>Ga0210016_1005534_pt1 | contig 10487 bp, 14 predicted proteins | sample CryGeyCG2014_300_FD_185454 | JGI IMG/M metagenome (GOLD analysis project Ga0210016, IMG submission 185454) | Groundwater microbial communities from aquifer - Crystal Geyser CG02_land_8/20/14_3.00 (SPAdes) (version 2) | ecosystem: Environmental > Aquatic > Deep subsurface > Groundwater | place...
CAAAGGTCACAAAGGCAACGAAGGAAAATCCGATGGCCTTGTTCTTTCTTCCCCCTTTGTGTACTTCGTGTCCTTTGTGTTTAAATCTTTACCAGTTCAAATCCTTCTCGCAATTCCATTTTACTAACATCTCTCCCGCGATCTCTTTGAAGACGGCCTTGTCGCGCGCGGTGAAGAGACGTCCCCAGTTGCCCGCCTGTCCCTTTGGGAGGAAGGAGGAAATATCTCCGTTGCGTTGGGCTTGCCATTCTTCGTCGGGGTTGGAGGACATTTCGGTTTGGATGTCCTTCGCCAGCGACTTGTTGATTTTCTTTGCGCCGAGGAACTTCCAGAGTTTGGTCATCTCATCGAAAGGAGTTGAAAGCAAATCCTCGTATCTCATCCCGAAATAACTTTCGCCGAACAGGCGGCGGGCTTCGTCTTCGGTCTCGGTCAGGTTCGCGACCCAGCCCTTCGCCACGCGGCGGATGAAGGTCTCGGTGAAGATCGAGCGCGTGCCGTTTGTGAATTGGGTCTGGTCTTTGCGCAGGTCTTCGATGATGCGTTTGTCCTCCGCGCTCAGAAACTTGGACTCTTCCACAAAGTTGCGGAAGCGTTCCGAGACCAGCACGTCGCGCCCGTCGCGGACGATGTAGACCAGTTTCGCGTCGGGGTAGACGGCGTGCATGTCGCGCACGGCCTGACCGTGGATGGTGGATGAGGGGCTTTTGTCGCCGACGATCATTTTGCCTGCGCGGGCGGCGTCGCGTTCGAGGATCACGTCCGCGGCGGCGCGCAGGACGAGGGGCGAGAGGTCGCGTCCCTGATTCCAGCGGTTGGACTTGCGCGTCAGCCACTCCTCAGCGTCGGGCGTATTCACCAGCGACTTGAGCAACGGTTGGCGCGTGAAGAAATGCGCCTGGTAGTTGCAATACACTTCGGGGTGCAGGCGGACGAGGCGCATGAGGAGCGTTGTCCCTGAGCGGGCGTGGCCGAAGATGAAGAACTTTTCGCGGGGAAAGAATTGCTTGATCTCCGCCACTTCCTCGGCAGTGATAGCGGGGATGGGATTGCGATTTTTCTTTTTGGGGTCGCCTTTGATGAGGATGCGGGCGGCGGATTTGAGACGGGAGAGGATGTCCATGAAATTTGGCTTGACTCCGAGGGGAAATATCAGTATTATACAAGTGTAAAAGTCGTAAGACTTCTCCCGTCTCGCGAAAAGTGGCCGATTGTGGCCGCCTGCCCCCATCTATGTTGATGGACAAGGCTAGCGAGACGGGTTGCTTTAATACTCAAACACTTCCACCAATTTATCCTTTATATAATCGAAGGCTTCATGGTCATTCTTCGCGTCGCGGCGAAGGATTGCGCCAGCCACCAAATCCGCAACCTGGATCAGGTCTTCACTGCGCGAGCGGCGAAAAAAAATGCGGCTAAACCCGTGCCGAATGCCATGCGCTTCAGTCCGACCAATGCCGCTTCTGCCGATCCGACTTCATCCAAAATCAGGGTGCCTTTCTCACGGACGTCCGCAGGGATATGGCTAATGAGTTCTGCCACCATAAAGAGGTACAGTTCCATTCCTGTCAGCGCCCGAAGCGTCGTAGGGATCGTGGTTTTATCCACAATAAGCGCCCAGGATTTAAAGTCTGCGCCCTTAAGAGCAGACAAGGTTTTCTCGCGCAATTTTTCCGAAGTCAGGGCATTGAAATGAAATTCGAATCCCTGTGAAAAGTTCTCCCGCGTTCGTAAATTTTCCAGGACAGAGCGAAGACTGTCTGCGTCTTGTGTCGCGATAACAGCAATGACAAAATAGCGGGACGCTCCTTTTTTGAAATTGAAACTTGCGTCGCCAGATTCATCGCCCGCAAAAGTGAAAGTAATTGGCATAGTGAAAATTCCTTATCTTTTTCAACTCAACGCGATATCGTCCCTGAGCGGGCATGGCCGAAGATGAAGTATTTCTCGCGCGGGAAGAACTGCTTGATCTCCGCCACTTCTTCGGGCGTGATGGCAGGGATGGGATTGCGCTGATTCTTTTTGAGGTCGCCCTTGAGGAGGATGCGGGCGGCGGAGCGGATACGGGGGATGAATTCCATAAAATTTGTCTTGACTCCGAGAGGGAATATCAGTATTATACAAGCATAAAAGTCGAAAGACTTCTCCCGCCCCGCGAAAGGTCGCCGATTGTGGCGGCCCCGCCCCCGTCTGGAAGTGATGACGGTGTGGCTAGCGGGGCGGGTTGCTTTAAGGGTGGTATTCCAAAACCGCGCGAAACTTGGTTTTTATCATATCAAAGGCTTCCGAGTCACGATGAGCGTCCCGCCGTAAGACGGAACCAGCAACCAAGTCCGCGACCTGAATGAGTGGCTCGCTTTTAGAACGTTTTGTCAACACACGGCTAAAATGGCGTGGAATGTTGCGCCGCTTCATATAGCGTCGAAATTCCAATGGCAGGTTTGGCTCGCCCCCAAACTCATCCAGGATGAGAGTGGCTTTTTCGCGCTGTTCGGCGGGAATGGCTTGAAGTAACTCGGTGACAAAGAAGAGGTAAAAGCCCAGTTTTTTCATTACATGAAAAGGCTCGATCAAACTGGTTTTATCCACCACCAGCGCCCATGCTTCAAAATCAGCGCGTCGAAGCGCCAGGAAAACCCGTTGGCGTATCGCGGTGGATGACATGCTATGAAAACTGAACTCATCGGTATCGGGGAGACCAGACTCCTGGCGCGCCTCCGCCAGGGTTTGACGTAATTTTTGCGGCTCTGTTGTGGCGATAACCGCCATCACATAATAGCGTGACGCGCCCTTACCGAAATTGAAACTGACATCGCCTGACTCGTCGCCCGCAAAAGTGAAAGTTATTGGCATATTGAAATCCTCATCGTTTCCAATTTAGCATAACCAGGCCAGCCAAACAGACGAAAATCCCGACAATATTCACCCACGAGATTTTATCTTTGAAAAAGAAAATCGCCACAGGGACAAGGATCAGAGATGCGATCACGTTGGTCAGCACGGCGGCGATGCCGAGATGCCAGCCTGCGCGGTAGACGAGCAGAAAGCCGAATTCGATGCCGACGATGGCAATGGCGAGTCCGATGCTGGCCCAGTTGAGTTGCTTCAGTTCGTAGGCCAGTCCGTTCGGCATGGGGAAGAAAAAGAGGGTCAGCAGGACGACGCCGAACGCGACCGCGTAGGTGACGAGGAGGGAGACGCTGAAGTTGACATTGGCTGGCGTGCTCTTGGCGACGAAATGGTACAGCGCGCTGGAACAAATCGCGAGGGTGATGGAAAAGTAAAAGGGGAACATGGATTTAGTTTTTAGTTGCATAGTTCCGTAGTTGCCCATTTGTATCATGAAAACTCGGAGAAGAAACCCAAGATTTTATCCGTCACACCTGCACTGCACCGAACGCAGTGCGGTGCAAGTGTTGCGACCTTCGGGAAGCAATCTCCTCTTACAGATCAAACACTTAATTTCTCCCACTCCCTCAACTTCTCATCCATCTCCTTCTGGACGCGCTCGTATTCCTTCCCCAGTTTTGCGACTTCCTTCGGATTCACCAGCGGACTCTCAAGTTGCGCGCCCAGATTCGCCAAGTCCGCTTCGAGGGTGGCGATGGCGTTTTCGAGTTCCTGGAGTTGGGCAATTTTTCGGCGTTCGGCTTTCGCGTTAGCGTTTAACGTTGAACGTTTAACGTTTAACGGTTTTGCGGAAGCAGTTTGCTGTTCCGCGAGTCTCGCCGCCTGCTTCTCGCGTTCTTCCTTCATCTGCGAGTACGTGCCGTTGTAGACTGTAAGCGTCCAGACTTCCGAAGTCTCGGAGACTTCGGAAGTCTTCGGCGCGATCTCCCAGATTTGCGTGGCGAGGGCGTCAATCAGATAACGGTCGTGGCTGACGAGCAGGATCGTCCCGCTGTATTCGTCGAGCACGGCTTGCAACACTTCCTGCGCGGGGATGTCGAGGTGGTTGGTCGGTTCGTCGAGCAGGAGGAAGTTGGTCTGTTGCAACGCGAGTTTGGCAAGGGCCAGACGTCCGCGCTCTCCACCGCTGAGCATGTCCACGAGTTTGAAGGCGTCATCGCCCGAGAACAGGAATTTGCCCAACAAGTCACGCACTTCGTGAATCAAAAACTCAGGCCGCACCGACTGGATCTCCTGCATGAGAGTTTTGCGCGGGTCGAGTCCCTCGTGGGCCTGGGCGAAGTAGCCGATGTGGAGCGACGCGCCGAGGTTGACTTCCCCGTGCAAAGGTTGCAGGTTTTCCAAAATGGTTTTCAGGAAGGTGGTCTTGCCCGCGCCGTTGGGACCGATCAACGCCGCGCAATCCTGTCGGCGCAAAGTAATATCCTCGGCGGCAAACAGCAACTTGCCAGCATCGCCCCGCTGTTTGTCTGGGGGGTAGCCGACTTGCAGGTTCTTCGTCCGCAAGACCAACTCGCCCGAACGCGAGGCAGTTTTCAACCGCAGATGGAATCTCGGCGGACGGTTATCGGGCAGGCGCAGTCGGCGCACGCGGCGCTCGGCCTCCTCCACGCTGAACGGGCTGGTGGTCGTCGCGATATCCAACTGACTCCAATTGGAACTGACGGCCGCGTCCATGCCCACCTGTTCGATGGCCTGCACGACGCGCGTCAGCCGTTTGAGTTTGCCCTTGGCCTGCAACGTGTTCTGCCCCGAAATGTTTTTCTTGATGTACTCCACGTCCTTGAGCAGTTTTTCTTTTTCGCCGTCGAAGATCTCCTCGCGGCGGTTCCAACGTTCTTCGCGCTGTTGCAGGTAGTGAGTGTAGTTGCCGCGATAAATCTCCGCGCCGTCGGGACGCATTTCCAAAATCACGTTGGCGGCGCGATCTAGAAAATACCGATCGTGCGAAACGATGACGGCCGCGCCGCCCCATTGCGCGAGATAACCCTCCAGCCACTCCACGGCGCGGATGTCGAGATGGTTGGTCGGCTCGTCGAGCAGGAGCAGGTCGGGGTCCGAGAGCAGGAGGCGGGCGAGAAAGGCGCGGGTGCGCTGTCCGCCCGAAAGGTGAGACAGACTCAGGGTGTAGTCCGCGGCGTCGAATCCCAGCCCCGTCAACACCTGCTTGATGCGCGTCACGTACGTGTATCCGCCGCGCCGTTCGAAGTCGTGTTGCAGTTTCCCGTAGCGCGCGAAGATGTCGTCGCTTCCCTCGGTCATTTGAGATTCGAGGGAGTGGAGTTCTTCCTGCTGTTTGATGAGACTCGCGAACGGGGACAGGCACGCGTCCCAGAGCGACCCCTCCATCTGGAAGTCGGCCTCCTGCGGAAGGTACCCGATCCGCGCGGACCTCGCGCGGGCTACCGTTCCCGATGAGGCCTCATCCTCGCCGACGAGGATGCGCAGGAGGGTGGTCTTGCCGCAGCCGTTGGGACCGACGATGGCAAGCCGCGCGCCTTTGGGAACGGAAAACGTAACGCCGCGGAAGATGTCTTCCGCGCCGAAGGATTTGGAGAGGGAGGTGGCGGTTATCAGTGACACAGGTATCAGTAGGCAGTGTTGCGTGGTGCGTGTTGCGTAAAAACGCGGATAGATTTTAACCTATCCGCGTTCTTCTGTTGACGCAATAAGGTGGTTATTTTATGTCACGCGGCAATCAAGGCTTTCTCCGCTTCGGCAGGCAGGTGGATGAAAACAAAGTGACTAACGTGGTAGAGATAATCTTCGCCGCTTTCGTCAATCACGCGAATGAAGTCGTCTTTTTCCGCTTGCGGGTCGGGAATGACTTCGTAGATTTTTCGCGTGATGAGGGAGGCTTCGTAGTCGGTGTTGTCAATGCAGAGGGCAAATCGTCTTTTCATGCAAGATAACTGTCCACAAATTGACGCGGCTTCACGACTTCAATTTCCTGATACCCTGACACGCCCAAAAGATGTTTGTCGCCGCTCACAATGATTTTGCAACTGGCAGCCAATGCGCAGGCGATGAATTTATCGTCATCGGGATCGGAGCAAACAGGTTCAGGGAGAGGTTTCGCGGTAATGAAACTAATGTTTTGGCGGATGAAAGTCAGGGCAGGTTCAAGGTCAACGGTTGGATGTTCCTCAGAGAGTTCTTCTCCAATACGGCAATACTCGTCCAGAATTTCCTGCGAGATTGCCAACTCAATGCGCTCCGCCCTCCACGCTTTCAGGATTTGATACGGCGGACCTTTGAAAAAGACGCCCGAAACAAATACATTTGTATCAATGACGACTTTCACTTTCCGCTCCGCGCTTTGGCAATCGCTTTGGAAATGTCTGCTTGTGTTAGACCTGCCTGCCTTGCCTGTTCGCGCGCTTTTTCAAGGATGGCTTCGAATTCATCCACACCAGGAGGAACAATGGTTTTGAGAATGACAACATCGTTCGTCCCAACAACGATAAACTGAGTACCTTCCTTGAGGTTCAATTGTCTGCGGACGGTCTCTGGAATGACAACCTGTCCTTTCGAGGACATGCGGGTGGTAGCGAGAGTATCCATCTTGGCTCCTTCTTACTAGTAAGATTATACCACTCTCTACGCTTGATCTTTCTTTTCTGTCTTCATAAACTCCTCCAACCCCTTCAACGCATTCTTGCGGACAGCGGATTGCAGGAAGGGCGTCCAGCCGAGAAGCGCGCCGACGGGACCGAGCGCCTGGCTCGCCCAGCGCGAGAAACTGAAGCGGTCAGTGTGCTGGAAGATCAAGCCGTCTTTGAAGACGAACTTGGCTTCGATGATGTTGCGCACTTTCCGCTGCTTCGTTGAGAACGAATATTTGGCTTCCCAGTGCGCGGAGCCGCGCGTGTTGTCCGCCTGGACATTGTTGAAGGTGACGCGCAAGTCCTTGCTGCGCCCGCACAGCATCCGCCACATGGACGCGGCTTGCGCGCCGTTTAGAGTCCCGAAGGCTGGATCGGTGAAGGTCACGTCGGGGTGGTAGCAGGCGCACATCCCGTCCGCATCGCGGGATTGGAAGGCAGTGTAAAACTTTTCGATCAGTTGGGCGTTGGGGTGCATACCAGTAAACTCCTTGAATAACGTGGGTGAGGAAATTCTGCTCATGCGTTGAGCGACGACAAATGTTTGTGGTAGCCCGCGATCAAATTCCGCTCGATCTCGGCGTGCAGGGGCGTCTCTCGGAGGAATGGGTGTTTCTGTACCTCGCTGTGAATGTGCGTGGCGCACGTTCCGCACAGGAAATAGCCGATCAACACGCCGCGTTGGCGGTACATGAACCCATTGATCGCGACCGACTCCTTGCCTTTGAATTTCACCACGCCAATTGGATTCAAGTTGCACCCTGGGCATAACTCGCCTTCGTAAAACCAGAACGATTTGACGGCGTCGCCAAACTGCGCCTTGCCCTGCTCGAACATGACGCGCAACAGGCTGTCGGCGGCGGATTTGGTTTCATCCGCCGAGCTGTTGTGCCGATGCGATCTTGGTTTCATGTGTAAGCCTCCATAGGACTCGTGTAAGAATAAGTTCCTTGTTTGGGATGCAGTTGGACTGCATCCTGCTCGCAGTTCAACTGCTCGCGAACTGTAAAAACGGGAAGTTGTTGTTACACAACTCCAACCCTACATTTCCTCTTGTGGATTCACTTCGGGGATGTGACCTGGCTTCTCTTTGCCCAATTCCAGCGAGCGTTGATACGCGGCCCAGACGGCGCGCGAGATGGCTGTGCGAAAACCCGCCTTTTCGAGATAGTACAACGCTTCCGCGGACGTCCCGCCTGGCGAGGTGACCTGGTTCCGCAACGTGGCGGGGTGGCGGCTGGCCTGTTCGTAAAATTCGACCGAACCGCGGATGGTCTGCTGGACGAGTTGCTCGGCGATGCGACGCGGGAATCCCATGTGCACGCCCGCATCGATCAGCGCCTCCATGAAGAGGAACACGTACGCGGGGCCGGTGCCAGAGAGCGCGGTCGCCATATCGAGGTAGCCCTCGTCTTCCACGAAGACCTCCTCGCCCAGCGCGCCGAGGATGGAACGCGCCGTCCCCTGTTGCTCTTCGGTCGTCTCTTTCGACGCGGTCCAGACGGTGATCCCCTCGCCGATCTGTCCAGGCGTGTTCGGCATCGAGCGGACGATGGCCTTGTGTTTGAGTCCCGCGCTGAGTTTTTTAATGCTCGCGCCCGCGATAATGGACAGCACCAACGCGTCGGCGCGGACTCCCTTGAGTCCCTTCATTACTTCGCTCAGTCTCTGTGGTTTGACGGAAAGCACCACCACGTCCGCGTGCGAGGCGGCCGCGGCGTTGTCGGTGACGGCGCCGATGCCATATTTTTTATGCAGTTCCGCGCCGCGTTCCTCGCGCGGTCCCGAGGCGGTGACATCCCCAGGTTTGGCAAGTTTCTTATTCAACAATCCCGCGATCATGGCTTCGGCCATGACGCCCGGCCCAATGAATGCGATCTTTTTGTTGATCATGGAATCCTCCGCTCAAGATTTTACCAGCCGCCAGAATAGGACTCCTGCCAACAGCGCCATCGCCGCGCCGAACGCGAACGGGGCGGACGCGCCGAATCCGTTCCATGGACCGAGTCCCTGCCAGAGTACTCCCGCGATGAGCGAGGCAGGCAGCGCGGTGAGTCCGACTGCCGCGGCGTAGAGACCGTAGGCCGTGCCGCGCTGGGACTCAGGGACAAGGTCCGCGATCATGGCCTTGGCGACGCCCTCTGTGGAGGCGTAGTAGATGCCGTACAGCCCGAATAACATCCATATTTGCCAACCGGTTTGTGAAAGCGCGAAGCCGAGGTAGACCAGTCCATAGGCCAGCCAGCCGAAGAGGATCAAACGTCGGCGGCCAATCTTGTCGGAGAGCGCGCCGAGCGGACCCGCCAGCAGGGCGTACACGAGGTTGAAGGTCATCACCATGAGCATGACTTGCAGGACGTTCAGTCCGCGCTCCTGGCCGCGCAGGACGATGAACGCGTCGGAGGAGTTGCCGAGGGTGAAGAGGACGACCACGAGGAGGAAATATTTGAAGCGCGAGTCCATGCCGCGCAACCCTCGCCCTTCGACTGCGCCTGCCTCCAATCCGCCCTTCGACTGCGCTGCGGGGCTTCGAGCGATTATGTCGCGCGCGCCGAGGGCGAGGACGATCACCGCCAGCACGGCGGGGATGATGCTGACGAGGATCGCAAGTTGGAACGTGGAGCGCGTCAGGAGTTCCGCCTGGGACTGGGTCAACCAAACGATAGCGGCGGCCAGCCCAAGTCCGAGGAAGGCGCCGAGCGTGTCGCCCGCGCGGTGGAAGCCGAAGGCGAGTCCACGCTGGGTCGGTTCGATCGAGTCGGCCACGAGCGCGTCGCGCGGCGCGGTGCGAATCCCTTTGCCGACGCGGTCCGCAAAACGGACGCCGAGCACCCAGCCCCACGCGTTGGCGATGTAAAGAAACGGCTTGGCGATGGTGGAGAGCGCGTAGCCCGCCACGGTGAGCCATTTGCGTTTGCCGAGTTTGTCGGAGAGCGCGCCCGAATAAATTTTGAGCAGGCTGGCGGTGGTTTCGGCGACGCCGTCAATCAGGCCGATGACCGCAGTGCGGACGCCGAGCACGTTGGCGAGGAAGAGCGGGATGAGGTAGACGATCATCTCCGAGGAGATGTCGGTGAGGAGCGAGGTGATGGTGACGATCCAGACGTTGCGGGGAAGTTTTTTGAGAGATTGCGATGTGCTCATTTTTTGGTTTGAACGTTTAACGTTGAACGTTCAACGTTAAACGTTATTCCCCATCGTCGCTGGCCGCGCCCGGTTGTTCCACGCTGACCACGTCGCCGTGAACGTTGATGATGATCTTGAATCCCAACATGCCGAGGTAGGCGCGCGCGTCTTCGGGCAGGCCGACCTGCAACATGTTGTCGAACTGCTTGTCCATGTTTTTGAGTTGGGTGGCGATGGCGGCGACGCTGAAGAGATCGTCCTGGCCCAGCATTTTGGCGGCTTGTTCGCTGACGAGATTTTCACTGCCCTTGATGAGTTCCTGCATCTGCGAGAGCACCTGGCGGTCCACCTGCTCGGAGGGGATGTGACGGCGGAAGCCCGCGTCGTCCACCACGTAGCAGGGTTCGTCGCCCACGTAGGCGACTTCCGCGGGGCGGTTGTTTTCATCGAACACAAGACCAGCGAAAAGTTGTTTTTTCATGAATACCTTTGTAGGCGACTTAAGTCACCTCAACTCCTGCAAAGCCGACCTGCGTCGGCTGGAGACAAGTCCACGGAGGTGGACTTTGCAATCGTTGGTGCGATTTCAATCGCCTGATCAATTGCTTTGCTTTCCTTCAATTGTGGCGAGCAAAATTCCCGCGGCAATGCCGAGGCGGCGATCCAACGTGCGCGCGGCGTCCATGCTGAAGTCGAGGTCGAGTTCGTAGCGGAAGAGGTTGAAGCGCTGGCGCAGGTCGGCGACGCGCGTCTCGCCGAAGGTGATGTCGTAGTTTTGCGGCAGGAGCGAACCGAGCAGGAGACGGCGGAGCAGGGCCAGTCCCACGCTGTCTTCAAAGAGCAGGC
>Ga0210016_1005537_pt1 | contig 10484 bp, 8 predicted proteins | sample CryGeyCG2014_300_FD_185454 | JGI IMG/M metagenome (GOLD analysis project Ga0210016, IMG submission 185454) | Groundwater microbial communities from aquifer - Crystal Geyser CG02_land_8/20/14_3.00 (SPAdes) (version 2) | ecosystem: Environmental > Aquatic > Deep subsurface > Groundwater | place...
CGGGAACCTAAGAAAACCATTTCTCGCTTGCTTGGCAGATATGTTGAACGCCAGCGTGAACTCGAATCCATCTCTCAGCCCACTAATCCTCCTCCATTGCCTGTATATAACGTTTAGACACTCAGGGTCGCGCAAGCCCTTGACAACAGCATATTTGGAGGTGAAAAACAGGTACAAATCAGCAAAATGCTCAGAACTCTGCTATTTTCAGACTTGTGGGTAATCACCAGAGTAGAAATATCTTGACAAATTTGAATAGGGGGGTAGAATGCGAGCAATTCATATCATATCCATTTGGAAATTTACATATCGAGTTGATGAAAGGCAAGGAGAAATGAGTGTAGAACGTTCGACCACTCGTCTACAAAATATCATCTCCCTTTTAGTGATTGTGTTGCTTGTCGCGCAGACATTTCTTCTTGTGTTGGTATTGTTTGATTTAAAAGCATACAAACAACTTCTGTTATCAAGCGCAGGATCCTCACAAGCGGACCCTGTTGAGCTATTAGTTGGAACTCAAGCGCCTAATTTTCACCTGAGCGATGAAAAGGGAGCGACGCTCTCGCTTGCCGATTTTGCAGGCAGTCCGATATTGCTTGTATTTACGTCTCACGAATGTCGTTATTGCCAGGAAATGTATCCTGCTCTTAAACAATTTAGGCTCTCTGGTAGTTCGCATGGTATCCCCCATATATGGGGTTGCTTGTTTAGTGTATGACGGCAGGTCGTCAGCGTATATGGGAAAAAAGACACGAAAAAGCCGCTTAATGCCATATATGCTGGTTTCTGTTGTGGCGTCTCCATGCGAAATCCCAAAGAGCCACAATTTGTTGAAATTGAATCTGACATTCAGGTTTTTACGCTATCGGTGAATTCCATTGACGAAAACAACGAATTTCAGAAAGAGTTCAATCTGATTGGCCATGGGAATTTGCATATATTGTCCGCAACCCCGGAAATTTTTGAAGAATATTCGATCATAGGTACGCCTACATTTGTGGCGATTGACGGGAAAGGAGTCATTGTTGGAACAGGTTCGGTTGGAACCTTGAAGCAAATAGTGGAACTTACCAATGAAATAAGGTAATCGTAAGAAAGCCGGCAGGCTTTCAAAGCAATTGGTTTGCAAGGAGACAAAGTGGCTCTTTCTCTGAGCCAGCTCTTAGGATGCCACATCGTCCCGATGTCCTTCGGGAGAAACCCTTGTCATTGTCAACCCGTTGGCGAGCTGGCACCAACGAACATATAATACGAGGAGATAAAAATGTTGAATCTACCGTTTACTCCAACCAATGCTTCCCTGCAACGAATGATGTCGTTGCTACTGGCAGGTATTCTCGTTGCGTTGTTGATCGCAGGAATATTTGCAACCTCTGTGGAAGCAGGACCAGGAAAACAGTGCGATCCATGGTACAACAAAGGTGGATGTTGCAATTCTCCTTGGTGGCCGGGAGAACAAGATAAGCAAGAGCGCAAGTGTTGGTACTGCTGGTCGGTGGGTAATTGCACAGAACCCTGGATAGAGAAACGGTGCAAGACTATAAGTACTTGCCCATGACGTTGCGACTTTCTTAAGTCGTAGGGCTACTTGCCCGCGTTTCAAGGATGAAACTCAATGCCATTGTCAATCTGCGCGCGCTCAAAGGTTGGCAGATGCCATGGTCCTCACTCATCCCCCCTTCCCTTCGCGAAACGCCCTGTCAGGGATCCAACGCGCAAGGACGAGGGAGAGGTACGGCGAAAATCTAGTTCAGCGTTCCTTCCCCCTCTCTCTGTTTGGGGAGAGGGAAAGATTCGGGCAGGAGTCAATGCCTTCCCTAACATGGTTTGTGCACGCCAGCCTTGCGCCTTCAAGCGGCCAAGGCACTTACTGGTAAAATTATGAAGCGCTTCCCCCTTGATTTACACAGCGATTTCCATTGCCAAACAGTAATCTCCATGCCTTGCTTTGATATGTAACCCCAATGTCCATTGTATTGGAAAATATCGCCAAACGCTATAAAGGCGCGCAACGCGACGCGCTCCATGACGTATCTTTTACCTGCAAGGGCGGAGTATTTGGCTTGTTGGGACCCAATGGCGCAGGCAAAACAACCCTCATGCGCATCCTCGCCGGCTTGATCGCCCCCACTGCGGGGCTGGCAATGGTGCAGGGACACAATGTAGTCCACGAACCTCATCAAGTTCGTTTGTGTATCGGATACGCGCCGCAGGAATATGCCCTCTATCCTCACTTGACAGTGTGGGAATTTTTGGAATACATGGGGATGTTAAGCGGCATGAGCGGCCTCCGCCAACGTATCGAACAGACTTTGACGCAGGTAGGGCTCCTTTCCGTTGCCCACCAACGCTTAAAGTCATTATCGGGCGGCATGAAACAACGCGTAGTCATTGCTCAAGCCTTGTTACATGAACCCGCGGTTCTTTTGGTGGATGAGCCTACCTCAGGTTTGGACCCTGCGGAACGGGCGCGTTTTCGCAATTTACTGGTGGAATTGGGACAGGAACGAACCGTGCTTCTTTCCACGCATATTGTGGAGGATGTTTCCTCCGCTTGCGCACAATTGGCTATCCTCCATCAGGGGCGGGTCGTTTTCTTGGGAACTGTGGAGACGCTGATCGCTCTCGCGCAGGGAAAGGTGTTCGAAGCGCAGATACCGGTAAGCGAATGGGGAAATTTCCAAAAATCCCATTTCCTTGTAACATCCAAGCCTTCAACCCAAACAGGTTTCATGCAAACGAGATTTCTTGCAACTTTGTTCCAACCATACAACGCGGTCTCGGTTTCTCCTACCATGGAAGACGCGTATCTATTGCTTGTATCAGACGGGAATCCCAGCCATGTCCCGGCGCCTTAGAACAATACTAACAACCGCATACACCGAGTGGAAAATCCAGGCGCGACAGAGCGCAACCTGGTTGATGGCCGGGCTGTTTTTTTTGATCGGTTGGTTTTCGGTAGATCATGAATGGCTTCCTTTTCTCACGGCAATCAGGATTGCCGAAGGCACAGCGCGAGGGCTTGGTTTGTTCGGAAGTTTGTTTGTGATCATTCTCGGCACAACCGGGTTTTTACGTGAGTTTCGACCAACTTATGATTTTCTCTGGACGCGCTCTTTTCACGTTCACGACTACCTGGTTGGAAAATTCATCGGGGTTTGCGCAGGCACAGCGACTGCTTTGCTTCCCGTCGCCTTGTGGGTGGCATATTTGGAAATTGCCCTGTATGGCTTTCAGGGTCTGATCCCTCAGGGGACGGAATGGGCGTTTCTGCTCGCAGTGACATTGACCAGCGTGTTGAGCGCGACCTTGTTGGTTGGATTAATCCTGAAACGCGCTTTATGGACTGTGCTCCTCATGATATTTGTCGTTGGCGGACTCCTGGCCCTTAATCTGGATGTAGCGTACTTATCGGGTTTTGCGCCTTACGGCATTTACGTATCGGCGCTGATTGGCTATGGTCCTGACAGCCGCCTGGTTATGCTTCATCGAACGTTTTATTTGGAACTCTCGCTTTTTGTCTTGACGTTGAGCCTTTTTGTAATTCGCCTTGCTTCGCCCCGCCTGGAGAAAGAAACGACGCGTTTGCAAGGGGCCGCAGGGGGGCTGTTGTTGACCGGAATGATGATCGCTCTTTTTTGTACAGGGATGAATTTTCAGCGGATAAGCAATGCGATCTCCGGCGAACCCACGGAGGAACCAATTCTGGAAAAGGCGCAGGATTGTTCCATGCTTCGTTCTTATCGAGTGGAACTAACCCTGGATCGCGAAACAGCGCGGGTGGACGGGAAAGCCTTTCTTGAGGTTGGTTCAGCGTCTGCTTTCATGGTACTTCCCCTCGATTTGAACGAAGGGCTTCAGATATCCAAGGTCGCCGCCTCATTGCAAAATGTAAAAACCGAAGTAAATGAGAACATCCTGTCCATAACTTTGCCTCGCGAGATGGAGGAGCGGAACGCGGTCCTGACCTTGGAATATTTTGGAACTTTTCACGTCCCGCGCCATCAATATGACAATATGTATCGCTCTCCTGAACGATGGCTTGAGCCTTTCTGGTTGGGCGCGTATCTGGATCAGGAAACAGTATTTCTGCTGCGCAATGGGAACTGGCATCCGCTTCCTGCCTGTCCCATGACTTCCCTGGAAGTGAAGATAACGGGGGCGGATTCGTTTGCCCAGGTGATACATACGGCAGACAAAGCCATGTCGTCTCCCGGCCAGATCCTTTTAACGTGGAAAACACAGCCGCCCTTGCCGCTTTTCATTGCCTCTCAGAATTACCAGACAACCAGGGTGGGAGAGGCTGTATTGTACTCTGCCCCTCTCTACATTCCTGAAAAAGAAGCGGATGCGGTCTTTTTCCCTTACCCGGTTTTGATGACACAGATGGAAACTTGCCTCCAGGAAGGGAAGCCATCCGACTTCAAGGAGTTCCGAATCGCGTTAACGCCCCTGATCAAGAATGGCTATTATGATCCCTCGTCCGGAGTATTCATGCTCCCGGAAAACATCATAAAATTTTATCCGGTACTGATGGATAACACGTCCATTTCCAAATCAGGGCCGCTCAATTCCCCCGAATTGCTTTACCCTCGTTGGGTCGCCGAACATATGCTGCGCCTATGGTGGTGCGGCGATTCCATCTGTCCTGTCATGCTTGATAACGATACGTTTGACGACAATAGAATAAAAGGTCAGGATACGCTGCACGCCTTGCTTACCTATTCCGCTCTCCGGATGGCAGAACCTTTGGTGGGACAGGACTTTGTCGAGGCGGAAATCATTATGCGCCAGCGTTTATTGGAAGACCAGTCGTTATGGCTTGGATTGAAAATTCCCGAGAAATTTTCACTTGACACAAACCGCCTGGTAGTGCAACTACATGGGCTAGCGGACCGGACCGGCCCGGAGCTTTTTTGCCGTCTGACGCGCGAGTATCGCCGGTTATATGGCAACGCATCGCTTTCAGATGGTGAATTTGCTCTTTTTGTTGAACGGGAAACCGGCGAAAGTTTTCCCTGAGTTATTTGTGGAGTAACGCTCTTTTTCCGATGTTCCCATAAAGTCTTTATGCGCAAAAACTGGTTCAAACTGCTTTATCGTGAAATCAACGCCGTTTCTCCAATAACATTGTGGCTTTTCCCTTTGTTTGCAGGAGCCGGGCTTTTACTATTGTTGGATACCCAGGCGGATGAAGCGATGCGCCTGGAACAAATTCTGGTGGCAGTCGAGATCCTCCTTCCCCTGGCCGTGATGTTTTTGTCCAACGAGCTGATCCTTCGAGAAAAGGAAGAGAACACGCTTGTTTTTGTCGCGACGCGTTCATCGCTAAGGACACTTTGGCTTCGGCGACTTGGGATTTTATTGTTAACGTCAACGTTTTGGGTGGGAATTCTTCTGATTCTCTATCGCTTTTTTTACCTTTCATTTTCCGTTGGGCAAATGCTATTTGCGTTCGTTTCCGTGTCCCTGGCGCTGGTCGGAATTTCCAACAGCGCATCTTTGGTCCTGAAAGAGATGAATGCCGGCTATCTTATGGGAACGTTTTTTTGGGCAGTTTGTTGGATTGGATACAGAACTGCATTCGTTGTTTTTGGACCGCGTCTCTATCTGTTTTATTTGTGGTATGGCGTGCGGGAAAACGTAAACGCGGAAGAATGGTTATATAACAAGTTGGTTCTTGCCGGGTTGGGGATATTGTTTATTTTCGGCGCAACATGGTTTCTTCGGACAGAACGTTTGTCTACATAACAAACCTTTTGGCGCGGTGCGAGACCCTGAAAGTTAGTATATGCCGTAGCGCAAACCTGCGCATACGGTGGGATAGGTGTTGGCAATTTGCGTTACAACGATTTCACGATTTCCTTGACCAGCCCCGGCCCGCGGTACACCAACCCCGTGTAGACCTGCGCCAGCGCCGCCCCCATGTCGAGGCGGCGTTGCGCGTCTGCGAGACTCATGATCCCGCCCGCGCTGACGACGGGGATTTTCCCGTTCACGCGCGCCACAATTTGACGAAGAACCGCCTCGCTCCTGACCCTGAGCGGACTCCCGCTTAACCCGCCCGATTCGCCCGCGCGCGCGGAGCGCAACCCCTCGCGCCCCAGCGTGGTGTTGGTGGCGATGACGCCGTCCATGTGCGTTTGCAGGATGGCGTCCAGGGCGTCGTCCAATTCACTTTCGGAGAGATCCGGCGCGAGCTTGACGAGCAGCGGAAGTTTTTTGTCCAGTTTCGCCTCCTCCATCTTTCGCTGCGCGTCCAGTTGGATAAGCAGGCTTTCCAGCGCGGCGCGTCCCTGCAAGGCGCGCAGTCCCGGCGTGTTGGGCGAACTGACGTTGATGGCCAGGTAACCGGCGTGGGGCGCGAAATCCTGCAAGAGGCTGAGATAATCCAGCACGGCCTCTTCGTTGGGCGTGAACTTGTTTTTGCCGAGGTTGACGCCCAGAACTACATCCGACCTGCGCGGCCCGCGTCCGAAGGCAAACTCAAACGGGCTGATTTTTCGAGAGGGCTTCAACTGCTTTCGCACAAACGCCGAGCCGCGGCTGGAAAAGCCCATGCGGTTGATGACCGCCTCGTCTTCGGGCAGGCGGAACACGCGCGGCTTCGGATTCCCGCCCTGCGGCATCGGCGTCACCGTGCCGACCTCGATGTGGCCGAAGCCCAGCGCGCCCAATCCCCGCACTGCCAGCGCGTCCTTGTCATAGCCCGCCGCGAGGCCGACGGGATTCTTAAAGGCCAGGCCGAAAGCGGTGACGGGTTTGGGTGGGGATTTGCAAATGGTTTCGAGAAGCCAGAGCGCGGGGGGAATGTATTGCGTGCCGCGTAGCGCGTACAGCGCCAGCAGGTGCGCGGTTTCAGGGTCGAGGCGGAAGAGTAACGGGCGGAGGAGACGGTACATTATGGCACGCTGAAAATCCAGAAATCGTGCGAGACCATCGCCGACTCGTAGCGGCGCAACTGTCCCAGCGGATACAGGGATTGCAACGCCGCCAGCGTTTCCAGGTCGTCAATCGTCGCCATGAAAATTTTCGGCCCGGCGGCGTTCAGCGTGTCGGGAAGTTTCTCGCGCGGCATGGCAATGTCCCGTCCCGGCAGGCCCGCCCAGATGGGCGGCAGGCGCGTGTCCACCCAATGGGGATATGGCACGATCCACACATTGTCCGCCGGCACGCCATTTTGGATGGCCTCCGTCATCACCGCTCCCATCTCGGACGTGTTCCACGCTCTTTGTGTATATTGATCGTTGTATTGGCGAAAAACGAGATCGTAATTCTGAAAACTCGACAGGACGAGCAGGATGCCCGCCAGACTCCACGCCAGCGCGGTCCGCTTCTTCCCGGACCCGAAAGCGGTCAGCAGGCCATCCAGCGCGACGCCCACGACCAGGAACGCCGGCACGATGGCGCCCGCCGCCCGGTTCAGGGACGGGTTCTCGGCCGGGAAGGCCAGCGACAGGATCGAGGGCATTTGCGTCATCGGGATGGCGAGCAGGATGACCAGGTCGGTCCAATGGCGCGAGCGGACGTAACGCGCCAGCAGGAGCAATACGCCCAGCAGGAACAGCGCGCCGCTGGCCACGTCCAGCGCGGGGCGCAAGGGAATCGAATGCACCCAAACGATGCCGTTGTTCCAGTTGAATTCCTTGACCGCATTCCACAGGTTGCCGAGGAAGAGCTGCCAGGCAGGCCCCGGCAGGGGGCGTTCCATCGAGCCAAGCCGCGTCAGGGCGCGGTAGCCAAACTGGTCGGGATACTGGGCGGCGAAACGCGCCAGCGGAATGAAAAGCATGAACGAGGTCAGCGCCAGCAATCCCAGCCAGAGCAGGGTCTGCTTGCGGATGGTTTTATCGCGCGCGTGCAGGAGGTAGATGCCAACAATGGCAACCACCGCAAAGGGCATGATGCGGAAGGGAGTGTAGCCGTTCAAGCCGAGGCCGAGCGCCACGCCTGCCAGGATAAAGTCATTGCGGCGCTGGAGGCGCAGTCCGCGCAGGAGGTAATACAGCGTCGGCGCGACGAACAGCGGGTAGAACGAGATCCGCAGGGCGAAGCGCTCGATCACGTTCGGCCAGTAGGCGATGCCCGCGAAGGCCGCCGCCAGCAGTCCGATGCGCGCGCTCCCCATCTCCTTGCCGAGCAGGTACAGGTACGGCAGCATCAGCAATCCGCCGATGACCGCCGCGAGTTTGATGGTGAGAAACGAAATGCCCGTGAACGGCGTGAGCAACGCGGACAGGTAAATATACAGCGGTTCGCGTCCCGTGTTACGCGGGAAGAAAATGGAATATTTCCCATTGGTGATGTCGAGCACGTCCCACAGTTTCTCGGCATGGTCGCTGGTCATCTCCGGCACGACCGCGCTAAGGCGGTAGAGTCGGAAGAACAACGTCAACGCGATGACCGCCAGCACCAGCAATCCCCAGCGCGTAATGCGGATGGTCCATTCCGGGCGCGCGAGGGAAGTTGCGATCCGTTTCCACAACGATTGCGGCTCCTTCAACCAGAATGAGCGGATGTGCAGGAAGATCGCCAGCGCCCACACGCTTACATTCAGGCCGGTAAACGTGTTGCTGGGTGTGTCTGTGAGTACATTACTTCCCATCAGATAAAAAGCCAGTGCGCTGACCACAACTGACAGGAGGAACGTCCCCCCGCGCACGGTGAGCGGATCCGTGTTGACCTGGGAGGCAGGCAGGGGCGCGGGCGTCAACTCGCCGCGCACGAAGGCCCAAATCGCCAATCCGAGCGCGACTAGATAGAGCGGAACGCCGAGCATCGCTTTCTGGTCCGGCGGTTCGAACATTCGCTGGGCGAACAACGCCAGCAATAAAGCTAACAACGAGCGCCAGGGAAATATGGTTGCGGGTTGAGCGTTAAATGTTAAACCCTTCGACTCACTCGGGGCAGGCTGTTCAACGCTCAAAAATGAATCTTCAACTACTGCAGGCGACTCGACCAGTTGCGTGGTGTCGGCGTGGTCGGCCCAGGCGCGTAGAAAGGTGGTGAAAGATTGCCAGTCTTTGAAGATGGATTTGATGTAATCGAGGACGGTGGGTTCGTTCATGGTTAGATTCGGACTCCAAAGTCTCCAGACTTTGGAATGAGTTGATTTACGATACAAATGCAAAATCTGGAGACTTTGCACTCCGTTTGCACCTTGTCGTTACATAAAACGTATAGGCGCCAGCATCGTGGAGGGGATGATCCACGTGTTTCTTGAGCATACGATAGATCAGGGATACGTTCCACCGGTACGGCGCGATGATCCAGCGACCGAATAATTTTCTGGAGATCAGCGAGGGCAGGCCGAAGTAATGTCCCCACTCGAGCGTCGCCAGCGCGGACGGAGAAAAGTAGTGCCACCAGCGCTCGATCTTGAATCCCGCTTCGGCCAGGCGCGCTTCCCAAACGTCGGGAGCGTCACAATGCTGGTGACGCGAAATATAGTTGAAGAACCTGCGATATGCGGTTGCGAAACTCTTTAGTCCAATCCGGTCGAAAAAACGCGCCACCGAAAGATTTTGCGTGAAGTTCGTATTCGGAACGCAGAAGTAAAACGGCGCGCCGGGCTGGAGCACGCGGGCGGTTTCGTTCAAAACAGTTTGAACCTGCGGGATATGTTCGAGTACGGAATTGGAGAGGGCGGACGCAAAATAGCCGTCGGGGAAGGGCATCCGTCCGCCGTCCGCTTCCGTGAGCAGGCGATATTTTTGATACTGACTCGCCTCGTGGATCGGGCCGTGCCAGGGGTCGAGGCCCACGTCAATCTGCTGGTCGAAGGTCAGCGCCGCGAAGTTGCCGTCGCCGCAGCCTACGTCGAGGATCGGGGAGGGTAGGTCAAAATCCTGGTAGTAGCGCGATTCGATGGCGCGCAGAAAGCCGCGGAAGTAGGGCAGGTCGCGGATGTGTAAAAACAGAAAATCTTTTTGCAAAGTCATTGATTCTCAGCGGAAGGTTTGACGATCCAATATGCCAACGCCCCCAGAACAGGGATGGCGCAGATGATCAATACCCACAGCACGAGCGGGGTGCCGGTCAATTTCCTGTTTCGCAGGTTGAACAGGGAAACAATCGCAACAGCGATCCAGCCGAATACGATCAGCAGATTCAGAATTTGAACCAACAGGAAGCCAAAATTTATTCCAAGAGATTCCATGCTTATTTTCCTCTCTTCTTGAGACGGTCGAACAATTTTTCATATTCCACCGCGACGGAGTCGGGATCGTAGGTGCGCGCAAGTTCGGCGGTGTCACAGCGATAATCGGCGCGATGTGCGATCACCTTGAGCAATGCATCAGCCAGCGCGGGCGCGTCACCGATGGGAGTCACCTCGCCCATGTTATGCATCTGCGCAGGTCGGCGCACACCGGGCAGCGCGGATGCGATGCACGGAACGCCGTTCAACATCGCTTCGATCTGCACCAGGCCAAAGGCTTCGGTGGAATTCAGCGACGGCACAACCAAAACATCGAGATTTGGAT
>Ga0210016_1005563_pt1 | contig 10459 bp, 6 predicted proteins | sample CryGeyCG2014_300_FD_185454 | JGI IMG/M metagenome (GOLD analysis project Ga0210016, IMG submission 185454) | Groundwater microbial communities from aquifer - Crystal Geyser CG02_land_8/20/14_3.00 (SPAdes) (version 2) | ecosystem: Environmental > Aquatic > Deep subsurface > Groundwater | place...
TTGCCTAACAATTCAACTTCTCCTTCAATAGCTTCTTCGCCTGTTTCAAATGGAACCACTGCCAATAAAGTATCCATAAAAACAATTTCAACAGTATATTTGTCGTGTTTCCACGAGCCTTTTACTTTATTACCCCAACCTGCTTCATAAGCAAATATTTCATCCTGTTTGTTTTTTTCAATAAAGTTAACGGTGCTTGTTTGCCCCTTCAATTGCCTCGCATCATCATAAAAGTTATAAAACAATTCGCAGAACCAATCAGTATTAACTTTGTTTTTGATTTTACATTCAACCCAAACATATTGTGTTTCCTCTCTATTGAACTTAACAAGATATTTTCTTTCTGATTCTGGAATCACATCAAAAGGACCAGCATATAGTTTTATTGATTCTATTTCCATGTAGGGGTTATAGTCATTGGTAACCACGCCAACATCTTCGATATAGAATTTTTCAGAACCCACCAATTCATTATCAATATATGCTTCCCAAAGGTAATCTCCCTTTTTCCAAAAAGTACCATAGGTTTCGTTGCCCCAACCATCACGAACGTAAACAATGTTATCGTCAGTTTTAATGGTTATTTTAGAATTGAGATTGCACAACTCGGTTCTTTTACTCCCATCTAAAGAAAATGCTTTTAAATTGACCGTTGTTTCCCATTCTTCTTCATCAAATAGCTTGTTGAAAAATGAAAACTCTGCACGCAAATAATTTGTTTCCATTTTATCGAAAACAGTACGATATCTCTTGGTAGAGTTTGCCATCCACTCATCAGAGGAGTATATTTTTATGGCATTATACTTATATTTGGTAAATGACTTATCCTGACTTTTTTCTGTGGAAGTTGGCATAAATTTTATGTATTTATTTTCAATATGTCCATTTTAAAAGCAAACCTACATATTTTTTGAATAATTAGCAAATAGTAGGTGAATAAATTTTATTTAAAATAACTCTTCAATGGCTAATTTTATAAGTTGTTATTTAGGTTTTGTGTGGCATAATAACTTAAAGTTTTTAAACATATTTTTTGTTGTCAACTTCAAAAAGGACAATTTTTGTTTTAATTCAATTTTTCAAATATTTTTTTAATACATTTGTTCGTTTTACTTCAATTAATTATTTAATGGTTTTTTAATAGTCAAAGCATGACAAATACCGAAAAAAAATGCAGTAAATGTCTTTTAACAGACAATATCGAGGGTGTTTCTATTGGAGAAAATAATGTTTGTAATTATTGTTCAGAATATACGCCATTTAAACCTTATGGAGAAGAAACCCTGTTAAAAATATTTAAAAAAGCACAGAGTAAGAAAAAAACTTATGATGCACTTGTTCCAATAAGTGGTGGTAAAGATAGTACTTACGTTTTGTATTTAGCAGTAAAAAAATATGGATTGAAAGTATTGACATACACATTTGATAATGGCTTTATGTGCGAATTGGCTATTAAAAACATTGAGAATGCAGTAAAAACTTGTGGTGTAGATCATATATGGGTTAAACATGATACAAAGTTTTTAGACGAATTATACCGCACCGCTTTAATTAATTCTGGGGAAATATGTGGCATTTGCGGAATAGGAATAGAAAGAAGTATGTTAAAAATTTCGGAAGCATGGAAAACTCCTCTAATTTTATTAGGACATTCTCCAGCAGAAGACAACTCATTCACTTCAGAAAACATATATGATTCAAATAGACTGAAAGCAATATTGTCAAATAATTCCCAAATAAATAAAAATAAAGTCAATCGTTTTCTGATATTTCCAAATCTTAACTTCATTTCAAGTTACATATATACTAAATTTGGACGTTTTGGTAAAAAAGTAAATATTTTATATTACTTGGATATGCCCTCAGACCAGGAAATTGCCAAAATTATTAAAAATGAAATGAATTGGCTCGACAGTAGTCACTCAGAATATTCAAGGCATTTTGATTGTTTAGCAGAACCATTTACCAATTTTATTCGAGAAAAACGCTTTGGTTATTCAAGGCGTATGCCTCAGCTTTGTAATATGATTAGAAAAAATGAAATTACTAGAGAAGAAGCCATTAATATAAATAATAATGATAAAATTGAACATTTACCTATTAACTATGAATTAGTTACCTCAAGATTAAAATTAAATGAAAACGATATCAAAGAGATTGGGAATATTCCAATTCATATTTTTGATGACCACACTTCAAAAGCTAATATTTTTTTTAAAAAAGCAAGGATTATGTTGAAAAAGAATTAATTTGATTTTCTATTGCAATGAATAAATCATTTTTATAAATAAATAAAAGATACTCACGTTTCAATAGCTTACAATTTTTCTTGATTTTAAACAAAAACCAATAATTAATTCTTTAAAATGTTCATTGTTTGAAAATATTACTATTTTTGCTTCCCATTAAAAAAACATACATTTATAAATAAACATATTATTTGTTGAATTATAATTAATTGATGAAAAATAACGAGCAATCTACCCCTATTCCTGAAAATAACACTACATTAAATCAGGATAAAAATTCTACTTCAGAAGAAATTTCTTCTAATGATAATACTCTTTTAAACAATGAAAAAGAGGAAGTTAATGCGGTTGACAATTCTGAAATTGTTGCCAAAAAGAAGAGAGAGTATAAAAATACTAATAATAAATCTGATAAGACAGCTATTTCTAAAGACAACACTACCCTATCAGAAATAGAACCTTCAGAAGAAAAACACCAAGAGGAAGAAATCTTTATAGAACAAGCACATTACGAAAGTATGAATAAAGAAGAGCTTGTACAACATATAGAAGAACTTGTTAAAGGGGCTGATACTTCTATTTATAAAACCCAAATAGGATTAATTAAAGTTGCTTTTCATAATATTCAAAAAGAAGAGAAACAATTGCAATTAAATGAACATATTGCCAATGGAGGCACTAATGAAAATTTTACACCTATAGAAGACGAACTATATGCAAGGTTTAATAATGCTTTTGCAATCTATAAAGCCAGCAAAGCAAAACAAGAGATAAGTATTGAAGCAGAGAAGCAAAAAAATCTAATAGAGAAGCAAAAAATACTTGATGACCTTAAGGTTCTTATTGATTCGGAAGAAGAACTAAAAAAAACCTACGATGCATTTAAAGATCTTCAGGAAAGATGGAAAATAATTGGGCAGGTTCCTCAAAAAGAGAAGAATGATTTATGGCAAAGCTATCATTTCTTAGTAGAAAAATTCTTTGCTAAAGTTAAAATCAATAAAGAGCTAAAAGACCTTGATTTGAAGAAGAATCTAGAACTTAAGATTAGCATCTGCGACAAAACCGAAGAGCTAATGCTCGAACCATCTATTGTTAAATCATTTCAATTACTACAAACTTATCATGATAGCTGGAAAGAAGTAGGTCCAGTTCCCTTAGATAAAAAAGATGAAATTTGGCAACGATTTAGTAGTGCTACTGAAAAAATAAATCAACGAAGACAAGACTTTTACCTAAAACTTAGAGAAGAACAAGAAAACAATTATGTTTCTAAAACTTCTCTTTGCGAAAAAGTTGAACAAATTATTGAACCAATTCCAACAACACCAAAAGAATGGCAAGATAAAACTAACGAAATTTATGAACTTCAAAAACTTTGGAAAGCTATTGGTTATGCTCCCAAAAAAGTGAACAACGAAATTTGGAATCGTTTTAGAAATGCCATTAATTTGTTTTTTGATAAGAAAAAAGAGTTTTACGAAAAAATTAAAGACGAACAAACCGAAAACTACAACCAAAAAGTTAATATTTGTATTCAAGCAGAAGCACTAAAAACAAGTACCAATTGGAAAAAAACTACCGACGAACTTATTAGACTTCAACAAGAATGGAAAAAAACAGGACCAGTCTCTCAAAGGTTTTCGGATAAAATATGGAAAAGATTTAGAATGGCTTGCGATGAGTTTTTTAACAGCAAATCAGCCTATTATTCTAATGTTGATAAAAACGAGGAAGAGAATTTAAAACAAAAGCAAGAGTTAATAAAAAAGATAAATGAATACCAGTTTGGAGAAAATAACAATGAAAACCTTGAAATTCTAAAAGGTTTTCAGCACGAATGGGTTGCAATTGGGCATGTTCCTATAAAATCAAAAGATTCAATTCAGAATGAATTTAGAGAAACCATAAATAAACAATACGATAAACTTAAAATTAGCTCTAACGAAAAGGAAACCCTTAATTATAAGTCAAGAATTGAACATTTAAAGGAGCAACCCGACTCCAAAAAAATTATTAGTAAAGAAATTAACTTTATTGCCACAAAAATCAGCTCACTTAATAATGACATCAAGCTTTGGGAAAACAACATTGGCTTTTTTGCTAAATCTAAAAACGCAGATATTCTTAAAGCCGAATTAGAAAAGAAAATGAAGCACTCTAAAAACGAGATTACAGTTCTCACAGAAAAGCTGAAATTATTGAGGCAAATGGAACGTGCATAATATTATTTATAAAAAGCTCCGAAAGGAGCTTTTTTATTAAAACTTAAAACCATTTTAATTACATAAAAGCAAAAGGTATTTTAAATTTTGTAATTTTTTTTGATTACTTTTGCTATGGTAAATCATTAAAAATTGCCATCATCAAATGCTTTTTATTTATATTCTTACTGGTATAAAAGTTTTTAAGCTAGTTCAAATCATATTGATTAGTGCTATTAAGTTTCTTTTTGCCCCCTTGATTTCTCTTAAAATGGGTTTTAGTTACTTTCAAACCATTATTTATACTACTATTGGCGGCATATTGGGAGTATTCTTTTTCTTCTTTTTAAGCAACATCGTTATTACTTTATATAAAAAATACTTAGCTATTCAAGTTAAAGCATTCTTTTCAAGGTTTAAAAAACAAAGAAATCAAAGCACCCTCATTCTTGAAAAAACAAAAAAAAAATTTACCAAAAAAAACAGATTTATCATCCTATTGAAAAGCAAATTAGGAATGATAGGAATTGCTTTTTTAACACCTACAATACTTTCAATTCCATTTGGTACTTTTTTAGCCAGTAAATATTTTCCAAACAAAAAAACAGTTTTAATATATCTTTCTATTTCAGTAGCATTTTGGTCGTTTGTATTGTCAAGCATATCCAAACTGTTATAAAATATTGCTACTATGAGCGGTTTATTTAAAGAAAACATACGAATTTCCTTAAACTCAATTAGAAGTCATTTACTTCGAACAATATTAACTATTTTAATTATTGCTTTTGGCATTATGGCTTTAGTGGGAATACTTACCGCTATCGAATCTATTAAGTCTTCTATTAATAGCAATTTTACACGAATGGGAGCAAACACATTTACCATTCGTAATCGTTCGATGCGAATTCATGTTGGCGACAACTCCAATATGCCAAAAGATTTTAGAGCAATTTCTTACGAAGAAGCGCTCGACTTTAAAAAAAAATTCGAGTTTCCATCTACTACTTCAATCTCTGTTTTAGGCACCTTCGGTGCAACTGTCAAGTTTCAATCCATCAAGTCTAATCCAAACATTGCAGTAATGGGCGTAGACGAAAATTATGTGACGACTTCTGGTTATGATATTGAAAAAGGTAGAAACTTTAGTGCTAGTGAAGTTCTTTATGGGGCTAGTGTTGCAATAATTGGAAGCGAAATAGTAACAACATTGTTTAAAAAGAAAGAAAATCCAATAGACCAAATTATATCCATAGGTTCAGGAAAATATAAAATTATTGGAGTTCTAAAATCAAAAGGAACCAGTATGGGCTTTAGTGGAGACAAAAGTTGCATGCTGCCTTTGAACAATATTCGCCAATATTTTTCGAAGCCAGATATGTCTTATGGAATTAATGTAATGTTAAAGGATTCCAAATCTATGGATGCAGCAATAAATGAAGCTACTGGATTATTTAGAAATGTTAGAAGATTAAGAGTTGGACAAGAAGATAACTTTGAAATTGCCAAAAGCGACAATATAGCAGAAATGCTATTTGAAAACATCAAATATGTTACATTAGCTGCCACAATAATTGGATTAATAACTTTACTTGGAGCTTCTATTGGGTTAATGAATATTATGTTGGTTTCGGTTACCGAACGTACTAGGGAAATTGGAATAAGAAAAGCAATAGGAGCAACCAAAGAACTCATCAAACGTCAGTTTATCATCGAAGCCCTTGTTATTTGTCAGCTTGGTGGAATGTTAGGAATAATATTGGGAATTTTAGTTGGCAACCTTATTTCACTTCTAACGGGTGGAAGCTTTATTGTTCCTTGGTTATGGATATTTTTAGGGTTGGTATTGTGCTTTATTGTTGGATTGGCTTCTGGCATTTATCCTGCTATTAAAGCATCCAAACTTGATCCTATTGAAGCCCTCAGATTTGAATAGTTTTGATTTAAAAAAGTTTTTGATATTGAAATTACCTAAAACCTCCGCTTCTCATTTAAAAAATCAATTGGTTGTAATGCTTATAACAACTACTTTGTTTTTAGTTACCTCCTGTAATCCACTTGGCAAACTAAAGAAAAATGAATATCTGCTCAACAAAAATATTGTAAAAATTGAAAATAAAAAAGTGGATTCTGATGAATTAAAAACATATATCAAACAGAAACCCAACCGTAAAGTACTTGGCATCAGATTTCATTTGGGAATATACAATATTGCTAGTAAAGGAAAAGAAGGAAGATTGAAAAGATGGTTGAAAAGTGCAATTGGCGAACCACCAGTAATACTTGACACCATGCTTACTCAAAATTCGGTGAAACAAATAAAATTATACCTGCATGATAAAGGTTATTTCAACGCTACAGTATGTAAAAAAATATTGTTCCGAAAAAAAACAGCTGATGTTACCTATCTTGTTAATACTTCAACACCATATACCACGCATAACATTAATTATGTTGTCAAAGACCCAACTATGCAATTTCTTATTCTTGTCGATTCGAGCAATTCGAATATAAAAAAAGGAAAAAACTATGATATAGATAATTTGCAGAATGAAAGAGAACGTATTACCAAATATTTAAAAAACAATGGATATTATTATTTTGTAAAACAATATGTTAATTACATCATTGATACAACAATTAATACAAGCAATAAAGATAATAAACAGTTTGATATAACTATTGAAATTAAACAAAATAATGTATCAAAGAATGATACCATCAAAACTACCAATCACATAAGGTATAAAATAAACAATATTTATATTTTTAGTGATTACAATTCTTTAAAATCAGATACTTCTAAGTATGATACATTAAAATATTCAATAAACCGAAAGAATGTAATTTATGGAAAATTTTCATATTTGTTTGTCTATCATAATAAATTGAAAATTAAACCCAAAACATTTACACAATCTATTTTTATAAAACCTAACAACTACTATAAAATAAACGAATTAGAACAAACTTATAATCGGCTTTCTGATTTACAACTTTTTAAATTTATTAACATCGGTTTTGTTCAAAGCAAGTCAGATTCATTAAACCAAGAAGTAAACAATATGCTTGATTGCATTATTCAAGTAACTAACACACCATTCAACTCCTATACCCTTGAAACAGAAGGCACAAACTCTGCTGGCGATTTGGGGATAGCAGGGAATATTATATATCAGAATAAAAATACTTTTAGAGGGGCTGAAATATTTTTAACCAAACTAAAATTAGCAATGGAATTTCAAAAGCAGGTTGGAGAAACTGATAATAATAAATTAAGCAAAACTATTGAAGCTGGGCTTGAAACCAGTATTAAATTCCCCAAATTTTTAGTACCTGTTAAACAAGAAAAATTCGCCAAATCCGCTAACCCTAAGACTTATGTTACCCTTGGATTTAATTTTCAGAAAAGAAAGGAATTTACCCGATATATTTCCAACATTATCTATGGTTATGAATGGAAAGAATCTAAATTTAAAAAACATATATTCAATCCATTTGAAATTAGCTCCATTAAAAGTAAAATCACTGACTCTATATTTGAAGCAGAACTTATAAAAAAACAAGACCCTAAATTAATCAATAATTACCAAAGAGGTTATTTGATAGCAGCAACCACTTACAGTTATATATTTAGTAATCAAGAAATTAATAAAATTAAAAACTTTACTTATTTTAAAGGGGAACTAGAGTTTGCAGGAAATTTTCTTCAATTTAAAAACAACTTACTTCATTCGCCTAAGAACGAAAATGACAATTTTACACTTGTTGGAATAGAGTATGCACAATTCTTTAAAGCCAATGCAGATGTTAGGAAATATTTTGTAATCAACAAAGCAAACAAAGTAGTTTTTCGTATTGCTGCTGGGCTCGGAATACCTTATGGCAATTCAGAATACCTCCCTTTAGATAAAAGTTTTTATGCAGGAGGTGCAAACAGCATTAGAGCATGGAAAATACGTTCTCTTGGTCCAGGGAGCTATCACGATTCTTCTTCGGTGGTGTTTGATAAATCGGGTGATATTTATTTGGAAGGAAATATGGAATATCGTTTTAAAATTTATGGAGATTTAGGCGGTGCTTTATTTGCCGATGCAGGAAATGTTTGGTTAGAAAAAGAAAATCCTAAATATTTGAATGGGGATTTTAAATTTAATAGGTTTTACAAAGAAATTGCCTTGGGAACTGGTTTAGGCTTGCGTTACGACTTTGGTTTTTTTGTAATTCGATTTGATGTGGCAACACCAATATATAACCCTTCATACATAAACAACCGATGGAAAGGTTTTAAAACATACAATTTTAATTTTGCTATTGGTTATCCTTTCTAATAAACAATTTAATTTCTTTCGTTTTGTCATCAAAAGCAGATATTAAAGAGTTATTATTTACAAAATTCCCTTACGAGCCAACTACTTGTCAGTTTAATCTTATTGATATGTTGGCAGACTTCATTCTCAAAAAAGAAAAACAATGTGTTTTCGTTCTCAAAGGTTATGCGGGAACTGGAAAAACAACAATTGTTAGTGCATTGGTAAATACCTTGCCTTTGTTAAAACTTAAATCTGTTTTACTTGCTCCAACTGGCAAAGCAGCCAAAGTTTTGGCAAATTACTCAAATAAACAAGCTTTCACTATTCACAAAAAAATATATCGAATTACTACTTCAAAAGAAGGAACAATTAATTTTACACTTCAAGAGAATTTGTTTACAAACACCATTTTCATTGTTGATGAAGCATCTATGATTTCGAATGAATCTGTTTCATCTGGTGATTCAAATATGTTTTCTGTTCGCAATATTTTGGATGATTTGATGCAATATGTTTTTAATGGCGATAATTGTAAGCTGATTTTAATCGGCGATACTGCACAATTACCTCCAGTTAAACTTGCCATAAGTCCCGCTTTAGATGTAAATTATTTAAATAAAAATTACGATGTATCCTCTGATACTATAGAATTAGTAGATGTAGTCCGTCAATCGCAAGATTCTGGAATACTTGCCAATGCTACTCTTTTAAGAAAAGTTATCAATACTAAGAAAAAACAAAAAGTAAAATTTATTTCTCCTAAATATAAAGATTTTATTCGATTAAATGGGGCAGACTTCGAAGATGCCATACAATCGGCATATTCTAAAAATGGAATAGAGAATACAGTAATTATTTGTAGAAGCAACAAACGTGCAAACCTTTACAATCAGGAAATTAGAAACAGAATTCTTTTAAGAGAATCGGAAATAGCAGTTGGCGATTTATTAATGATAGTGCGAAACAACTATTATTGGTTACCTAAAGAATCGAAAGCTGGTTTTATAGCCAATGGCGATACCGTTGAAATTGTAAAGATTATGAAATATGAAGATTTATATGGGTTTCGCTTTGCCAAAGTAATTGTTCGCTTTTTAGATTATATGAATGAACCAGATTTAGATGTTACTATTCTTTTAAATACTTTAACTTCAGAAACCCCATCGCTTTCAAGCGAAGACAATAAAAGACTTTATGAAGAAATAAGTAAAGATTACGAAGATATACCAAACAAAAGATCGCGTCTCGAAAAAGTTAAGAACAATCCTTTTTTTAATGCCTTGCAAGTGAAATTTGCCTATTCGCTCACTTGCCACAAAGCTCAAGGCGGACAATGGGATACTGTATTTGTTGAACAAGGCTACCTTACCGATGAAATGATTAATACAGAATATTATCGCTGGCTTTATACTGCCATAACAAGAGCATTAAACACATTATATTTGGTAAATTTTAATGATGAATTCTTTGAAAAATAAAAAAGCCCAAAAATGAATAATTTCGGGCTCCATACAAAATGAAAAAAACTAAACTTTAGCAAGTATAGGAAATTTAACTTGTGCGAAATAAAAACCACCAAAGAATATGGCATTATAAAATAAATCGCCTAAAACTCCATTGTTGAAAAATGGAATTCCCATAGTGAAACAAGCCATTAAACCTGAAATATCTTGTGTATAAAAAGGACTGCCAAGCC
>Ga0210016_1005566_pt1 | contig 10456 bp, 11 predicted proteins | sample CryGeyCG2014_300_FD_185454 | JGI IMG/M metagenome (GOLD analysis project Ga0210016, IMG submission 185454) | Groundwater microbial communities from aquifer - Crystal Geyser CG02_land_8/20/14_3.00 (SPAdes) (version 2) | ecosystem: Environmental > Aquatic > Deep subsurface > Groundwater | place...
AGGGACTAACGAAAAAAAGGTTTTAACCTCTTCGGGGTTCAAAAACCTCCAAGACGCGGCTGATAACGGCTGGAGCCCCGTTGCCGCGCCCGTCATTCCGGCTTCTGATGTTCCCCCCGTTACCGCGCCAATCTCTACTTCGGAATTGAGCGCTCCGCCTGCTTTGCCGCAAGCGCAGGAAAATCAATCTTTGTGGACTAAAATTGATACTTCTTACGGAGAGGCGATGAAAGCGACCGGGGGGAAGGCTGTGGCTAATAGACAATTTATAAGCGCCTTAGCTAAATATACGGGCAAGCCCGTAAATTCCTCGTTGGTTGGAACATCACTTTCCGATACCGCGGCTTTCTATGGCGTAGGCGACAGGTTTTCTTATCTGTCCGCCGGGTCTGTTCCGGAAAATAATGTTCCGCAAGCGCCGGTAGAAATAGATGTTTATATGGACTCATTGAAAGGCGAATTAGATAAGGCTCAATCCCCGTATTTACAAGAAATAAACGAAAACAATAAAAAAGCGCTGGAAATCAAAGAAGAAATGAACAAGATGAAGGCGGAAATGAATATAAACAAGATTTATGAAACAGGCGCGGCCGCGGAACTAAAAAAAGGTTTCTATGAAGGAAAGGATAAAATTGAAGGAGAAATAATTCCGATGTCCGCCATCAACGCGCGCTTAAGCAATCTACAAACGAGCATTAACGAAAGTTTGGATAAGATGAATATCGAGTCAATGTTGAAAGACGCGACTAATGTTTATAAATATAATCAAAAAGCGATTGAATATAATCTTTATTCCGGAAAAATGGAAGCGGCCCAAAAAATGGTTCAGCAAACGGCTCAAGATTTCTATAATTTCCAAAACCTACGTCTTCAGTATCTTGAGAGGGAAGACCGGATCAGCGCCAGAGATGCCGAAGCCTTAAGGCAGGAAGCCGCCCGGGAGTTTGAACGAATGACCGGCGGCTATGTCCAGCTTAAAGACCCGGTTCAGATACGGGAATATAAACTTAAATTCGGCGAAGACCGGGTGTGGACAAATCCAGTGGACGGGAAGACTTATCTATTGCCGGATGATGCCGGAGTGGTTAAAACCATTGAAGTCAACGGCCGTGTCTTAGGACTGGACAAATCAGGAAATGTCGTTAAGGATTATGGAGGAACAGACGCTCTTAAATGGGGAGTTATCGGCACAGATGATACGGGAAACTCCCAATATGGTTTTATTGATACTGGAAGCGGCAAGGTTATCCCTTATCAGCAAGGAGTTTCTGCCCCGAATGTCGGGAAAATAGGCGGCGAGTGCGGCGATTATCTCCATTCTGCGATGATCGGCACGCCCAAATTCGGGGATACTTGGCAGAGCAAGCAGGCGGCGATGAATATGTCGCCGGAAGAACTTAAAACAAACCCGCAAGTCGGCGACATTGTCGCCTTCAAAACTAATCTTCCTTACGGACACGTGGCCGTCATTACGAACATCTCACAAGACGGACAGATAACTTTGGCTGAAAGCAACCGCAATCTGGACCAGAAAATCGGCACGTCCATCCTTGATTTGAACAATCCGAATATTCTCGGCGCTTATCGGGGTGCTATCTTGAAAGGCAACAGTTCAACAAATCAATTTTCCTCTACTGCTAATGCATACGCAAAAGATATATTAGCAGGCAAAATTGGTATTGAAAACGTTCCTGGGGAAAAAATGAAAAATGAAACTATGTTAGCAAAAACAGAATTGGAAAAAACAGAAAAGCCGTTAGCAGATAAATTGATTGCGGAAGGCTTACAAAACAAAATTAATGATTTTGATGATGTAATAAACAACCAAGTTGACGGGATGGAGGCGGCGGTGGGCGTCTATTGGTTTGGTAGGTGGACGCCTTTTGAAATTGATAAGGCGGAAAGACAAAATTTTATCGCTTCCGTTGAACAGCTAATACAGCAAGAAACCATTGATAAATTAATCCAATCAAAAGCGGCTGGAGCTACCTATGGTGCTTTGTCAGACGGAGAAAGGGAAATGCTCTCAAAAGCGGCTTCTAAAATTGGCTCGTGGAGAATTTTTGATGAAAATAAAGATGAAAATAAAGATGAAAATAAAAAAGTGCTTGGTTATGAGATAGACGAAGTTTCTATGAAAAAAGAATTAAAAACAATTAGAGATTTAGCGCAGAAAGCTGAAGACAGAATACTGGGCGATAGTGTGATTTTGCCCCCCGGACAGATTAGTGATGAAAGTGCTTATTATGAATATTTAAAAACTATTAACCAATAATATGCTTACAAGAGAACAATTTGATAAATTAAGAACAAAAGGCTTAACAGTGGAACAAATCGTTAAATTTGAAAAAGGTGAAATTCCTGAGAAAAAAACTTTTTTACAGGACATCGGAGAAGATATAGAACAAACCGGCCAAGCTATTAAAAAAACTTATCAAAACACGAAAGAAAAAATAAACAATATAGGTAGCGCAAATGTTGCTGGTGAGCAAGGTTATACGCGGAGTTTTTCACAGGCGGCTGGGACGATTGCTGGCGGAATTTCAAGCGGTATAGGTGACATTGCTATGGGCGGAATCAAGATGGTTCTTCCACGAAAGCAGGAAGAAAAAGCTAAGCAAGCCCTTGGAACAGCTATTTCTGCCCTTGCGCCGGTAGCGGCTAAAGTTGACGAAGCGTTAGGCCGCCCAGTTGGGACTTTTATTGAAAACTATAGAAATTTAGATGAAAAAGCTAAGAGAGATGTTAATTCTTTATTTGGTGTTTCGTCTTTAGCTTTTGATTTGGCCACGGCCGGAACAACCAAAAAAGTTGGCGAGATCGGTATCAAAAAGACAGTTGATATTGCTAAACAAACTGTTGGTACTGCCAAACAAACTGTTGGTAAGGTTGAAGATGCGGCTGAATATATAAAACAAACTGTTCCGGAATTAAGTGAAAAAGCCATTAAACTTTTAGCTTCTGAACCGGATGAAAAAGTGAAAACCATTTTAAAAAATTCTTCAGCTGAAAAATTAAATGAATATTTAGATATTGCTAAAAAACACTCAATATCCCAAGAGGCTATATCAGGATTTGAAAAAGCCGGTGAGCTAATGGCTGAAACCGCTAAAAAAATAAATAATCTTTTATCTTCTTGGGGAAAACAAAAAGCGAAAATTATTCAAAAGGCAAAAATTGGGCTTGTTGAATTTAAAGACGCCCCTCGCAAGGCGATTTTGGAAGTTATGAAATTGGAAGACAATAGCGTTAAAAAACAAGTTATTGATATTTTGAGACCTGTTAAAACAAAATTGGATGCTGACAAGGCTATTGATAAAATCCAAGATTTAATTCGCTCCAACACTAAAATTATGACAATTGCCCAAGGGTCCAAATTTGAAAAACAACTACGGGGTATAATCGGAAAAATGAATGATGAACTTAAAAAGTCTTTGCCAGAAGCTTATCAGTCGTTAAATGCAAAGTTTTCAGAGGGAAAAAAATATTTGGATAGTCTTAATAAGGGCTTAGGTGAAAAAGTCGGCGGTGTTTCGGCTCATGGAGCTTCGTTAATTAAGCAGTTTTTTTCACCAGCTGGTGCCAAAACGAAAGAGTTGTTTGCTTATATCAAAAAAGCTACTCGCATTGATTTGGCGCAAGAAGCTACATTGGCAAAATTTGCTGAAGAATTATTTGACAATCCTAATGTCAGATCATTGTTGACGGGCATACCAAAAAGCCGTAGTGGAGCAATTGATAAAGCATTAGACTTTATAGTAGAAAAAACTGGCGTCGGAAAAAAATTAAGAGAAAAGATGCGTGAAGGAACAATTGAACGGGCAAAAGACTTTACAAATTAAACTTATCGTCCGAGCAACCAAAGCGCGAAGATAATAAGCACCACCCAGATTAAAAACGGGAAAGCGATCAAGATCGCAACGACAGAGATGATTAAAATTGTTAGACCAAAAAAGCCTTTCATTCTATTTGATTTATTTATTATTTAAAAAATATCCGTGGGTATCTAACATAAATATAATTTTTAATTATTAATTTATACTATGACACAGATCAAGAACACCTTTGACCGGACAACGGTCATCAAAATTCTCAAAGGCGCGGCCATTGCCGGTGGCGGCGCGGCGGCCGTGTATCTCTTAGACGCCTTGTCTGTTATGGATTTGGGCCAGGCTACGCCCTTGGTTACCGCTATTTGCGCTATTTTGATCAACGCGATCAAGGAATTTCGCAATGGCAAATAATTCAAAAAAATGAAAATTGATTTAATTCTTCCGGTCCGTGATGTTTTGATCAACCAGCCGTTCGGAGTAAATTATCTTGATTTTTATAAACAATGGGGCTTGAAAGGCCACCCGGGGATCGATTTTTCCGTCCGGCGAGGATGTAAGATAAAGGCGGCGCATAAGGGCGTTGTTTCTTGGTGCGGGAAAGGCAAGGACGGCGGGATCGGGGTGGAGATATGGAACCGCATAGAAAACTACAAGACTTTTTATTACCACCATTTGAAAAACTCACCCAAGCTCCAGAACGGCGTTGCTGTCGGGCAAGGGGAGATAATCGCCGAGGCGGACAATACCGGGAAATACACCACCGGCAGCCACGAGCATTTTGAATTTTATTTCACCGGCAAGAACGGCAATACCATTGATACGAAAAACGGTTTTAAAGGTTCGGTTGACCCGGCCCCTTACTTCGCCGCTTCTTTAGGAAAAGACTGGGACAAACCGGCCGCTTATCACCGTTACGGAAGGAAACAAGTTTGGCTGGCTGAATTCAATATGCGGTTCAAGAATATCTGGCTTCACCGCCAGCTTAAGAAACGCGGGTTGCTTCACTATGTTAACATCACGGAATTTATAAATAAACTTTGTTATGGTTTCTGGTCTTTTGAAGACGCAATAAATCCAGCAATGAATGAAATAACCAACAATCTCACTAAAATACAATATCAAAAAGGTGAACGCCCCTTTGCATAGTTTTAATAAATATAGAAAAATTAACTCTCGTGAATATTCTAAAACAAATTGTAGATGGAGCACCAGGTTAGTTCAAAATAACAACAGAAGAAAGCAAATTTTTTTCCTAATAGAAACAGAAACGGTAAATTCTAAAAGATGCTATCAACCCGGCGATGCGAGAAAATTGGGCGAATTTAACTAAGTCTGATTATTTAAAAGGCCAAAGGCCATTCGTATGAAAAACTTTTTCTTCTTCACAATTAAAATTGCCTACGCTGTCCTCGTTGTAATAGCGACGATTTTAGTTATGTCTCATATCGCTAAAGATTGGGCTTGGAGGCTTCTGTGATTTTTCACTTCCTCGGTTTGTTAATTATTTGACTTTTCTTCAGTTTTTGCTATAATGGTTTTAATCGCTTTCATAGTAATTTTCCCAGACAGAAACCCGTCGCTATCTTTTGGATGGGTTTTTGTTATCCTGGGAACTTACTGTAATGCCCTTTTTTGTCAAAATTTGCCCCCTCCTTGCGAGCTTAGGTTCGGTAATGGATATGCGTTTGTTTTTTTAGAGGCAAATTAAGGCCTCTTTTTTATTTGGCCCAAGAGGGGGTTTTATCCCCCTCCCCGGCCAAAGTATGACGAACGCCCCAGCTGAAAGCCAAACCGCCGTCAAAGCATATTCAATCTTTTACAGTTGATACACCTCACGCTTTTTCTCTTGTCAGCGCGCAAAACCAGGACAAAACCGCACTTGGCGCACTTAATCGCTTTCATTTTAGGTTTTTTAGTCGCCATAGAATTGTTTTATTGTCTCTCGGACCGGGTTCGTAAACCCTTCGTTTGCCTTGGTATAAGCGTTATCCAGCCTTTTTTCCATATTGTCAAGCATTGATTGGCTTTTTTCCGGTAATTCCCGTCTCTGGAAGTGTCTTTTAAAACCGACGATCATCTGTTCAAGCGCCCGGACATAGCGTTTTTTATTAAAAGGCTGTGTCTTTGGCAATTCCGTTTCACGCGCTTTATGCGGCACTTCTTCGGGGTGGAAACTGTAATAGGTTTCTATTGGCAATATTTCTTTAATGGCCATTATCCGCACTATTCCGGTATCCGTATTGATCTGGTCAGTACAAGATAATTTTCTAACCGCGACTTCTTGTTCGGCGGTAATAAAATGCTTGCTCCCTGAAAACGTGGAGATGATGTGGGTTTTGGGTGTTTCAATTTTTGTCGGCAAAGTCATAAGTTTGCTTTATTTTTTCGTTCTTCTAAAAATCTATATTTTGGTGCTTCTTCGTCTGTGTCTTTGGCTAATTCCGGGTAATAATGTAAATCTATCCTAACTTCAGGATTGTTGGCATCTACCCAAAAACCGTTTTTCATAATTGCTTTTGTTTTGTCGTGTAATGTTCTCACGCTTTTTGTTTTTTCTCCGGCCCAAATATATAAAGGCGATAAACTTACTTGCAACCGATGAATAAATATTCTTTGCCCTTTGTCAAAGGCAACCAGCGCTTTTATAAACTCTTCGTCTGTTAACTCAAATTGAGCGTCCTTTGAATAAAAAATTGTTTTCACAAATTAAATTATTACGATTTTTGATTTATTTGTTTGTAAAGCGGTTAAATCTTCGTCTATATATTTTCCTACGCTTTCAAGAGTATATTTGAAATCGGCCTTTTTAATTAAAAAATCCATAACATCCGTGATTTTGGTAATTTCATAAGGTGATAGATTTTTAGCGGCTCTTAAGTTCCGGCGGATAAAAGACGCTTGATGTTCTTTGCTGGTAAAGATGATATTTTTTGCTTTTGCCCATAATCCGATTATTTGGATATGTTTTTGCTTATCTTTTAAAAGGTCGGGGATTACAGAAATAGCGGAACTTGTTTCCGCAATATTTAACTTAACTTTGCTTAACTTAACTTGCGGCAACCATTGGTTGTCATTTTGGTTACCATTGGTTGCCAAATGGTTGCCATTTTCCGTATATGCTTTATTTTCTTTTATTTTTAGCTGTTTTTTTTCTTCTTCATATGTCGTTTTTGTAAATCTGTCCATTCTTATCGTGTTGTGTATAAACCAATGTTTAATAACAATAATTCCACTGTTAAAAACCAAGATAAATCTTTTTGCTATTAGTATTTTAAAATCGTCATCTTGAGCGCCAATAAGAAGCATTATTTTCTTAGGACTTCCGACAAATCCTTCGTCATCAGCTCTCATCACTAAATGAAAATAAAGAAGTTGCGTTGATATTGGCATTTCAAGAAATGCGTCAGTGTCAATAATTTGTAAATTGAACATTCTTCGTTTTGCCATATGATTAAAACGCAAAAAGCTGATGTCCGCTTTGTTTGGCTACACGGTCAAATGCGCCGCCAAAGTTAGCGAGTATCAGCTTTTTATTTTTTAATTTTGACCGCGTATTTAAGCGCATATGATTATATTACTTTTAAAGTGTAGCACTTTCTCAAATTCTGTCAAATATACTCAATATTTTAGTTTTAATAGTTATCATCACTCCATAAATCCGACCTTCCCCAAATGTATTTTACATTTCAGGCTTTGCTGTTTATGTGAGATTAAAGAGGGACGATTTATTCCCAGCAATAGGATTTAGTATTGCCCCAATATGGAATAAATTAGTCCAAGTGTTGCCGTTTATCACGCTCAGGTTTGGGCGCCTGTTGCGGTCTGGCAGAGCAGGCGATTTATATCTGAGCGCGAGGCGGTGGAAGAGATGTTTTCTCCAGCCTTCCCTTAAACGCTGGCTTTAAACTTTTGTAGCTTTTATTCACTTTGCATTTGCCTATACGGATAGCAAACCCGGCTTCACCAGTATCGCTATAAATGAATAAATCTCTTAATGTCCCAAAAACAAGAGCACTCCGCTTTCTGAGGGGCATTGTGGGAATAAACCCCCCACAAAACAGAGTGCTCTTCCCACAATAGCGTTTTTATGTGTTGGTTTTTAATGGATAATTCCATCATAGCATATTTTTAAAAATTGTCAACACCTTGAAAATAAAAGGGAAAACGATGTTTTGTTTTCCCTTGTTAAAAGAAGTTTCTGAGGAACGGCCAGACGCTTTGTTCATAAAGTATGGACAATTTTCTGGCCGTTTTCTTTGGCACGCCTACATCACGCAGGCGGCAAAATAAATGGAGAGGATTTCCCGTATGAGTAAGCCACAGTTTCAAAGTCTGCAAGTTCACCCCCTTTCTTTGCCATAAAAGGCAGTTTAAGGTTTGTGCCGCAAGTGGGGCAGGAATAAATCCCTTCCCGCCGAAACAACACCGAAAAACAGATTGGGCATTGACTTATCTTCATTTTCTGTTTACTTCTCCTTTCTTTTGTTTTTCTTTGATGTCGTGCGTTCTTTTCAAAACCGCCGCGGCTTCCAAAAGGGTCCTATTGCCGAAAAGAAGGTGAAAAGCAAAATGCCGCCGCGCGTCCAGTAGAAGCATATTTTTCGCTTGCTTCGCGCCCCCTCTGGCCCTTGGCAAAATGTGGTGGCAGTTGAACACTCCCGATCTTTTAAAAGAGCTTTTGTTCTGTTTCATAACTTGTCCCTCCTTTTTGATTATATTATACCATATATTGGAAAAAATCAGAGAAAATGCTATTATATTAGTATGTTCAGAGCGTATAAAATAAAAAGAGATAAGGCGGACGAAACATTTTCTTTGTTTATCCGTTTAAGAGATAAGCGATGCCAGCGGTGCGGCAAAATCGGTGCGCCGGACAAGAATGGCAATTTAGTGGTCGGACTGGATTGCTCCCATTATTTTGGCCGGTGGCTGGAGGGGGGGAGGTTTGATGAAAAAAATTGTATCGCTTTGTGCCGAGGGTGTCACCAGTATTGGGAAAAAGACAGGGATGCTTATCGGGCGTTTATGATTAAGAGATTGGGGGAAAGTTGTTTCAATCTTTTGGAGTGGCGTTGCCGGAGTTATTGTAAGAAGGACAGAAAATTGGCGTTTTTAAAAGCGAAAGCATTATTAGAAGAAGTGAACCGCCTCAATCGGTGAAAAACCGACCGGGGCGGTTTTTTTTATCCACAGCTTAAGGCGGTTTTTTCTTTTTTAGAGAGTGTTAAGTTATCCACAGATTTTTTAATCAATGTCTTTTTTATCTAATGTTAGTATAGGAAAAATACATTAGAGATACTTGACAGGATTATAACTGTATGATATCATTAAGATATAAGATAAATAACCAAAGACTATGAAAAAATTTCAGCTTTTATTCAAAGGCAAAAAGGAGGAATTACACACCCAACTGAAAGCCTGGTGCGAAGAGGCGGATCGGACAATGAACGGAACCGTTTTGGAACTTATCCAAAAGCATTTACAAAAATATGAAAAAAAACAAAAAGACAACAATCAAAATCAAATGGCCGAAAACGAGGGTAGATAAACTGAACGCCGCCTGCTGGATAGCCTGGGCGGAAGAGAAAAAATATAACTATAAATTTATATGAAACCCACTTTGACGCAAATTTCCTACCTGAACGAAGTAATGAATAAGACCGGCAATATTCAAGAAAATTATAACCTTGAGAACAGCTGGGAAAATCTGAAAGACAGCGCAATGACGATCGGCCAGTATAAATTCGCCTTAGCGCTCATCTTCAATAATAAATATCGGGAGCTTGATGAACTCCTGCCCAAGATCGGGATAAATAAAAAAATATGTCTTTAAATGACTGCAAAAGAACTTTTGAACTCCACGAAGAAGCCGGATTGGTGCCAGCCGGGGCGGACGAAGAAGGCAATAACCAATGGATAGGCACGGACAAGCAATGGCAACGCTACGAGGAATTAATTAAATAACTTCAATTTTATGAAAAAAATTACACAGGAAGAATGGGATAAAGTATTGGCAGAGGATTTAACTCACGAAGATTTACGTTACATCATAAGATACACGAACAAAAAAAACGAAGCAGGGGAACTGCTTCTCAAGAAAAACCCAACTCACGAAGATTTACGCTGTTTAATAGAATACACGAATAAGTCCAGCGAAGCCTGGGAACTGCTTCTCAAGAAAAACCCAACTCACGAAGATTTACTCCACATCATAAGATACACGAGTAAAGCCGGCGAAGCAGAGAATCAACTTCTTAATCAGAACCCAACTCGCGAAAACTTACTTTATTTAATTAGATACACGAGTAAAGCCGGCGAAGCACAAAAGGTTTTAGATAAACTAAATAAAAAGGGCAAACGAATGATTGATATAATTAAAGAACGATAATTAAATAACTTCAATTTTATGGAAAGCGCAACACTAACAAGCAAAATCATCACTATCAAGGAAGCGAACAAAACTACCACCGCAAACGGAAACATTTTAATCCGGGTCAAAGATTTACAAAACCTCACCTATCAAATCTGGATGACCAAACAGGACGGCACCCAAACTGTTGCTTATTCCGCATTAAAGAACTTGCCTAATGACGGAGTGGGCTTAACCGTAGAGATTGCCTGCT
>Ga0210016_1005567_pt1 | contig 10456 bp, 7 predicted proteins | sample CryGeyCG2014_300_FD_185454 | JGI IMG/M metagenome (GOLD analysis project Ga0210016, IMG submission 185454) | Groundwater microbial communities from aquifer - Crystal Geyser CG02_land_8/20/14_3.00 (SPAdes) (version 2) | ecosystem: Environmental > Aquatic > Deep subsurface > Groundwater | place...
ATAATAAGGTTTAAATTTTATTATGAAGCTCGGATTAACAGGAAAAAGAACAAATGATACCTAAACGATTATACTTGTTTCTATGTCTAAAAAATCAAATTTTCACCCTTGTCTTTTGACAGGATACTTATATTATGAAAATTCGTGTAATTCGTGTCAAAAATTAAAATTATGCGTAAGAGCAGTTATTTAATTAACCCCGACCTTCAGGCCGGGAAGGTGCGACAATGAGAAAAAATGGGCTTTAGCCCTGAACCCTGTTAAATAGTTACACAATGATATGTGAGGCATCCTTCAGCGGAGCACTTTACCTAAAGTAAGAGAATATATTCGTAATCAGCATGAGCATCACAAGAGATTGACATTTACTGAAGAATATGAAAAATTCATTAAAGCATATCAGGGCTAAAGCCCAATTCTTTTTGTCCTTAAATCCCCCGACATAAATTTCGGGGTTAATCAAATTACCTGATGCCAAATTCGTCGTTTTTACTAAACAACTACCGCGATTCCAAACTGCAAGGGGTAAGGAGTTCTGAATTTAGGTTATTTAATCATTTTTGCCAAACCATAGCAGCAGCTCCAAGAACTGCAGCATTTTTATCTAACAATTTTGATTGAATTATTTTTACACAATTTTTAAAAACTGGTAACAAATTATTTTCCATTGCATTTTTTATGGGTTTTATCAATAATTTTCCAGCATTACTAATTCCACCAAATAAAATAATTGCCTGAGGATTAGTTATTAAAACAGCATCAGCTAATTTAGTTCCTAATATTTCGCCAGTAATATTAAATACCCGAATAGCTAATTTATCTTTTTTTAATGCTGCTTTATAAATTAACTTTGGGGTTAGTTCGCTATTACTAAAATTTCTTAACAGGGATTTAATTTTTGAATTTTTTAGAATTTCAATAGCAGTATTTTTAATTCCGTTTGCCGAGACATAAGCTTCTAAACATCCCTTTTTGCCGCAACCGCAAAGTCGTCCATTTGGGATATGCAAAGTGTGCCCAAACTCACCTGCAAGACCTTTATATCCATAAATTAATTTACCATTTGAAACAAATCCGCTTCCTAATCCTGTGCCAATTGTTATAAAGATAAAATCTTTATATTTTTTTGCAGCACCAAACATCATTTCGCCAATTGTTGCAGCGTTAGCATCGTTATTTAGATAAACTGGTACTTTAAAATATTTTTCAAAAATACTTTTAAGAGGGACTTTTTTATTCCAGTTTAAGTTTGGTGCAAATTCAACGCAACCGGTAAAATAATTGCCATTTGGTGCACCAATCCCAACCCCTTTAAGTTTTTCGTTTTCTTTAAGTTTTGGCTTAATTTCGAGCCATTTATCGTAAATTACTTTTGCTAAATCGTTTGGGTTTGAATAATTTTTAGTTTTAAATGAATTTTGAAAAAATATATTTCCTTTTTCGTCAACTAAACCAAACACAGTATTTGTACCACCAATATCAATACCTAAAGCTAATTCTTTCATACGTAAATAATTTAATTAATAATACGAAACATAGTCATACAATAGTCATACATGGTCATACAATAGTCATACATGGTCATACAATAGTCATACATAGTCATACAATAGTCATACATGGTCATACAATAGTCATACAATAGTCATACATGGTCATTCAATAGTCATACAATAGTCATACAATAGTCATACAATAGTCATACATGGTCATACATGGTCATACAATAGTCATACATGGTCATTCAATTGTTAAATTGTTTATTGTTCTTTACGAAATACGAATTATACGAATATACGAATTTACAATGTATTTCTATTTATTTCTGATTTTTCATTTGATTATTGTTTATAGTTAATTCCTTGTTTTTTTAAAATGCCATTTACTTTAAATGCATAAAAAGCTAAGTATGCAAAACAAGCTACACCAACTAAATAACTCCATTGAATTCCTAAAATGTTATCCGCAGAAACATATCCCTGAACTAAACTAATTACACCACCTCCCATAATCATCATTATTAAAAAACTTGAACCGGTGTTTGTATGTTTTCCTAAACCTGCAATTGCTAAAGTAAAAATACAAGGCCATAAAGTGCTGCAAAACAAACCCACGCTGATAAATGCATAAACGCTAACCATTCCATCGCTTAACATTCCTATAAATAATGCAGTTATGCCTAATAACGAAAATAAAAACAATTGACGGGCAGGATTTCCTTTACTTAAAATATCTGCAACAATTAATGCAATTATTACAAAAGCATAAATATAAAATGGTGTAAGAGCGTGATTTGCAATTTTATTAACAACGAGAAAAACTCCAAATGCAATATAAGGCATTAAAAACCTCATAATTTCTTTAATACTTCCTTTTAAATTAAATGCCCCAACTGATGAAGTCCATCGCCCTATCATTAAACTTGCCCAGAAAAGAGAAATAAAAGGTGCTATTTTGTCGGTTGTTAAACCGATGTGTTGTCGCATAAATTCGGGCAAGTTACTTGCTGTTGATACTTCAACTCCAACATATACAAATATTCCGAGCATTCCTAATACCAACTGTGGATATTTTAATGCAGATTTTCTATCGTTTTCTGAATTAGGAGCAACTAAAGTTTGAGCATTAATTGAAGGTAATTTATTTGGAATTGAAGAAAATTTAAAAACAATAGCTACTAAAATAAACGCAGCACCCAGAATTAAATAAGGAATTTTAATGCTTGATATATCGGCAACTTTAACACCTGTTGTGGCAACAGTTCCAAATATTGCAAAGCTAACCAATAAAGGTCCAATTGTAGTTCCCACATTGTTTACTCCACCAGCCAGACTTAATCGCTGCGAACCTTTTTTAGGGTCACCCATATTAATAGCAAGCGGATTTGCTGCAATTTGTTGTAACGAAAATCCTAATCCCACAATAAATAAACCTGAAATCATTAATGGAAATGAAGCGGTTTGTGCTGCCGGATAAAATAACAATGTGCCAATAGCTGAAATTAATAATCCTAATGAGATTCCATTTTTATATCCAATTATATTTAATATATCACTTTTAGCAGATTTTGATATTAAGAAATAAATTAATGAACCGACAGTATAGGCAACATAAAATGCAAAAGAAACCATTTGCGATTGCCATTGTAAAAGATGCAATTTTTCTTTAAATACAGGAATTAAAATATCGTTACTGGCAGCCACAAATCCCCAGAAAAAGAATACAGAAATTAAAGTAATTAATGTTGATGTTTTATTTGAATTTTCCATAAAATCAGATTAATTTTTTTAAAGATAGTTTTTTATAAGAATAATGTTGATAAACCTGAACTAAAATTATTCCTGTTAAAATTAATGCACAACCAAAAATTGCTCTCAAACTCATTTGTTCATTTAACAATAGCCAACCACCAATAGCGGCAAAAAGCGATTCGGCAGACAATATTAACGATGCTGAGGAAGGATGAACATGTTTTTGTCCAACAACTTGCAAAGTAAATGCAACCCCAACAGATAATATCCCACCATACAGCAATGGTATCCAAGCAAGAATAATTGAATTAAAATTAATTTCTTCGAATAAAAACGCTGTAAAAAAACTTAAAGTTCCACAAACAAGAAACTGTTGTAATGCAAGGGTTATTGGGTTTATTTGTTTAGTTAAATGCCCAATTAATAATACATGAATTGCCCAAAGTATAGCACTTAAAAAAACCCATATATCGCCATCAGAAATTGTAAAATCTTTTTTAACACTTAACAAATAAAAACCAGCAATAGCAAGCGAGGCGGCAGGCCAAATAACTTTTGGAACAAATTGTTTTAACATTATTCCAAATATAGGTACAAAAATAACATATAGACCTGTTATAAAACCAGCATTTCCAGCAGTTGTGCTAACCATTCCTATTTGCTGTGCTGATGAAGCCAAAAACAAGATTATTCCTAATAAAATTCCAAAATATAAATTTTTCTTGTTATTTGTTAAATTTGATTTATTTTGATTGGATTTTAAACTTATAACAACTGGTATTAGTATCAAGCTACCCATTATAAACCGAATACCATTAAAAAGAAATGGTCCAATAAATTCCATTCCAACTTTTTGTGCTACAAAAGCAAAACCCCAAATTATAGCTGCAAGAACTAATAATATTGATGAAAGTAATCTTTTATTTTTCATCTTTATTTAAACAAATATATTTTGGAGATAATAACGAATTATTGAATGAAGTTTCAATTTTTTCTTCAACATAAAAAGGTTGAGATGATGTTAAAAGTCTTAAATTACTGATAGAACACGATTTTAGTTCTTCAACCATTGGACAACCAAAAAGCATACAGCTTAATTTAGTTTCGTATTTAATTTTATTCATCTGTTTATATTTTAGTTAAATCTCATTTTTATCTATTTATATTTTGACTAGCCACCCGACATATCGCGAAATCCAGTATATGTGCAGGATTGGGTATTAAATTGAATACACGACCTGACAGGAACTTCGTAACCTGTCAGGAGGTGTATCTAAAAAATATTTCATCAATAAAGAAAAACGCAGGATTACCTGCACCAGGGTGCCATTCGGGCAAATTACCAGGTTTATGTACTACAACTTTAATATATCTTGCATTTAACTTATTAATTTCGAATATAAAATCTTTTTTCATTGCTCCCCATTTATTTCGTGGAATATCATTTTTAACAACGGATACCTGTTTGTAATTTTTGCCATTTGTTGAAACCCAAAATTCAACTTTGGGTGGAAAAAGTATCCATGGGCTAACATCTTGCAAAAATCCGGCACCTATTTTAGTTATATTTTTTATTTTTCCTAAATCAATAATTGCAATTAAATCAGTATCCTGATAACCTTGCCATTCGCCAGTTCTAAAATCTAATCCTCCTCTAATACCATCAATTAAAGCAAGAACACCACCGGCAGAATATTGAGTATTGTATTTCGAAAAAATATTAATTTTAACACCATCCCGAATTTTATTTAAAGTTCCAGTCATTATTTTACTTTTATTTCCTGATGCATCAATTGCTATGGCTTTAATAGTAGTTGTTTTATCAATTTCAAAAGGCAATATATATTCTGTAGAATTTACTGTTGGTTCAGTTCCATCAATTGTATAAAATATTTTGCAATTTGTTTTAATTTCGTGCAGCATTATATTAATTTTACCAATAAATGCACGTTTCCCATCTTTTATAAACGGAACTGGAACGATTTTCAGAGCATTTATTGATGACATTGGGCAATCGTTTTCGCCTACGCCCCATGTTAGAGAAGGCTTTGCTCCCATCTCAAAAATCAATTCTCCACCTTTTAATAAATCTTCATGTTTTATGTACGATTTGTTATATTTCTTTCCGTTTAATTTTGCAGATTGAATATAATAATTTTTTAAAGAAATATTTTCAGCAATTATTTTAAATTGCTTATTGTTTCCAACATTAATTACAGCTTTTGAAAATAATGGAGTTCCAATTATATAAATATTTGTGCCAGGAGTTACCGGATAAAATCCTAAAGAAGAAAATATAAACCAAGCCGACATTTGCCCACAGTCCTCATTTCCAATCAACCCTTCGGGAGAATTTTTGTAAAATTCATTTTGTATTTTATGAATTATTTTTTGAGTTTTATATGGCTCTCCTATAAAATTATACAAATATGCAATATGGTGGCTTGGCTCGTTACCGTGTGCATATTGTCCAATTAGTCCAGTAATATCGGGTTGTTGGCGACCAGAAGATTTTGAGTTGGCTTCAAATAAAGAATCTAACTTTTTTGCAAATATTTGTTTACCACCATGTAATTCAATTAATCCATTAATATCTTGTGGAACATAAAAACTATATTGCCATGAATTTGCTTCGGTATAATTATAATTTACTTCATTTGGCTTAAATGGCGAAAACCATGTACCATTAATACGAGCTTGCATAAAACCTGTAGAATCGTCGAAAACATTTTTATAAAATTGTGCTCTTTCAATAAAAGTATTGTAATCGTCGGTTTTATTTAATGATTTTGCGAGCATGGCAATACACCAATCATCATAAGCATATTCGAGAGTTTTTGATACACTTTCGCCTTCATCAGTTGCAAGAACGCAACCATTTTTAACATAAGAAATTAATCCGGGATTTTGTTGGTTAGCACTTGCTTTCATTGCATCAAAAGCTTTATTTGCATTAAAATTATTAATTCCTTTTGCCCAAGCATCGTAAATTACAGAAACAGCATGATACCCAATCATGCAATTCGTCTCATTTGCAGAAAGTTCCCAAACAGGAAGTAATCCACCTTGTTCGTATTGTGCAAGAAATGTTTTAATAAAATCACTTGTTTTTTCAGGTTCTAAAATTGTCATTAACGGATGAAGAGCCCTATAAGTATCCCATAATGAAAAAACTGTATAATATGTATAGTTTTCAGCATTGTGAATTTTGTTATCGCGACCACGATATTTTCCATCAACATCAGAGTACACGTTTGGACTTAAATAAGTATGATAAAGTGCCGAGTAAAAAATAGTTTTTTGTTCATTGTTACCTTCAACCTGAATTTTTGATAACACATTGTCCCAATCTTTAAAAGCATTTATTTTATATTCATTAAAGTCCCAGGATGTAGCTTCAGTTTCAAGATTTTTTCTTGCTCCTTCGATGCTGACACCTGAAATTGCAACTTTTATAACAATTTGCTCATTAGCATCAGTTCTAAAATTTACAAAAGCTTTTATATTTGTACCTTTAGCTTCAGATTTTCCTTCAACATTAATATCATCTTGAACAATTCCTTTATTAATAAATGGTTTTGAGAATATCGCAACAAAGTACACATATTGGTTTTTTGCCCATGCTTCTGACCTGCGATACCCCTCAACTTCGTTATCACTAACAAAATGAATATAAGAATCAATTACTTTATCTCTGTGTTGTAAATCAATTATAATGTTTGCATTATCAGACTTTGGAAAAGTGTAGCAATGAATGCCAACGTGTGTTGTTGCTGTTAATTCAACTTTAACTTTATTTTTATCTAACAAAACGGAATAATAACCTGCCTGTGCAATTTCGTTTTTATGTGAGAATTTTGAACAATATCCTGATAAAGGGTTGTCAGGCGTTCCATTATAAACCTGAACTTTGCCAACAGTAGGCATAAATAAAATATCACCATAATCAGAACAGCCAGTTCCACTTAAGTGAGTATGCGAAAATCCATAAATAACACTATCGCTATAATGATAACCAGAACAACCATCCCAGCTTTCCAATCTTGTATCCGGACTTAATTGTACCATTCCAAATGGTAAAGAAGCACCAGGGTATGTATGTCCGTGACCACTTGTACCGATAAAAGGATTTACAAATTTTGAATTGCCTTGTTTATAAGGCATATTACATGAATAAAACTGTGTTATTAATAAAGTCAACAATAATATTAACTTGTAAAATGTTAAATATAACAATTTACACAATTTATTTTTCATTTTATAATAATTTTCTCACAGAATTTCTAATTACCATATTAGTTTGCAAACACTTATGAATCTTATCTATAGGTTCAATATTTTCTTTATTTTTAATACATTTCATTAAAATTTCTACAGCATTTCGGGCAATTGATAGAATTGGTTGAATAACTGAAGTTATAGGTGGGTTGTATAATCGGAATAAATCAATGTCATCAAAACTAACAATTGACAAGTCGCGTGGAATTATTAAACCTAAGTCGCGAATAGCTTCGAGACAACCAATAGCAAGTTGGTTATTTGTTACAAAAATTGCAGTGGGCATTATTTTATCTGATTTCCATTGATTAATAATTTGCATGGAGTTTCTATAAATATCTTCGCGTGGTATAACTTTTTGGTAGTAAGGGTTTAATGTAATGTTATATTTCTTTAACGCATCTTTATATCCCTCAAGTCTGTCAACTTGAGTGCTTATATGTGCTGGTGAAATAACAAATGCTGCTATTCGTTTGTGTCCATTGTTAATTATGTGTTCAACCGCTTCAAACGCTCCGAGCCGATTATCAACAACAACTTTATGAGTATCAATATCGTTATAAGTTCGGTCAATTAAAACGAGAGGGAAATTATTATCTTCAAAATTTTTAATATGGTCGGTAGTATCAAATGTTGATGACAGAATAATTCCATCAACTTGCTTGTCAACAAGAAGTTCTAAAAGTTTAAGTTCTTTTTTGGGATTTTCGTCGGAACTGCAAATCATTAAATTAAAACACGATTCGGAAACTGCATCTTCAACAAAACGTGCTAACTTTGCATAAAAAGGATTAGAAATATCTGAAACAACTAACCCAATAGTATTTGACCTACCCATACGTAATCCTCGTGCAAATTGATTTGGCTTGTAATTTAATTCCTGAGCTAACTCTGTAACCATGTCCTGAGTTTTCTTACTTATACCATTTTCATCGCCTTTGCCATTAAGCACCATCGAAACAAGAGTTTTAGAGACTCCAAGTTTAGAAGCAATGTCGGCTAATGAAATTTTTTTACTATTTATCATTCAAAAGTTTTTTGTTCAAAAATAATAAATTTTTCTAAAACGGTTTAGTGTTTTTAAATATATTTTAATAACAAATAACATATTATTTACAAAAAAATATTTCATACTTTGACACGTCTTAATCCGATAGCTATCGGATTGAGTTTTGTTTGGAGCATTGTGATACTTACCCCTAACTCCTCCGTTGGAGGGAAATTAAGGAGAGGGAAGTTAAAAAAAAGTAAAAACAAATGACATTGTTAACCAACTATAGTTTTATATTATTTGAGTGGGTGAGTAATATGTATTTTTGATGAGATTACTCACATTTTTAATTTTATTTTCAATGTGCTTGCCCCGTTAGATAAGGCGAATAAAGAGTGAACTATATTAAAGAGCAAATATCTAACGGGGTTCACCCCGTGAGATAGTTAAAAAAAAGAGTGAACTATATTAAAGAGCAATTATCTAACGGGGTGAATGAGATTGCTTCGCTAAGTTCTTCGCTAATCTTCCGATAGCTATCGGAACAGAATGACAAAAAAATCAGAATAAAAGAGAATGGATTCCACCATGCCCTCCACTGTAATTCTGTTTTGCGAAGAATCTCCACCCCACTCATCACCTTTATATAAATATAGTAAAAAAAGATGCTTCTTTCGTCATCATTACAAAAAAATCTAACATAATTGCCAATATCAATTAAATTATACCCTATTGAAGTAAAACAACATTTCATTCATTAAAAATTAAAATATGTTTTTTCGATTGCTCTGAAAAAGCTATCTTTGCACTTTAATTGGAGAGATGGCAGAGTGGTCGAATGCGGCGGTCTCGAAAACCGTTGTTCCTTTTTAAGGAACCGGGGGTTCGAATCCCCCTTTCTCCGCAAGCTAAAAATAAAAAACCTTGTATATCAAATTGATAACAAGGTTTTTTTATTTTGTACGTACACTTTTACATACGGTTCTGTTATAGAACTATTTTAAGCAACAAAAGTTTTTATTACATGTTAAATATACTATTACAGTATAGTATTAATGTAAATAAAGGAACGTTTATTTGAATATTAAAATACAAGGGGGGATAATAGCATTTTAAACACTTTTTATTAAAAATAATTATTTAGGGAGGTATTTTTTAAAATTTATAAGTATGTTTCAATTGCCTGATACTTTCCATTTTTTTCGTCAATAGCTTTATGTTCTTTTGCGTGACGCAAAATATAACCTGATTTACGTCTTGGCTGGCTATCTTTTTTACCTTTGGGACGTCCTGAAATTTTACCTTGCAACTTGGCTCGTCTTAAACCCTCGATTGTGCGTTCACGAATTAGCTCACGTTCAAACTCGGCAAAGGCAGAAAGTATTTGAAAATGTAACTTGCCCGAAGCTGTACTAAAATCTAAATTATCGGATATTGAAATAAACGAAATGCCTTTATCAAGTAATTCTTTAGTGTCTAATATTAATTCGGTTGAACTACGAGCCCAACGGTCAAGTTTAAATACAATAACTCCATCGTATTCGTGTTTTCTTAAATGTTGTAACAAATCTTGTTTTACTGGTCGTGTTTTTCTGCTACTTTCAACTTCCTCAAAAACATCATATTCATACCCTTTTGATTTAGCATATTCAACTAAACGTATTTTTTGGTTCTCTGTGGTTTGTTCATTTGTCGAAACCCTGCAATATAATGCAACTCGGTTAATGGTTTTATTTTCCATGAATTGATAGCTTAAAATCATTTAAACCTCTTACTGAATGGGCTAAAATTCTAAAAACCAAACCTAATAAAAAAACAGACGATACACCTGCAATTGCATAGCCAGCGTATTTAAAAACTTTTTCCTTATCCTGTATAAAGTGTTTAACTTTTAATTGTATATCTTCTTTTAGTTGTATATTATCTTCATCTGTAA
>Ga0210016_1005578_pt1 | contig 10443 bp, 5 predicted proteins | sample CryGeyCG2014_300_FD_185454 | JGI IMG/M metagenome (GOLD analysis project Ga0210016, IMG submission 185454) | Groundwater microbial communities from aquifer - Crystal Geyser CG02_land_8/20/14_3.00 (SPAdes) (version 2) | ecosystem: Environmental > Aquatic > Deep subsurface > Groundwater | place...
AGTTTTTTGCCCTTGATCGGATTGACGTTCAGATCGTTGTCGCGGCTGTGGATGCCGATGATCATGCCTTCATACAGCTTTTCACCGGGCACGACGAACATGCGGCCGCGATCTTCCAGATTCCACAAGGCATAGGCCACTGCTTCGCCGTCTTCCGCAGAAATCAGCACGCCGTTGTGGCGTCCCGGCAGGTCCGGCTTGACCGGGCCATAGTCGTCGAATACGTGGCTGATGAGTCCGGTGCCGCGCGTCATGGTCATGAAGTCGGATTGGAATCCGATCAGGCCGCGCGCCGGAATGTGATACTCCAGACGGGTGCGACCATGGCCGTCCGATTCCATGTTGGTCAGCTCGCCGCGGCGGCGGCCGATTTCTTCCATCACCGCCCCCTGGTTGGCATCTTCCAGATCGATACTCAAGTTCTCATATGGCTCGCATTTTTCGCCGTTGATTTCCTTATACACCACGCGCGGTTTGCCCACCGCCAGCTCGAATCCTTCGCGGCGCATGTTTTCCAGCAGGATGGTCAGGTGCAATTCGCCGCGACCGGAGACACGAAACACATCGGCATCAGCCGTGTCTTCGACTTTCAACGCCACGTTGGTCAGCAATTCTTTGCTCAGGCGGTCGCGGATCTGGCGGCTGGAAACGAACTTGCCTTCGGTGCCCGCCAGCGGCGAGCTGTTGACCATAAAGTCCATGGTCAGCGTCGGCTCGTCCACCCCCAGAACCGGCAGGCCCACCGGATTATCCCTGTCGCAAATGGTGACGCCGATGCCGATCTCGTCCAGGCCGGAGATGATAATGATGTCGCCCGCCTCGGCGCTCTCCACTGGTATCCGCTCCAGACCCTGGAAGCCGAGCACCTGATTGATGCGGCCGGAACTGATCTGCTTGTCATGGTTCATCACCACCACTTGCTGGCCGGGCTTGATGCGCCCGTTGAGCACGCGACCAATGCCGAGGCGTCCGGTAAATGTTGAATAATCCAGCGCGGCCAGTTGCAGTTGCAGCGGCGCATCCGGATCGCCCGGCGGGGTCGGCACATGTTTCAATACGGTCTCGAACAGCGGCTTCATATCGGAAGCGGATCCACCGTGCGACGGGGCATCTTTTAAATCCAGGCAGGCCCAGCCGTTCAGGCCGGATGCATAGATCACATGGAAATCGAGCTGCTCATCGTTGGCACCCAACTTATCGAACAGATCGAACGTCTGGTTCAGCACCCAGTCCGGACGCGCGCCGGGACGGTCGATCTTGTTGATCACGACGATGGGCTTCAAGCCCAGCGCCAGTGCTTTCTTGGTCACGAAGCGGGTCTGCGGCATCGGGCCTTCCACCGCATCCACCAGCAGCAGCACGCCGTTCACCATCCCCAGCACGCGCTCCACCTCGCCGCCGAAGTCGGCGTGCCCCGGTGTGTCGACGATGTTGATGTGGGTACCGTTATATTCGACGGCGGTGTTCTTCGCTAGAATGGTGATGCCGCGCTCTTTTTCCAGATCGTTGTTGTCCATCACCCGCTCGTCCATCTTCTGGTTGAGTCGGAAGGTGCCGCTTTGTCTCAAAAGTTGGTCAACCAGCGTGGTCTTGCCGTGGTCAACGTGGGCGATGATGGCGATGTTGCGAAGTGCGCGGGACATGAAGTGCTACCTGAGTGGAATTCAAAGGGCGCGCATTCTAGCACAAGGCAGGCATCAGAACTGTGAATTCTCCCGGCGGAGCGGACTTCCTGGTCCGGACTACGCCGCGAAAATATCCGTGTGAAATCAGTATTCGGTCAAACCCAGACCGTAGAACGGCGGCCTGCGCCGGTTCAGCCACTCCAGCATGATCAATTCGGCATCGGTGTGATTGACGACCTTGGCATTCACCATGGACGGCATGCCCTTGTCGTGATGGATGTAGATGGGATGATCGTGGTGTGTGGTGGTGATACGCTCCACCCGACCCGGCTCCGCCCCGGGCTCGACTTCGGCCGTGCCGTAGCAGAGACAGAAATACACTTTTTTCGGTTCGGCCTCGATATAGCAGGCGGTGCCGCGGATGCCGATGGCGGCGGTCGGCACCACCAGCCGTTTTTCGCCCCGCTCGAACACCGAAAGTATCCGGCCGCTGACGACGCGGAAAAACTCCTTCGCCGCCTCCTTGCCAAACAGCACCACGCTGTTGCCGCGTTGCAGGAAGGCATTGCCGTCTATTACATAAATAGCCTCGCTGTCCACACCGGTCGTGACCTTGTCGCCCGGCAGCACGGGCTGCCCTTCCCGCGCGAATTTGCCGTTGATGCGAACCTCGCCCCTGATCTTGTGCATGCCCTGCATCACAGGGTAGTTTCCGGCAGCCAGCGCATTGCGGATCAGCCCGGGGATGCCCGCCCCGGACAACAACCCCAAGGCAGTCAGTTGTTTCAGCAGACGACGGCGTGATCTGTTCATTGCATGTCCCTCCCGAGTGGGTGCAGAGATTTTAATGGTGTCGCGAGTTCACTCCTGTAGGAGCCCGATTCATCGGGCGAAGGGAATATATGGAGATGCTATCGCCCGATGAATCGGGCTCCTACAGGGGCGCGTTTTACCAGACAGGCAAACATGACCTGCAACTAATATTACGTTTCTGCTAACCCTTGCCCATCTCCAGCATCAGTTGGTTGATGCGTTTAACGAAAGCGGCCGGATCATCGAGTTGGCCGCCCTCGGCGAGCTGGGCCTGGTCGAACAGCACCGCAGCCCAGTCGTCGAAACGTTTTTCCTCGGACTTGAGCCGCAACACCACCGGATGTTTCGGGTTGATTTCGAGGATGGGCTGCGAGTCCGGCACTTTTTGTCCGGCCGCCTTGAGCATGCGCGCCAGATTGCCGCTCGGGTCGTGCTCATCCGCCACCAGACAGGCCGGAGAGTCGGTCAATCGATGGGTGACGCGCACTTCCTTCACCCGCCCGCCGAGACTGGCCTTGATCTTCTCAACCAGCGGCTTGAATTCGTCGGCCTCTTGTTCCTGCGCTTTCTTCTCGGCTTCGTCCTCCAGCTTGCCAAGATCGAGATCGCCCTTGGCCACCGAAGCCAACTGCTTGCCGTCGAATTCGGTGAGGTAACTCAGCATCCACTCGTCCACGCGCTCTGAGAACAGCAGCACTTCAATGCCTTTCTTGCGGAACACTTCCAGATGCGGGCTGTTCTTCGCCGCATTGAAGGTCTCGGCGCTGACGTAATAGATCTTGTCCTGCCCTTCCTTCATGCGCGCGATATAGTCGGCGAAAGACACCGTCTCATCCGCTGTGTCACTATGGGTCGTGGCGAAACGCAGCAAACCGGCGATCTTGTCCTTGTTGGCGAAGTCTTCCCCCACGCCCTCCTTCAGCACGCGACCAAATTCGTTCCAGAAGGTGGTGTATTTCTCCGGCTCCTTCTCTGCCATGTCGGCCAGCAAGCCCAGCACCTTGCCGGTGCAGCCCTTGCGGATCGCCTCGATATCCTTCGATTCCTGCAATATCTCGCGCGAGACGTTGAGCGGCAGATCGGCCGAATCGACCACCCCGCGCACGAAACGCAGATACAGCGGCATCAGTTGTTCGGCATCGTCCATGATAAATACGCGGCGCACGTACAGCTTGATGCCGTGGCGCGCGTTACGGTCCCACAAATCGAACGGCGCGTGCTTGGGGATATACAACAACTGGGTATATTCCTGCCGCCCCTCGACCCGCGCGTGGCTCCACGCCAACGGTTCGTCGTAGTCGTGGCCGACGTGCTTATAGAATTCCTTGTATTCGTCTTCGCTGATGTCGTTCTTGCTGCGTGCCCACAGTGCCGAGGCCTGATTGACTGTTTCATCTTCGTCGCCGATTTGCTGCGCGCCATCTTTCCATTCTTCTTTTTTCATCAGGATGGGCTGCACGATGTGGTTGGAATATTTGCGAATGATCTCGCGCAGCTTGTAACCGGCCAGCAGATCATCCTGCCCTTCACGCAGATGCAGGGTGATCTCGGTGCCGCGCGCCGGTTTGTTCACCATCTCAATGTCGAACTCACCGCCGCCATCCGATTCCCAGCGCACACCCTGGTCGGGATGTTCACCGCCGCGGCGGGTCAGCACCACCACTTTGTCCGCCACGATGAAGGCAGAATAGAAACCAACGCCGAATTGCCCGATCAGATTCGCATCTTTCTGCTGGTCGCCGGACAGGCTGGAGAAGAACTCGCGTGTGCCGGATTTGGCAATGGTGCCGAGGTTGCTGATGACTTCATCGCGGTTCATGCCGATACCGTTGTCGCCGATGGTCAGCGTGCGCGCTGTCTTGTCATAGGCGATGCGGATCGCCAGTTCAGAGTCATCCTCGAACAGCGCCGCGTTGTGCAGGCCCTCGAAACGCAATTTGTCGCAGGCATCAGACGCGTTGGAAACCAGTTCGCGCAGAAATATCTCGCGGTTGGAATACAGCGAATGGATCATCAGCTGCAGCAGCTGTTTGACCTCGGTCTGAAATCCCATGGTTTCGCGGTTGGCAGTGGTACTGGCAGTCATTATTCCTCCGTGTGTATAAAAAATAAGGCGGGTGCTTCAATGGGGACGATGCGCCGGATTTCAAGCGCGAGAAATCTCTGGCTATTCTGCCGTCGATCCGTATAATGCGCCCCTTGCCGCTCACAGGGCGGCATTGAGTTCATCGTTTTCTGACCCTCTGCATCTGCTTTTCATGGATGCGTCAAGCTTCACCGGTTAGCGACGATGTTTGTTTGCGCCGGTAGCGGTTTTATCCCCCTACTGAATTTCATTGTGCGGCCAGATGCCGCGCATGCGCTGTGTCTTAATAAAAATCAAGGAATCACTATGTCTGAAAATATCATTGCAACGACGGCTCCCGCAGTCACTGAAGCCGTTGCCACTTTTGCCTCCCTGAACCTGGCCCCGGCAATCCTGAAAGCGGTCGAAGAATCCGGCTATACCGTGCCGACCCCGATCCAGGCGCAAGCCATCCCCGCCGCGCTGGCCGGACAGGACCTGATGGCCTCCGCCCAGACCGGCACCGGCAAAACCGCCGCCTTCATCCTGCCCGCCTTGCAAAAACTGTCGGTCGAATCCGCCGTGCGCAGCAAAGGCCCGCGCATTCTGGTGCTGACCCCGACCCGCGAACTGGCGCAGCAAGTTTCCGACGCCGCCAGCAAATACGGCAAGAACATGCGCATCAAGGTGGTGAGCATCCTCGGTGGCATGCCCTACCCGCTGCAAAACAAATTGCTCTCCGGTTTCGTGGATATCCTGGTCGCCACGCCGGGCCGTCTGATCGACCACATCGAGCGCGGCCGCATCGATTTCTCGCGCCTGGAAATGCTGGTGCTGGACGAAGCCGACCGCATGCTGGACATGGGCTTCATCGACGACGTGGAGCGCATCGCCGCCACCACCCCCAAGACCCGCCAGACCCTGCTGTTCTCCGCCACGCTGGACGGCGCGATCGGCAACCTGGGACAGCGTCTGCTGAAATCGCCGCAACGCATCAGCGTCGCCGCCACCAAGGCGCGCCACGAAAACATCGAACAGAAACTGATGTACACGGACGACATGGCGCACAAGAATCGCCTGCTCGACCACATCCTGCGCGATGTCGATCTGAACCAGGCCATAGTCTTCACCGCCACCAAGCGCGATGCCGACATGCTGGCCGATAGCCTGTCCGCACAAGGCCATGCCGCCGCCGCCCTGCACGGCGACATGAACCAGCGCGAACGCAACCGCACCCTGGTCAACCTGCGCCGCGGCAACGTGCGCGTTCTGGTCGCCACCGACGTCGCCGCGCGCGGTATCGACGTGCCCGGCATCAGCCACGTCATCAACTTCGACTTGCCCAAGTTCGCCGAAGACTACGTGCACCGCATCGGACGCACCGGACGCGCGGGTGCCTCCGGCATCGCCGTGTCGTTCGCCTCCAACCGCGACGCGGGCACGGTGCGCAATATCGAGCGCTACACCGGCCAGACCATCCAACCCCATACCATCGAGGGCATGGAGCCGAAGTTCAAGCCGCGTCCCGCCTCCAGCGGTCGTGGCACGGGTGCTCCGCGCGGTAATGGCGCGCCCCGTGGCAACGGCGCACCTCGTGGCGCAAGCAATGGCCCGCGCCATCACGCCCCGGACAGCCGGCATGGCTTCGCGCATGACGAACGCGGCGGCCAGCGCCGCGAAGGCCAGTCGCACAACCGCTTCGGCAACGACGCGCGCCCGCGCAGCACCGGCGAGGTGAACGGCAATCGCGCACCGGCGCCGTTCAGCGCCAACCGCCGTCCACAAGGCACCAGCTTTTCGCTGGGACGCGGCCACAACAGCGGCAATAAAAGCTAAGCCCCGCATCTGGGCATAGTAAAAAAGGCACGCCATCGGCGTGCCTTTTTTGTTGTGCTGTATCTGCCTATCTAATATCCTCGCGCTCCGCGCTTTGGAATCTTCATTATGTCGATCAGCATCAAAACACCGCAGGAAATCGAAAAAATGCGTATCGCCGGCCGTCTGGCCGGAGAAGTGCTGGATTACATCGCGCCTTTTGTGCAGGCGGGTGTCACCACGGATGAGCTGGATAAACTCTGCCACGACTACATGGTGGACGTGCAGGGCTGCATTCCGGCGCCGCTCAACTATGCGCCTGGCGGCCACACGCCCTATCCGAAATCCATCTGCACCTCGATCAACCATCAGGTATGCCACGGCGTGCCGAGCGACAAGAAATTGAAAAACGGCGACATCGTCAATCTCGACATCACCACGATCAAGGATGGCTGGCACGGCGACACCAGCCGCATGTATTACGTCGGCGAACCTTCCATCCAGGCCAAACGTCTGTGTGAAAAAACCTATGAGGCGATGTGGCGCGGCATTCGCACGGTGCGCGCCGGTGCCTATCTGGGCGACATCGGCCATGCCATCCAAACTTTTGCGGAAAGTCTCGGTTACGGCGTAGTGCGCGAGTTCTGCGGCCACGGCATCGGACGCAAATTCCACGAAGAACCGCAGGTACTGCATTACGGCAAGCCCGGCACGGGGATCAAACTGGAAGCTGGCATGATCTTCACCATCGAACCGATGATCAATGCGGGCAAGGCGGGGATCAAGCAGCTGGGCGACGGCTGGACCGTGGTCACCAAGGACCACAGCCTGTCCGCGCAGTGGGAACACACCATTCTGGTCACAGCGGACGGATTTGAGGTGCTGACCCTTTCCGCCGGGTCGCCGCCCATCCCGGACTGATGGGCACCTGATGTCTGTCGTACCCATCAAGGAAAGCCTGCGCCGCGCGCGGCAGGCACTGCTTGAACGCTATGCGGAGAAACCGAATCCCGCCCGCTATTTGCGCGACCACACCAGCGTCATCGATGACCACTTGCGCCGGCTCTGGCGCGCCTCCGGACTGCCCGGCGATCTGGCGCTGGTGGCTGTCGGCGGTTATGGCCGCGCCGAGCTGTATCCGCGCTCCGATGTTGATCTGCTGATTCTGCTGCCGCAGGAGGCGGATGGCGCCCTGCAGGACCGCTTGCGGGCACTGGTCGGCCAGTGGTGGGACACGGGGCTGGAGGTCGGCCACAGCGTGCGCACCGTGGCCGAATGCGTCGAAGCCAGCAGCGACGTCACGGTGCAGACCAACTTGCTCGAGGCACGCCTGATCGACGGTTCGCGCAGTCTGTTCGATGCGCTGCAGGCGGCCATGCAGGCGCATCTGGATGTGCGCGCTTTCTATCTCGCCAAACAGCAGGAACAAGGCGAGCGCTACAAGCGCTATACCGATATCGATTTCAATCTGGAACCGAATCTGAAAGAAAGTCCCGGCGGTCTGCGCGACCTGCATAGTGTGCTGTGGATCGCGCGTGCCGCCGGCTTGGGACACACTTGGCAGACGCTGGCACAAAACGGTCTGCTCTCGGCAAGCGAGGCACACCAGGCACGGCGCCATCAGCGCCTGTTACAGGACATGCGCATCCGTCTGCACCAACTGTGCGGCCGCCACGACGACCGCATGGTATTCGACTACCAGCAGCAACTGGCGCAACAACTACATATCGATGCAACCCCGCAACTGCGCGCCAGCGAGCGCATGATGCGGCGCTATTACCGCACCAAGCGCGAGATCCAGCTCCTGAACGATGTGTTGATGCAGACCCTGCGCGCGCGTTTGTTCCCGCAGGCCGAAACGCGCACCCTGAACGGCCGTTTCATCGCGCGCGGCGACAAGCTGGGCGCAATCGACGACCAACTGTTCGAGCGGACACCCAGCGCCATCCTGGAAAGTTTTTTGCTGCTGCAACAGCATCCGGAGCTGACCGGCTTTTCAGCCGCCACCGTGCGCGCCCTGTGGCGCGCGCGCAGGCTGATCGATCCCGCATTTCGCGCCGATCCGGCCAACCGCGAACTGTTCATGCATCTCTTCCGGCACGGCCAGGGTCTGACCCACGGCCTGCGCCGCATGAACCAGATGGACATCCTGGGGCGCTATCTGCCGGCTTTCGGCCGTATCGTGGGACAAATGCAGCACGACCTGTTCCATGTCTATACCGTGGACGAACATATCCTGATGGTGGTGCGCAATTTGCGCCGCGCATCGTTACCGGAATATGCGCACGAGTTTCCCCTGAGCAGCCGCCTGATCGGCCAGTTTAAAAATCCACATCTGCTGCTTCTGGCCGGCCTGTTTCATGACATCGCCAAAGGACGCGGCGGCGACCATTCCCTGTTGGGGCAACGCGACGCGCTACGTTTCTGCCATCAGCACGGCATCACCCCGGACGACACGGCGTTGATTGTGTGGCTGGTCCGGCATCATCTGTTGATGTCGGCCACCGCGCAAAAACAGGACTTGAGCGACCAGGACGTGATCGCCGCTTTCGCCGCGAACATCCCGGATGAGCGCCATCTGACCGCGCTGTATCTGCTGACCGTGGCCGATGTGCGCGGCACCAGCCCCAAAGTGTGGAACGCGTGGAAGGGCAAACTGCTGGAAGACCTGTATCAGGCGACGCGCCACTATCTGGCACACGGGCGGATCGCCGACCAGATCGGCGCAAGACAGCGCGAGGCCGCCGCCATGTTGAGCCTGTACGCGATCCAGCCGGAATCCTATCGCGCCTTCTGGGCGCAACTGGATGACGATTATTTCAACCAGCACGAGGCGCAAGAGATCGCCTGGCATACGCGCGTGCTGGCGCGACCGGCAAATCACGCACAGACCGTGATCAAAACCCGCCTCTCACGCATCGGCGAAGGACTGCAGGTGCTGATCTTCCAGCCAGACCAACCCTATCTGTTCGCCCGTATCTGCAATTTCTTCGCGCGCCTGAACTACAACATCATGGAAGCCAAGGTGCACACCACCCAACTCGGCTATGCCCTGGACAGCTTTCTGGTGATGGACGCCAACCATGACAAAACCGCCTATCGCGACGTGATGAACTACATCGAATACGCACTGGCCGAATACATCGGCAATGCCGGGACGATTCCGGAGCCGGCCTTTGGCCGCCAGAGCCGCCAGCTCAAGCATTTCCCCATCGCGCCAGAGGTGGATATCCGGCTGGACGAGAAAGGGCATTGCATCCTGTCCCTGATTGCGGGGGATCGCCCCGGCCTGCTGGCGCGCATCGCCTATCTGCTGACCCGGCATCAGGTCACCATCCGCAGCGCCAAGATCAACACCCTGGGCGCGCGGGCGGAAGATACATTCTGGTTAACGTGCAAGGAGTTACCCGATTCTCACGCTATCCAGAGCCTGCGCGATGCGCTGCTCAGCCAGCTCAAATAGCAGCGCCCACCTGAAAAAATAGGCCAAATGGCATATTGACAAATGGCGATCATCCACAACCCCCAATCGAATCGGGGCTTACAGATGAAAACATCCGCGCCGACAACTAGCACTTACGTTAACAGCTTGTTTTAAAAGAGCTTATTTAGCTGTTTAATTTTTGTGCAATAAATCAAAAATGCAATGGCGACGGGCATCCCGCAGTACTCGACCGACTTCCATACACAAAGTTATCCACAAGTTTTGTGGGTAAGAAAAAAATGCTTTGTGGACGGCAAGTTAGCGTGCGGACGGCACCCGATCAAACAGCCCACCTTGCTCAAACCGGTGCTGACAGGCTACAGTTCGCCCCTTGAAATTTTCACCCTGCGGAGTCCTTGTGTTCAATCTCATCGAAGCGGCCGGCTGGCCGATCTGGTTGCTTATCATCTCGTCGTTGATCGCGGTCACACTTATCGTCGAACGCCTCATCTACCTGCGCCGCCAGAACATTATTCCTGCCAAATTGCTGGACGAAGTGGTGCATGAATTAAAACAGCGCGGCGTCAGCCCGCAGATGCTGGATAGATTGTATGCCGGTTCGCCCCTGGGCAAGGTGTTCGCCGCCGGACTGAAAAATATCAAAAGCTCGCCGCAAGTGATGAAGGAATCGATCGAGGAAG
>Ga0210016_1005585_pt1 | contig 10435 bp, 7 predicted proteins | sample CryGeyCG2014_300_FD_185454 | JGI IMG/M metagenome (GOLD analysis project Ga0210016, IMG submission 185454) | Groundwater microbial communities from aquifer - Crystal Geyser CG02_land_8/20/14_3.00 (SPAdes) (version 2) | ecosystem: Environmental > Aquatic > Deep subsurface > Groundwater | place...
AGTGGTTTCAAGCAGTTAAAGGGCATGAGAAAGATCTCGAAGGTGGCGAGCGTTGTTATTTCTGCTATAAGTACAGACTTGAGAGAACTGCTCAACTTGCAAAGAAGATGGGTTTTGATTTCTTTACTACCACACTTTCAATAAGCCCGCACAAGAACTCTAACTGTATATTTGAGATAAGTGAAGAATTTGAGAGAGTTTACGGTATCAAATTTTTGAAGGCGGATTTTAAAAAAAGAAACGGGTTTAAATCAAGCACCATTTTAAGCAAGTTTTATGGCATGTACAGGCAGAATTACTGTGGCTGCATATTTTCAAAAATAGAATCTGAAAAATTTTTAATGTCCAAAGAGAATAATATTTAACATTATTATAAGGAATTTTTCAGAAAGTTCTCAAAAAGTCCCAAAAACCTATTGACTGAAAATTTTATTTCTGTTATTATGAATCGCTGAGTTTGGAAGTTTAAGTGAAACTTTCATACCCCCCCTTGACATGGAAGTAAAAGTTGTTATACTTACTCTGCTTATAATGGTGATTTTGTAATTGTGTACGGATTGTACCTTGAAAACTAAACAGCGAAAGTAAGGCTTTAGATTTTTTTCGGAGAGTTCGATCCTGGCTCAGGATGAACGCTGGCGGCGTGCCTTACACATGCAAGTCGAGCGGAGAAAATTTATTGGGGCAACTCAACAAATTTTCTTAGCGGCAAACGGGTGAGTAATGAATGGGTAACCTACCCTAAAGATGAGGATAGTCTTCCGAAAGGAAGGATAATACTCAATAATGTTGCAGGACTTCGGTTCTGCAAAGAAAGGTGGCTTCTGTTTACATGCTACCACTTTATGATGGGCTCATTTCCTATCAGCTAGTTGGTGAGGTAATGGCTTACCAAGGCAACGACGGGTAGCTGGTCTGAGAGGATGGTCAGCCACACTGGGACTGCGACACGGCCCAGACTCCTACGGGAGGCAGCAGTGGGGAATATTGGTCAATGGGCGAAAGCCTGAACCAGCGACGCCGCGTGGAGGATGAAGGCCGCAAGGTCTTAAACTCCTTTTGTAAGGGAAAAAGAAATGGAGTGCAAATAGTATTCCATTTTTGATTGTACCTTGCGAATAAGCCCCAGCTAACTACGTGCCAGCAGCTGCGGTAAAACGTAGGGGGCGAGCGTTATCCGGAATTACTGGGTGTAAAGGGTACGCAGGCGGATTTGTAAGTTGGGTATGAAAACTTGGGGCTCAACCTCAAGCTTGTGCCCAATACTGTAAGTCTAGAGAGTAGGAAAGGGAAGTGGAATTCCCGGTGTAGCGGTAAAATGCTTAGATATCGGGAGGAACACCATTGGCGAAGGCGGCTTCCTGGCCTATCTCTGACGCTCATGTACGAAAGCTAGGGGAGCAAACAGGATTAGATACCCTGGTAGTCCTAGCCCTAAACGATGGATGCTTGGTGTTGGGAGGTCTTCTCTCAGTGCCGGAGCTAACGTATTAAGCATCCCACCTGGGGAGTACGACCGCAAGGTTGAAACTCAAAGGAATTGACGGGGCCCCGCACAAGCAGCGAGGCATGTGGTTTAATTCGATGCTACACGAAGAACCTTACCTGGGCTTGACATGCTTGAGAAAGCCGGAAGAAACTCTGGCCCTCTTGAAGAGCAATCTTTAAGACTCTTGCACAGGTGCTGCATGGTTGTCGTCAGCTCGTGTCGTGAGATGTACGGTTAAGTCCGTGAACGAGCGCAACCCCTCTCCTTAGTTGCTAATATACGTAAGTATATGCACTCTAAGGATACCGCCAGCGGAAAGCTGGAGGAAGGCGGGGATGACGTCAAATCCTCATGGCCTTTATGTCCAGGGCTACACACATGCGACAATGGTCGGGATAAAGCGTTGCCAACCAGTAATGGGGAGCTAATCGCAAAAAACCGACCTCAGTACGGATTGAGGGTTGCAATTCACCCTCATGAAGATGGAGTTGCTAGTAACCGCAGGTCAGCTATACTGCGATGAATGCGTTCCCGGGGCTTGTACACACCGCCCGTCACACCACCCGAGTCATGTGCACCCGAAGTGGCTTTGTGAGTTACTAAGGTGTGCTTGGTAAGGAGGGTGAAGTCGTAACAAGGTAGGTGTACGAGAACGTGCGCCTGGATCACCTCCTTTCTAAGGAGCTTTTATAAAATGGTGTGCTTTTAAGTAAAGTTTCGATGAAACTTACCCTTGCTTTTCGCTGTTTAGTTTTGAGGGCGCAATCCCTCAACTGTTCGTATCTAATTGATATGGATTGTACCTTGAAAACTGCATGATGGTATAGTAAATTAGTAAGGGCGTACGGTGAATGCCTTGGTGCACGGAGCCGATGAAGGACGCAGCAAGCCTGCGATAGGCCACGGAGAGCTGCAAAACAAGCTTTGACCCGTGGATTTCCGAATGGGGAAACCCGATAGGACGAAACTCCTATCATCCTTGCTTGAATACATAGGGCAAGGAAGGTAAGCAAGGGAACTGAAAAATCTCAGTACCTTGAGGAAGAGAAAACAAAATGTGATTCCCTGAGTAGTGCGAGCGAAATGGGAACAGCCTAAACCGTCTATGTGTATAAGTTGGCAGACGTTGCATAGATGGGGTTGTAGGAAGGCTAATCCTCACCTGCTAGTGAGGTATGGAGTAAAAAATGAATTTTATAGTTGAACACTTTGGAAAGAGTGACCAAAGAGGGTGACAGTCCCGTAAGTAAAATAAAATTCACTCCTATAGTCTTTCCTAAGTACCGCGGGGCACGTGAAATCTTGCGGGAAGCTAGGGGGCCCACCCCCTAAGGCTAAATACTCCGACAACCGATAGTGGAAATAGTACCGTGAGGGAAAGGTGAAAAGAACCCCGGAAGGGGAGTGAAATAGAACCTGAAACCGTATGCTTACAATGGGTAGTAGAGCTATGAAGTGGTAACACTTCAGCTTGACTGCGTGCCTATTGAAGTATGACCCAAGGAGTTAAGGGTAGTGGCAAGGCTAAGGGGTAGTACCCGGAGCCGTAGCGAAAGCGAGTCTGAATAGGGCGTTAGTCGCTATTCTTAGACCCGAAACCAGATGGTCAACCCATGGCCAGGGTGAAACGAGTGTAACAGCTCGTGGAGGCCCGAACCGGTTGGGGGAAAAAACTCATCGGATGAGCTGTGGGTAGTAGAGAAATTCTAATCGAATCTGGAGATAGCTGGTTCTCTTCGAAATGCATTTAGGTGCAGCGGTAGGTAATATAGCAAGTGGAGGTAGAGCACTGGATGGGCTAGGGGTCTTACCAGGCTTCCAAACCCAACCAAACTCCGAATGCCATTTGCCTTATCCTACCAGTGAGTCGGCGGGTACTAAGATCCGTCGTCAAATAGGGAAACAACCCAGATCGTCTGCTAAGGTCCCAAAAATAAGTTAAGTGTATCAAAGGATGTAGAATTGCTTAAACAGCTAGGAGGTTAGCTCAGAAGCAGCTATCCTTCAAAGAGTGCGTAACAGCTCACTAGTCGAGCGATTTTGCGCCGAAAATGTTCGGGACTAAACTTATTACCGAAGCAGCGGGTTTAAAGGATCCTCGGATCTTTTAAGCGGTAGGAGAGCGTTCCTGTTGCAGAGAAGGTATACCGTAAGGAGTACTGGAGCGGCAGGAAGTGAGAATCTTGGGTTAAGTAGCGAAAAACAGGGCGAGAATCCCTGTCGTCGTAAGTCTAAGGTTTCCTGGGGAAGGCTTGTCCGCCCAGGGTTAGTCGGGCCTAAGCCGAGGCCGAAAGGCGTAGGTGATGGACAACAGGTTAATATTCCTGTACCATGCATTTTCCGTTATCAGGATGGGGTGGTGGAGGAGGATAGGTTATGCGCGGTTTTGGTTGTCTGCGTCCAAGCCAGTAGGGGGTATCCGGAGGCAAATCCCTGGATACATTAACTCTGAGAGGTGATGGGGAGCCGCAAGGCGAAGTAGCTGATTCCATGCTCACGAGAAAAACCTCTAACGAGGAAGATGTGTGACCGTACCGCAATCCAACACAGGTAGACAAGGAGAACACTCCTAAGACGTGCGAAAGAACCCTCTTTAAGGAACTCGGCAAAATCGCCCCGTAACTTAGGGAAAAGGGGTGTCCGGGAAGGTGGTAGGAATTTACTTTCTACTGCGTTTCTGGATCACAGTAAACAGGCTCAAGCGACTGTTTAACAAAAACACAGGTCTCTGCTAAATCGTAAAGATGAAGTATAGGGGCCGACGCTTGCCCAGTGCCGGAAGGTCATAGGGAGGGGTTAGTGGACTTCGGTCTGCGAAGCTCTGAACTTAAGCCCCGGTGAACGGCGGCCGTAACTATAGAATGGACGCTGTAGTTATAAAACTTGGCTATATGCTGGAAAACCCGGTAAGTATCTGGCACTACGAGAGCTTTTAGCTCCGTGACAATGTGTCCAGTGCGGGCAATCAGCAGGAAAGACTTCAGAAGTTAGTTCTGAAGAATCCTCAGAGACTATACGCCAGGCACCTTGTGAAAGTCAGGGTGATGATATAGTCCGGTCTCCATAGCGATATGGAGGATCAACCGAAGTTTGGTTGATCGCCATCAAATATAGATGGTAACATACACGAACGGTCCTAAGGTGAACTAAGTTGCCTTCTTCAACGGTAACGTTGGAGGACACATCTGGCTATATGCTGGAAACCCCGTTTAGTATCTGGCACTACGAGAGCTATTAGCTCCGTGAAAATGTGTCCAGTGCGGACAATCAGCAGGAAAGGCTTTGAGCATTATTTGCTTAAAGAATCCTCAGAGACTATACGCCAGATATCCAACAATTTCTGTTGGATAAAGATATAGTCCATGCCATATGGCGACATATGGAACAACATGAGCGAAATACCTTGTCGGGTAAGTTCCGACGCGCATGAAAAGCGTAACGACTTGAGCGCCGTCTCAAAGAGGGATTCGGTGAAATAACAGTGGTCGTGCAGATGCGGCCTAATCACAGCAGGACGGAAAGACCCCATGGAGCTTTACTGTAACCTGATACTGAATTTCGGTATTTTATGTATAGGATATGTGGGAGACTGAGAACTCGGGGCTTCAGCTTCGAGGGAGTCATCGTTGGAATACCACACGTGATATGCTAAAATTCTAACTCTTTACCCTTATCGGGTGGGAGAACAATGTCAGGCGGGCAGTTTGACTGGGGCGGTCGCCTCAAATTAGTGGGGCTGCTTAGTAGAGATACTAAGTTAACAATCTGGCTATATGCGGGAAAATCTGTTCCCTAAAAGGGATTTAGTATCCAGAGATACCTGAGAATGGTAAAAATGCTCTGGTGCAGATAATCCGCAGGGAAGTTCCTATATGGAACCCCTCAACGACTAGACGCCAGACATCCTGAAAAGGATGATGATATAGTCTGAACTCGTATGCGAGTACGAGCCCTCTTATAGAGGGAATCCGTAATAGTTTTAATGGATAGGATTAACGGATAACACATTTGCCTAAAAAGTAACGGAGGTGCCCAAAGGTTCCCTCAAGCTGTTTGGAAATCAGCTGTGGAGTGTAAAGGCATAAGGGAGCTTGACTGCTTAGACCGACAGGTCGAACAGGCACAAAAGTGTGGCTTAATGATCCGGTGGTTGTGCGTGGAAACGCCATCGCTCAACGGATAAAAGCTACCCTGGGGATAACAGGCTAATGCCGCCCAAGAGTTCATATCGACGGCGGTGTTTGGCACCTCGATGTCGGCTCATCGCATCCTGGGGCTGAATAAGGTCCCAATGGCTCGGCTGTTCGCCGATTAAAGCGGTACGTGAGCTGGGTTCAGAACGTCGTGAGACAGTTCGGTCCTAATCCGCTGTGATCGTAGGAGATTTGAGGAGGTTTACCCGTAGTACGAGAGGACCCGGGTAAGGAAACCGATGGTGTACCAGTTGTCCCACCAGGGGCAAGCGCTGGGTAGCTAAGTTTCTAAGGGATAAACGCTGAAAGCATCTAAAGAGCGAAGCCTACTTCAAGATAAGATCTCCCATCCTTTCTTCGGAAAGGAGTAAGACCCCTTGTAGACTACAAGGTTGATAGGCGCAAGGTGTAAGCGTAGTAATACGTTTAGCTGATGCGTACTAATAGGTCGAGGATCTACTATACCTCATGCAGTTTTGAAGGTACAAACCTTTAATTTGCTCTGGTGGTTATGCCGAGGGGGAAACACCCGTTCCCATTCCGAACACGGAAGTTAAGCCCTTCTGGGCCGATGGTACTTTGCTGGCAACGGCACAGGAGAGTAGGTCGCCGCCAGGGCTTTTTTAATTTATACAATAATTTTTTAATGTGTTGTTAGTTAATCTGTCATTCTGAGCAACGCGAAGAATCTCCTCTTTTTAATCCCTTGTATTCGTTTACTTCTTTGTATTCATAACTCATTCCCTATGAATAATCTTTTCATACGAATTATCGAAGGGGTGAAAATACCCCCTTCGAACTTTCCTCAAAGAAAGGCAAAAGTGGGATTGCCACGTCGGACTTCGTCCTCCGCTCGCTTTCGCGAGGAAAGGAGTGCGCAATGACAGAGGAGAAATGGGTGGAGTTTGAGGAGGGTCAGTCTACCTCCTCAATTGAAGAGACCCTTCGCAAATACAGCTCAGGGTGACAATAGAGGAAGTCATCTTGAGGGCTCGAAGAGCCCGTGATAATCTCCCAGAAGAAAGTCATTCTGAGGCTCCGTAGTGTGGAGCCGTGAGAATCTCCTCTTTTTAATTCTTAAGGCCTTCACTCAAATATTTTTAAACAGACTTATGATTTCTCCATAAACTAATTGAAAATCTGGGACCTTCCCGAAAATGATTGGCTTAAGCTCTCTATTCCAAATATTTTTGTAATCCATGACTTTGTTTTCGAAGTTAGGAAAAGAGAATTCTTCATTATAAAATTTTAACTTTTCATTTATCAAATCTTTGTTTGGAACAAACCCTTGCCTTATTAGGAACCAAAGGTCGTAAAGATCTCTTGCCTTATTTCTTGTCAAAACTGCCCTTGTTTTTTCTGCAGAGACTTCATGAAGATTCATTCCCCGTAATATTTTAATAGGGAGCCCGTATGGCTCTAACGTCGTTGAAATAGGCATTTGTTTCAGAATTATCTTTTCTCGTTTGCTAATTTCAACATAAACATGGCAAAGGTCTATAAGAGAAGTGTTTAATGGACCTTTTGCGCTAATTCTGAAAGAAAAAGTTCTATTATCGTTTGAGATCAATTTAGTATTATTCTCTACTCCGAATAAATAAAGTGCATTTGATATGTACTCGGGCAAATTTTCATCAATTTCATCGAAAGCGGAGAAATCTAAGTCCTCGGAGAACCTGGGAAGTTTATGGAAAAACCATAGGTATGTGCCGCCCTTGAAAACAACTGCATAATCGGCAATTGCGACAAGTATTAAAGATTGGACATAGTGTTTTTCTTGTTGCCAGGGTCGCATGCCAAATAGCTTAGCAATTTGCAATAATTCATTTTTGTTTATCATATTTTAATAACTCCTTAATTGCATTTTGCATTTTTTGGGGAAATGCTAATGAATAATCAATTAACATTTTTATATTAATCTTAATTATGTTTTCTTTAATGATTGATAGTTCAAGTTGCCTGAGGTAAATTCCGTCAAGAATTGCTTTTTCAATGTCTGCCACAAAAATATAGCTCTGCCCTTTTTTGTAAGTTTTATAACCAAAGAATAGTTTTTGTGAGATTTTGTGGTATTCAATTGATAAATTCTCAAACGTAAAAGTATTCTTTGTTGTTACGCATTGAATAAATTTAGGAATTTGTTGGGAAACTCCATGAAAATTAAGAGCAGACAAAAGAGAGATGTATGAAGGCTCTATAAGTTGAGTAGCTATAATGAATTCGTCCTCGCTTAAAGTAATTTTTCCTTTTGCTAATTTGAAAGCGAGCCCGCGTTTTACTAATCGGGATAAATAAACTTTTGCAACATTTTTGTCTTTTCCTATGAGATTTGAGAGCTCTGCTACCCCAAAAACAACTCTTCCGCTTCTAAGAGCTTTCTCTTTAATCTCGTATAGGTTTGTTTCTTTCATTTTAATTTCCTTCGTCATCGTTAAGTAACAATATCGTTACCTGCAAATGATAACTTTTGATAATTATAGCATAAATTAATAAAAATTAGAATAGTTTACTTTGTCTCTCGACAATGAGGAGAAATTTTTTTACTTTTTTCTAACCTATGCTATTTTCCATAGGTTACTTTTTTGTTTATAATAAACTATGTTTAAAATACTTTTAGCAACTAAAAACAAAGGCAAAGTTAAAGAAATTAGAAGTATTTTTTCTGATTTCCCTGTTAAGATTATTGAGCTCCCTCGCGAAGACATTGACGAAGTTGACGAGAATGGGAAAAACTACTTTGAGAATGCTTTGAAAAAGGCGGAACATTATGCCGAAAAATATAATCTTCCAACTCTTGCAGATGATTCAGGACTTGAAATTGATGCTCTGGATGGAGCACCGGGGATAAACTCAGCAAGATTGCTTGGGAAAGAAGTCGGGTTTGATAGAAAAATTGAGAAAATCCTAAAATTGATGACAGATGTTAAAATTAGAACGGCACGTTTCAGGGCAGTATTTGTTCTTTATCTCCCAAAGGAGAGAAAATATTTTTCTACCGAAGGCGTTGTTGAAGGCGAAATTTTATCAGAACCTCACAAAAAAGAGGGAAGCGGTTTCGGGTACGACCCTATATTCAAGCCAAAAGGCTTTGATGAAAGTTTTTCAATGTTGGGGACGGATATAAAAAATCAAATCAGTCACAGAAGCAAGGCTTTAAAGAAAATGGAAAAAATTATTGCTAAACAATTTTTAGGAGGTAGTGAAATGGTTGAAATCAAAGTAAATGGGAAGAAATTACCTGCAAATAAATATGTTTACAAAGTTTTTGAATCAGTTATACTTGCGTTGCTTGACACTTTGAAAGATGTTCCAGTGATCGAGAAAGTTGAAATAACAATAAATAAAGAAAAAGAGACAAAAGGGTAACGTTATCATCGTGCACTCTTTTCCTTGCCGAAGGCAAGCGGAGCCAAAGGCGACGTAACGATCCCCGACAACGTTGTCATTCTGAGGGTTTCATGAGAAACCCGTGAGAATCTCCTCCTGTCACCCTGGTGAACCTTTAGTCCTGGACTCGTTTCAGCATCTCGTCTTTGAATCCTTTTTGGGTGGAGTATTGAGGAGGGTCTGTTCACCTTCTCAAATTAAATTAGACCTTGAGACAAGCTCAGGGTGACAGAAAAAGAATGGGCGGAGCATATTCAGGTTTTATTTCATGCTCTAACACTTTTGAAAAAATTTCTATAAGTTCATTTATAAAAGTTTCTAAAATTATCATCCTACATTCTTATTTAATGAGGGGACGTATGCGTATTTTGTCATCACTTACTACAATAAAATGGTCCAATATTCTATTGGCTAATTTGGAGAGAATCATCTCTAATGCACTAACTTTAAGGGAGGAGATTTCTTGGGTAAACCGAAATAGAATAACTCCTCGGCTTGGTAACATCTGACGATAAATGAGAAACCCAAAATCTTTATCGTTTGTAACTATAATTCTATTCTCCTCGAAGGCATAATTTACTAAAGAAGAATCTTCCCGAAATGGTAACTCTCTTGCCCTAATAATATCATGCCCTTTCTCAATAAGATACTGGACTACAGACTCTCCTACGTTCTCGTCGATTAAAAAATTCATTGAAGATCCACTATGGCTTTAGGATAGGATAGACTTCTTCTCCTTCAATTAATTTCTCTGCATAGATTAGTGCAGTACGAATGTCTTCTTTCTTTAAGATAGGATATTCTTTAATAATATCCTTGTCCTTCCACCCCTGGGCAACTAACTTTACGATTAACTCCACAGGAATACGTGTTCCGCGAATAATTGGCTTACCCAACAAGATTTTCGGGTTAATCTCTATCCTCTGCATAAGTTCTTCCAATTCTCTCACCTCTATCATTTTCAAATTATAGGACAAAAATTGACTTTGTCAAGAATTTGTACGGAGGCCTCTCATAAAAGTATGGTAATATTCGTAGGAAAAGAGAATTCATATGAAAAGAGCAATGAATACAGAGGAGTAAACGAATACAAAGAAGTAAGAATAAAATGTCATCCCGCTGAATCTTCAGTCCTGGTGAACCTTTAGTCCTGACCCTGAACCAAGTTCAGGGTGACATTACTCGTTTCAGGATCCCCTTCTTTCGTCATCCATAGCCTCCGAAGGAGGCGTGAGAATCCCAACCAACGTCGTCATTCTGAGGGTTTCGTGAGAAACCCGTGAGAATCCCAACCAACGTCGTCATTCTGAGGGTTTCGTGAGAAACCCGTGAGAATCCCAACTAACGTCGTCATTCTGAGGGTTTC
>Ga0210016_1005586_pt1 | contig 10433 bp, 12 predicted proteins | sample CryGeyCG2014_300_FD_185454 | JGI IMG/M metagenome (GOLD analysis project Ga0210016, IMG submission 185454) | Groundwater microbial communities from aquifer - Crystal Geyser CG02_land_8/20/14_3.00 (SPAdes) (version 2) | ecosystem: Environmental > Aquatic > Deep subsurface > Groundwater | place...
CAGAATGGTCGTACACGGGATGCTCTTGCCCGCATTCAGGACAGGCAAAGCGCACGCCCTTGGCATGACCCACATACACATCAACTCGGCCTTGCGTCATGTCCAGATCAACACGATTTACCGTCCACGGTTCGTTGACCCCCAGCAAGTGCCGGTACAGTTCTTTGCTTTCCATCGCTCGTCTCCCATCCAGAACAGAGATGGTAGATTAGCTTTTACCCACGCAAATGTCAGATGAACCAAAATTTTTAACGGATTTGTGCCTTGAACCCTGTTTGCAACAAAGAAAAAACCCGCTGCGAACAGCGGGCTTTTTGTGGGTCGGGTTTGTGCGTGTGTTGTCGGGGCTTTAGCCCCTTACAACCACGACCTACCCCTTGCGGGTGTAACCCGACAGTCGTTGCTTACACGCCCAGGCAGACGGTGTAAATTGCCGCTTCATCAATCGCATTGGTAGCGGTTGCGGATTGGCCGATAGCATAACCAATCGTCGGAGTGGACATCATTGAGCCGGTGGCAGTGTTGCCATCATCCAACTGGATGTCCAGCTGTTTGGCAAATTTGCCGAGGATATTGGGCGAGCAAATGATGTAGGTGCCGCGGATTGCGACTGGAGTTGCCGACAAGTCCTTGACGGGGGTCTTGGTCACATCGTTGGTACCGCTTTGAATACCGATGGTCCCGCCCACCGCATTGACAGGCAAATAATCGGCCGCTCCAGTGGTGGTCGAGCCAGCAGTCAAACCGGCTAGCCTGACGTGTTGCCAGAAAACATAGCTTTCGTTGGTGATGGCCGTGGCATTCCAGCTGCCGTCAAGGATGCCGTTACCTGTCGCGCACAACCCTGCGGCTGCGGGGGCGCAGTCGTCAGCGCCGGTCAAATGGCTGGTGACCAGCGCATCATCGCCGGGCAGTGCTTTGAATTTATCCTGATAGCCGTAGATGAATACAGGGATATTGCGGAAATCGGTGGCGAGGTTCTTCACCTTCGCGCTGTTAATTAGCTCCTGGCCTTTCAGCACGCCGCCGAGCAGCAGGCCGATAATCACCAGTACGATGGCGATTTCGATTAAAGTAAAGCCGGATTGGTTTTGCTTCATGGTGTTTCCTCCAGTTGATAATTATTAGTAGTGGTGGTTGCGATGTTACGTCTGCAATCTTCCACTCCGTGCCTTGACTACAGCAAACGGCGTGCCAGTTCTGGTGCGGCGGCATGAAACGACGAAACTCCCTGTTTTGTCAAGCAATTGATGAATAACGGGCTGGCGCGCGACGGGCGGGATTGGGCCATACCAAAGTGAATTTGACGGACGTTCGACGGATGGTGACGAAATGTTGACACTCGACTTGTTGTCTGGACGCTATGCCAGCCGCTGGCTATCGCTCGCCCTGTTGCTTACTTTGCATGGCGCGTTGTGGTTGGGTATCGACCATTCGCTGGCGCGCCCATTGCTGTTCATCCACCTCGGTTTTTTCCTGCTCTGGCAACCCTTGTGGCGTAGCGAAGCCAACTTGGGCAGTGCGCGGGCGCTGGCGATTCTGGCGTTTAGCCTGCTAGCGCTGAACTGGTTGAACAGCTGGCTGCTGGCATTCTGGGTCACCGGGTTGTTTGCGCTGGTCGGTGCGCGCGCCTTCACCTATTACTCGCGCTGGATGCGCATCTACCACTTGCTGATGATGTCCTATCTGTTGGCCGTGTTGTTGCTCTACCTTGTCCCGCAGTTGTTCGATCTGCCCGCGTTGCGCGAAGTCACCCGCAATCTGATGGATTACGGCCTGCCCCTGTTGCTGCTGATGATGGCGCTGTTGCCGGTCGAGCGCGAACAAGGGCAGATGGCGCAAGTCGTGGACTTCATCTATGTCGTCCTGCTGTTCATGCTGGTGGTGGTGCTGGTGCTGGGCAGTCTGGCCTTCATGACGCTGAAGCAGGTCGATTATCTTTCCGCCCTGCTGGGCACCTTGAGTTTCATCGCGGCGGCTTTGTTCATCCTCGGCTTCCTGTGGCGACCGCAATCCGAGTTCGGCGGCTTTCAGGCCATATTTTCGCGTTACCTGCTGTCGATCGGTACCCCGCTGGAAAAATGGTTGCAGCAACTCGCCGATGACGCGCAGCAGCAACCGATGCCGCACGAGTTCCTGCAAAGTGCCAGCGCCCACCTGGCCGAGATGCCTTGGGTCGCCGGCTTGGCCTGGGTGGCGGAAGAAGGGCACGGCACCCTGGGCATCTCCACCCCGCACCGTGTCGAACTCGCCGACCAGGATCTGTCCATCACCCTGTTCATGCGTTCCGCCGTTGCGCCCAGCGTCCTGCTGCATATACGCTTGCTGGTGCATGTGATGGGCTATTTCTACCAGGCCAAGCGGCGCGAACAACGCCTCGCCGAGATCGCCCGCCAGCAAGTCATCTACGAAACCGGCGCGCGTCTCACGCACGACCTCAAGAACATGCTGCAATCATTGTTCGCGCTCACCTCCATCGCCCGGCACGAACCGGCCAAGGCGCAGCCCATCTTGCAACGGCAACTGCCGCAACTCACCCAGCGCATCGAAACCCTGCTCGGCAAACTCAAGGCGCCGCAAAGCGCGGCGGAAGAAGTGCAGATGCCGCTGCCGGACTGGTGGCAGCGGCTGCGCGAACGCTACAGCCACCGCGAGATCGAGTGGCAGATGCGGGGCGCGAGTGTGGCAAACATCCCGGCCGAACTGTTCGACTGCGTCGCCGACAACCTCATTGAAAACGCCGACAACAAACGACTGCGCGAAGCGGGCCTCCGCATCGCGGTCACTCTCGACACCGACGCGCAGACCTTCGGCGTCACCGACAGCGGCAGCTCCATCCCCGCGCACCAGGCGCACACCCTGCTGCACACCATCGTCCCCTCCGAAGACGGCCTCGGCGTCGGCCTCTACCAGGCGGCGCGCTGGGCGCAGCAGCAAGGCTGGCAACTGCAACTGGTCAGCAACCAGCCCGGCGAAGTGCGCTTCGAACTGAACCCCCTGCCCAAGCCCGAAGTGGGAGTGCAATGATGCGGGAACCGGTTTTTGTCGGAACTGGTTTTGTGGGGGCTGGTTTTGTGGGAACTGGTTTTGTGGGAACTGGTTTTGTGGGAGCGCAATTTATTGCGCGATAAGGGATGCAGCCAGACCCATCGCCCAATGAATCGGGCTCCCACAGGAAGCCAACCAGACCCATCGCCCAATGAATCGGGCTCCCACAGGAAGCCAACCAGACCCATCGCCCAATGAATCGGGCTCCCACAGGAATCCAGCCAGACCCATCGCCCGATGAATCGGGCTCCCTCAATTAAAATTGGGTTGCCATACTCAAAGAAGAGCTCCCGCAACCCAATCGGCAGGCATACAATTTTTCCATGCCCCAATCCACCAGCCCGCAAAGTAATCGCCTTCGCATTGGCAGGGTTTCTCTGCCCCACCATGTTTATCTCGTTACGATGGTTGCTGCATCGCGCGCCGGAATATTTGCGCAGCACGAAGAGGCTCGCCTTGCCGCCAGATGCTTCTACGATGCAACCATCGCCTGCCACGCCGATACGCTGGCTTTCGTTGTGATGCCTGACCATATCCACTGGCTCATCCAATTAAAGGCCGGTGCGCCCTTGTCTGAAATTGTGCGGCGTTACAAGGCCAGAGTCACCCGCTTGCTCGGCAGGCCTGTCTGGCAACGCGGCTTCCATGACCATGCGCTGCGCGCGGAGGAAGATATTGTTGGTGTGGCGCGCTATCTTGTCGCCAATCCCCTGCGCGCTGGCTTATGCGACAAAATTGGCAACTACCCATATTGGAACGCGCAGTGGCTGTGATATTTCAGTGGGCGGATCAGGGCGGCGCAATGATGAATGATGTGGCAACTGGTTTGGTGGGAACTGGTTTTGTGGGAACTGGTTTGGTGGAAACTGATTTTGTGGAGCTGATTTTGTGGAGCTGATTTTGTGGGAGCGCAATTTATTGCGCGATAGGGTTGCAGCCAGACCCATCGCCCGATGAATCGGGCTCCCACAATTGCAGCCGTGGGAACTGGTTTTGTGGGAGCGCAATTTATTGCGCGATAGGGATTGAAGCCAAACCCATCGCCCGATGAATCGGGCTCCCACAGGAAGCCAGCCAAACCCATCGCCCGATGAATCGGGCTCCCACAGGAAGCCAGCCCCCACCACAAACCGCGTGTTGCAATTCTGCAACACATCCGCCAAACGTTTTGACACCCCATCACCCGTTTGGGTAAGGTGCGCCCCGGTGGTTCGAGGGCGCAAGCCGTTGGGCCTTACCAAAAGTCTTATCCGCATCTCAATTTCGAGGAGAAATCAATGAAAAAAGTAGCGCTCTCTCTGGCAGGCGTTCTGGCAGCAGCCACGTTCGCTCCGGAAGCTTCCGCTGTTCCCGCCTTTGCCCGTCAAACCGGCATGGCGTGCTCGGCTTGCCACGCACAACACTTCCCCGTCCTGAACGGTTTTGGCCGCGCCTTCAAGGCAGCCGGCTTCACCATGATGGGCTCGCAAGAAAAAGTGGAAGGCGAGAACATGTCCATCCCCGCCACCCTGAACTTCGGCGTGTTGGTCAAGGCGCGTTATCAGAAGTCCAATGGCGCAACCGCTGCCGGCGAGTTGTCCGGTGAAACCACCAACAGCGGCCAATGGCAGATCCCCGACGAATACTCGCTGTTCTGGGGTGGTCGCGTGGCTGACACCGGCACCATCAAGATCGGTACCATGACCGAATTCGACGCCGGCGGCGGTAGCGGCACCCTGGGTCTGCGCATCCCCGTCGTGGTGGATATGGATAGCGTCAAGCTGTCCGTGATCCCGTTCGCGACCGATGCCTTGGGTCCTTTCTACGGTTACAGCGAGTCCAGCACCGGCGTGACACGCGGCATCCGTTGGGCTGAACACCGCACGGAAATCTCCGCTCACCAGTACGTTGGCATGGGTGCAGGCGCGGCTTCCGGTATCGCTTTCGTGGCGCATACCGACATGGGCTACCTCAACATCAGCCGTTGGTCGCCCAACCTGTTCTACGTAGCAGGCCGTTCTGGTATCCAGATGTCCTCCACTGCAGTCACTCTCGCAGCGACGCCGACCATCGGCGACTTCGCGGTCGTGGCGGGCGTCCAGTTCCTGACCGGCGACAGCTATGTGGACGAAAGCTCTGCTACTGAATGTATTGATAACGCTGCCCCGGCTTGTGGTGTAGGCTCAGGTACGCTGGGTACAACTGGCGCTTTCACTCAAGTCTCGACCAAGGCCACCGGCTTCGACGTGCAAGCGCACGGTGAAGTGGCTGGCATGGAAGCCGGCTTCTACGGTTCCTACGCCAAGGGCAATGCAGACGCAACCAGCTTCTACGGTGATACGAAAGCCTTGGCTCTGGGTGCTGACTTCACGGTGATCCCGCATACCCTGTCTCTGGGCGCGGCTTATCGCAAGGGCACCAACAAGACTAACCAGTCCGACAACGCGATCACTCTGACTGCGGTGTATGATTTGGTACAGAACGTTGCCTTGCACGCCAACTTCTCCAAGTACAGCGGAGATGTCTACACCGGCACTAAGGCTGACCAAATGTTCACCGGCATGCTGGAAGCAGCTTGGTAAGTTTGAGCTGACGTAAGAGGGGTTCGGCAGCGTATCGCCGAACACTTCAAACCCGGCACAAGCAGCAATGAAACAGGGGAGACTTCGGTCTCCCCTGTTTTTTTGCCCGTCATTCCCGCCCTTCGTCAGGTTCAGGATAGACCTCACTCCGTTCGGACGGGAATCCAGTTATACTCACAACCATTGAGTCAGTAGGAGGGGGTGATGAGCACCGTTACGTTTGATACGCTAAAGTTTGTGGAAACGCTGAAAAAGAGCGGGTTCGATGATGAAAAAGCAAAAGGAATCGCAGTTGCTTATCAGGAAGCTTCTGCAGATCAAGAGCTGGTTACCAAGACGGATCTTGAGTTCTCTTTGCAAAGAGAACTGGCACCAATCAAGGCGGAAATTCAAGTGATGAAGTGGATGAACAGTTTGGTGCTGGGTGGCGTCATTGTGCTGATCCTCAAATCCTTTTTCTGATTGCCTGGTTGATAGTAGTGATGCAGCAGGGGAGACCCTTCGACAAGCTCAGGGGAGACTTCGGTCTCCCCTGTTTTTTGTACATTGCATCCGGCGCGGGTATCGGCAACAATGCGTCATCCGCCGTTGTGAGGAATCTGAAATGAATATCACCGTAGAGCAGATTGCTGAGGAGGCATTATCTTTGCCCAGTGAGGCACGGGCGTTGTTGGCGGACCGCCTGGTGGAAAGTCTGGATCCTGCTGAAGACGGCTATATTCACCAGCTCTGGATCAAGGAGGCGCGTCGGCGTATTGATGATGTACGAGGCGGGCGGGCGGAAACAATTGCCGGAGAGGATGCTTTTGCCAGGGTGAGAGCGGCAGTTGTTCGATGAAATATCGGTTTCACCCGGAGGCGCTAAGTGAATTTCAAGCAGCGGCTGTCTATTACAATAAACAGCAAAACGGCTTGGGGTTGCGTTTCATCTCTGCCGTACAAAGTGCAGTTGACCATATCGTAGAATCTCCAAATTTGTGGCGCATCTTTGAAGGTGATGTGCGCCGCTACCTGACCAAAGTTTTCCCCTATGCGGTTCTGTACACGATCGAGCGCGATTACATCCTTATTGTTGCGGTCATGCATTGTCATCGCGAACCGGGTTACTGGCAGCATAGGGTTTGAATGGATGCAATCCAACCAAGCCGATCCGGCTTGCGGGAGTTTGCCCTTCATTCCCGCGCAGGCGGGACTCCGGCTATACCAATCCGGTTTGATTGCCAAGCAGTAAATGAAACAGGGGAGCCCCTTCGACAAGCTCAGGAGAGCCTTCGGTCTCCCCTGTTTTTTTGCGCTTGGCGTTTGGCCGAGCTTGAAACTGTGAAAGCAGGGGGAATCATGCCATGACAAGCCGGCCGCAAGTGCAACTGAAATTAGTTGCAGATAGATGGGCTGTTGGGATAGGATTCCGGGCATGGGAAAACACGAAAAGCTATTGGTGAGGCTCAAGAACCGCCCAAAGGACTTTACCTTTCAGGAGGTCGCAACGCTGTTGGCCGGGTTCGGTTATGTGTTGAATCAAAGCGCTAGTGGTTCGCGCGTGAGGTTTGAGCATGAGCATTGCGCGCCGATATTGTTGCATAAGCCGCATCCGTCACCCGTGCTTAAGCCATATGTGATTGACCAGGTGATAGAGGTTTTGAAACAGGAGGGTTTGCTATGAAAAATACGATGGAACACAGGGGCTACACCGGGTCGGTTGAGTACAGTGATGAAGACGGGATTTTCTTCGGTAAGGTGCAGTTCATCCGTGCATTGATTAGTTACCAAGGTAGCAACGCGGAAGAGTTGCGCAACGATTTCCACAATGGCGTGGATGATTATCTGGCCATGTGCCAAACGAAAAATATCGTACCGGAACAGCCGTTCAAAGGGTCTTTCAATGTGCGTGTCGGGCGCGATTTGCATCGCCAAATTGCGCTCGAAGCGGCGAGGCGAGGTGTGAGCTTGAATAGCCTGATTGTTGCGGCTCTGGAAAGAGAAACGCAACACGCGGCATAAGCTCATCCAGCCCGCGTGGATGGGTTGAGCCCTTCGCAGGCTCAGGACAGGCTCAAGCGATACCCATCACAGCCAAGCAGTAAATCAACAGGGGAGGCCGAGGTCTCCCCTGTTTTTTTGCGCTCGTTACGTCATTCCCGCGCAGACGGGAATCCAGTTATACTTTCCCGCAACAACATTGAAGGAAAGAGCAATGAAATCATTATTTATTCGGGCCGAGTGGGATGTGGAGGCGCAGGTATGGGTTGCGACGAGCGACGATGTGCCGGGTTTGGTTGCTGAAGCTGAGACGGAAGAAGCATTGCTGAAGAAGTTGCATGTGTTGATTCCGGACTTATTGGATGCAAACGGCTATCCCGATGGCGATGAGGTACCGTTCGAATTGTTTTCCCGGCGCTTTGATGTGGCTCACCGGAAAGTTGCCTGATGGTTGCAAGTTTTACCGCCCAACTAAAGGGAACCTCTAAAAATTCGTCATTCCCGCCCTTCGACATGCTCAGGACAGGCCGACCTTTGGCCGGGCGGGAATCCAGCTTGTTGATTTGACTGGGCTCCCGCCTGCGCGGGAGCGACGAAATAAGAATTTTTAGAGGTGCCCTAAAGGAGATGCTTTCCAGGGCGGGTTGTCGATTTGAAAGGGAGGGGAAGGGCGATCATGAAATATGGTTCAGTCCTATTACTGAAATCAGGTTTCCCGTCGATAGCAAGATCAAGTCACGTCATACAGCCAATGCCGTTTTGAAACAGGCGGGGTTGCCGAAGAAGTTCTGACGATTGCGTCAGCTCGCACAGGATGGGTTGAGCAGCTTCACGCGATACCCATCACAGCCAAACAGCAAATCAACAGGGGAGGCAGAGGTCTCCCCTGTTTTTTTGTGCGTGTGAGTTGGGGGGGCGGGCTCGTGTGGGAGCGCAATTGATTGCGCGATAAGGAGTGCAGCCAGACCCATCGCCCGATGAACCGGGCTCCCGCAAGAAACCCGACCCACAGGGCGTGGCAAGTTTATTTCAGGCGGCGGATGTCGGCACCCAAGCGGGAGAGTTTGGCTTCGATGTGTTCGTAGCCGCGGTCGAGGTGGTAGATGCGGTCGATGACGGTTTCGCCCTGCGCCACCAGCCCGGCGATGACGAGACTGGCGGAGGCGCGCAGGTCGGTGGCCATCACGGTCGCGCCTTCCAGCCGTTCGACGCCGCGCACGACGGCGGTGTTGCCTTCGACCTCGATCTGCGCACCGAGGCGGCGCAGTTCCTGCACGTGCATGAAGCGGTTTTCGAAGATGGTCTCGACCACCATCGCGCTGCCGTCCGCAATGCAGTTGAGCGCCATGAACTGCGCCTGCATGTCGGTGGGGAAGGCGGGATGCGGCGCGGTGCGCACGTTGACCGCTTTGGGCCTGCCGCGCATTTCCAGATGAATGGTGTCGCCTTCGACTTTGATCTGCGCGCCGGCCTCGGCGAGTTTTTCCAGCACGGTGTCGAGGATGTCGGCGCGCGTGTCGGTGAGGGTGATGCTGCCGCCGGTGGCCGCCGCCGCGACGAGGAAGGTGCCGCTCTCGATGCGGTCGGGCATGATGCGGTGGCTGGCGCCGTGCAGTTCTTTCACGCCGGTGATGGTAATCGTGTCAGTGCCGTCGCCGGCAATCTGCGCGCCCATCGCGCGCAGGCAATTCGCCAGATCGGCCACTTCCGGCTCGCGCGCGGCGTTCTCCAGCACGGTCACGCCGTCGGCCAGCGCCGCCGCCATCATCAGGTTTTCGGTGCCGGTGACGCTGACCAGGTCGAAGAAGATGCGCGCGCCCTTGAGGCGTTTGGCTTTGGCGTGGATGTAGCCGTGCTCGATGGTGATCTCGGCGCCCATCGCCTGCAGGCCCTTGATGTGCAGATCGACCGGGCGTGAGCCGATGGCGCAGCCGCCGGGCAACGACACGCGCGCATCGCCGAAGCGCGCGACCAGCGGCCCCAGCACGAGGATGGCGGCGCGCATGGTCTTCACCATGTCGTAGGGCGCTTCCCAGTTGGTGATCTTGTCGCCGCTGAAAGTGATTTCGCCCCGCGCGCTGTCGGCGCTGATGCCCATCTGCTGCAACAGTTTGCGCATGGTGCCGACGTCGTGCAGGTCGGGCAGGTTGGTCAGGTGCAGGGGTTCGGCGGTGAGCAGGCCGGCGCACATGATGGGCAGGGCGGCGTTCTTGGCGCCGGAGATGCGCACTTCGCCGTGTAAAGGCGCGCCGCCGCGAATGGCTAGTTTTTGCATGATGAATCCTGATGTTAGTGAAGCTGTTGCTTGTTCCTTTTCACGCGGAGACGCGGAGTGCGCGGAGAAAGTCAAAGGCGAAAAAACGTGTCATTTCCGCAAAGTCGAGAGCGGGAGCGACAAAATGTAAATGATTCCGGATAATCCATTGGGGTGGGAGCCCGATTCATCGGGCGATTGCGAAAAGTTATCGCGCAATGAATTGCGCTCCCACAAAACCAGTTCCCACAAAAAACCTGTTCCGCTGCGGAGAATTCGATGTTCCTGTGGCAATCCGGATTTAATTGTGGGAGCCCGATTCATCGGGCGATTGCCAAAAGTTATCGCGCAATGAATTGCGCTCCCACAAGGGTTTCTGGTTCTATTGAACAATCCGGGATGATCAGATATCACTGTAAGATTCTCTCCGCGCACTCCGCGCCTCCGCGTGAAACAGGCCTGCCGGCTCATTTCCCGCAACCTGCGCTCATTTCAATACGACCTGCAATTACACAGCAGTCAGTTAGTTAGGCGACATCTATTCGAAAAACCGAAATTATTATTCAAGCCAACTCACTGTTGTGGGAGCC
>Ga0210016_1005589_pt1 | contig 10432 bp, 10 predicted proteins | sample CryGeyCG2014_300_FD_185454 | JGI IMG/M metagenome (GOLD analysis project Ga0210016, IMG submission 185454) | Groundwater microbial communities from aquifer - Crystal Geyser CG02_land_8/20/14_3.00 (SPAdes) (version 2) | ecosystem: Environmental > Aquatic > Deep subsurface > Groundwater | place...
ATTGTTCTGCACAAAATAAAATCCCCGCATTGCGGGGATTTTATATCTTTTGCGCCGTTTCTTTAAAAACATCTTCCAATATTTTCAAATCTTTTTTGCTGATTTTTACATTGTTTGTTTTGACAATAGAATTAATATATGATATATTTATAATAAAGAAATAATTGAATTATTATTAGCTTAGTTGCATATTAACAATTTAAAAGGGGGTAGAATATGAAATTCAAAGGAATTATAAGAAATGCATGGCCGTTATTAAACATTCTGATTAGGGCGTATCAGAAAAAACCATTTGCTTTTAGTTTTAATCTCGCCGACAGATGTCCTAATAATTGCTCTTGTTATTGGCGAGCCCAGAATCGTATAGGAGAGATGTCTGATGCCGAAGTCGTTAACTTCTTCAAGCAGATGAAAAAATCTGGTTATAGGCATTCAACCATAATTGGTGGAGAACCATATCTTAGATCCAAATTACTTCCGGTGATTACTTCAATAATGGATGCAAATTGGGTCGTAACTTCTGGAGTTTTGCCCTTAATGAATTTGCCGCGAACAACCCATTTTATATCAATTGATGGGGAGGATGAAAATACTCACGATGAGGTTAGACAAAATCATGGACTTTTTCGGCGAGTGTTCAAAAACATTCAGCAATTCAAAAAAGTTTCAAATACTCCAGTATATCTGCATTCTGTTTTAAATCAGATAAATTATCAACAGATAAGGGGTATCTTATCTTTCTGGATCGGGAGAAAAATGGTGGACGGAATTATTATAAGCACCATAACTCCTATTAATGGTATTGGATCCGAACTTTGTCTAACGGCAAATCAGAAAAAGTGGATTGTCGCAGAATTATTAAAAGCAAAAAAAGAGTTTGGGGATTTTCTTTGCATGACTAATTCTATGATATTACATCTTCATCCTGATAATACGACTAAGCTGACTCCGGAAAAATGTGGCACAGCCATTTATTCCCCGTCATTTGATGCAAGGGGGAATAAAATAGCGCAATGCATTCTCTCGAATAAGGCAAAATGCTCTGAATGCGGTTGTATTATTACCGCAATGATGAATGCATTCTCTCCTCGTCTTAAACCAAGAGAATTAACATTTCTTCTAAAGATAACAACAAGTTAATGGGTAAGGTTAAAAACTTACCCATTTTTTTGTAATAATTTACTACCAATTAATAGTAATTGTTATTTTTTATATTTTCTGTGCCGCTTCTTCAAAAACTTTTTCCAGAATTTTCAAATCTTTTTTGCTGATTTTTTTTAATACAAAAGCAGATGCTTTTAAACGCTGATTTATACTGATTTTAGATTGATTTATGCGGATATTGGGTCTAATTCCGATTCGTAAACGCCAGAAATCTTTGGTTTTTAACGATTTGATTATTGATTCAACTCCATTATGTCCGGCCGAACCGCGACCGAAAGAAATTTTGTATTTGCCGATTTCAATGTCCGAATCATCGTGGACGATTAAAATTTCTTCCGGCTTTATTTTAAAATATTTTATTGCCGCTGAAATAGCCCTGCCGGATTCATTCATGAAGGTTAGAGGCTTTATTAAAGAAATACCGTTTATTTTTAAAAATTGGAAATTTTTTGAATTTTGAATTTGAAATTTATTTGGGATTTGGGATTTTAAATTTGGAATTTTCGCAATATGATTTACAAACAAAAAACCCGCATTATGATAAGTAAAATCATATTGTGGCAATGGATTGCCCAAGCCGATAATAAGTTTGATATTCTGCGGGGCTTGATATTTCATAATTTAAATTATAAAATATAGCCACAAAAATGAAAGCCTTTATCTATGCCATCTGGGAAATCGTTGAAGTGGCCGTTATTGCCATAGTTTCCGTATTGATAATCCGCAACTTTTTAGTCCAGCCTTTTTTGGTGAATGGCGCCAGTATGGAGCCGAATTTTTACAATAACGATTATTTAATTGTTGATGAAATTTCTTACCGTTTCAAAGAGCCGCAACGAGGAGAGGTGGTGGTTTTTAAATACCCGGGAGATGAAAGATATTTTTATATTAAAAGAATTATCGGATTATCGGGCGAAGAAGTTGAGATTAAAGACGGCAAAGTGATTATTTTTAACAAAGAATTTCCCGAAGGTTTTATTTTAGACGAATCGTATCTTCCAAATAACTTGATAACTTCCGGAAATAAAAAAGTGAAAGTGGATGACGGCAAATATTTTGTTATGGGCGATAATCGGAATTTTAGTTTTGATTCAAGAAGCTGGGGGTTGCTTGATAGAAAAAAAATTGTCGGCATAACCCGTTTGCGTCTTTGGCCGCTTAATGCGGTAATGGCGTTTGAGAAACCAGCGTATTAAGGGCTTGCTCTAAATTTTCAAGTCAAAGACGTAGAAAATTTAGATAGCAAACCTTAACCGAGCACTCAAAGCGTTGAGTGCTCGGTGCTCATAATTGTAGTGACCGAGCACACAATTATGATATATAATAAACAGAAATATAAATTTTGTGTGCTCGGTCAACAATTATGGCAAAAAAGAAAATTAAAAAAACGAAATCTGTAAAAAAAGAAAAAGTAATTTTACAGTCACCGAAAGGAATGCGCGATATTTTGCCGAATGACCAGCCATTTTGGGAAAAAGCGCGAAAATCAGCGAATAAAATCGCCGACTCTTTTAATTTTTTAAGAATTGACACGCCGATTTTGGAAACAGCAGATATTTTTGAACGCACCGGCACGGGAACGGACATTGTTGAAAAACAAATGTATTTCGTCAAATCAAAGGGCGGAAGCCGCTTGGTTTTAAGGCCGGAAGGAACCGCGCCTGTAATGAGAGCTTATATTCAGTATGGCTTGTCAAAAATATCCCAGCCGATAAAACTTTTTTATATCGGACCGATATTCAGACATGAACAGCCCCAATTCGGAAGATTTCGTCAACATCATCAGGTCGGTTTTGAAATTTTAGGAGGAAATTCCGACCCGATTTATGATGCAGTCGCGATTTTAACTCTTTTTCGCCTGCTTGAAGAAATTAAAATTAAAAATTTAATCGTTCAAATTAACAGCATCGGTTGTAAATCGTGCCGTTCGAATTACGTTAAAAAACTTCAGGAATATTACAGAAATAAACAAAATAAAATTTGCAAAGATTGTCGTCAGAGATTTCCAGTCCGTCCCTTGCGTCTTCTTGATTGCAAAAATGAAATTTGCGTTCAGATTAAAGCCGGCGCGCCGCTTATTATAGACAGATTATGCAACAACTGTAAAAATTATTTAAAGGCGGTTTTAGAACACTTGGACGAACTTAAGGTTCCGTATTCCATAAATCCTTATTTGGTAAGGGGATTGGATTATTATAACGGTCCAGTATTTGAAATTTTTACCGAGCAATCTTCGGAAATCAATTTTGCTTTGGCAAGCGGTGGAAGATATGATTATTTGGCGGAAATGCTCGGCGGAACAAAAACATTCGCTGTTGGCGGCGGAATGGGAATGGAGCGCGCGATTGAAGTTATGAAATTTCAACAATCGTCAGGGTTAGTTAAAAATGAATTAAAAGTTTTTTTAGTCCACATTGGGGAAGAGGCAAAGAAAAAGAATCTTATTATTTTTGAAGAATTAAGAAAAGCGGGCATTAAGGTTTCCGAATCGTTTGGTAAAGATTCTCTTAAATCTCAGCTTCGGGCGGCTGATAAAGCCAATGCGACATTGACTTTAATTCTTGGACAAAAAGAATTTTTTGAGGAAACAATTATAATCAGAAATATGAAAACCGGAGTTCAGGAAACCGTGCCGATTGGCAGAGTGGTGGAAGAAGTAAAAAAAAGATTATAAATGGATTGTATTTTTTGCAAAATCGCCAATAAAGACATAGCGACAGATTTCATTTTTGAAGATGAGAGTATTATGGTTTTTAAAGATATTCATCCGTCGGCGCCCGTTCATTGCTTAATAGTTCTCAAAGAGCACATTCAGTCAATAAACCATTTAGAAAGCAACCATCAAGAAATTATTTCCAAAATGATTTTCACTGCCAAGAAAACGGCGGAGAATTTGGGATTAAAAGGGTATAAGTTGGTTTTTAACGTCGGTCGTGAAGGCGGACAAATAATTGACCACTTGCATTTGCATCTCTTAGGGGGATGGAGCAAATCTCCAAAAGTTATTTAATCTAATTTATAAATAAAGATTGATGTTCCGACGCGGTAATCCGGTTTATACGGATTTTTTACTTTTTGGAGCCATTGATATTCGTCTTCGGGATTGCGTTGTTGTCCCTGATGAAGTTTCCCCGTGGCATTTTGCAGGGTGTTTATTGAAACAGCCAGCCATTTTATATTTTCGTAAATCGGGTTATCGCGCGAAGATTGCCAATATTCAACTTTGTCGCCCAGATAATATTTGGGATTTCCTCCGCCGAAATAATCAATCGCTATTTTATCAATATTTTCGCCAGCCGGAGGATTATCAACGAATTTTTTAAGCCGTTTTAAATCTTGTCCCCAGTCATAATTTGAATCAACGGCATTTTTAAAACCGTTCCAAATTCCGCCGCCAAATTGATTAAAATAAGAAAGATAATAAGGAGTGGCAAATAAAGTTTCCAAAGCGAACCACAAAAGAAAAGCGGCTAACAGATATTTACGAATTGTTGATGAATTGACTATTTTTTTGGCGGCAGAAGCCATTAAAATATAAATAAAAGGCATTGTTGGCAGGATGTGGCGAATGCCGATATTAAGCGGGCTTTTAATGCTGTAAAGCCAATAAAAAATCGTGAAAGATAGTATTGAAAATTCCGCGAAGTGGAGAGCAAGATAGTCGTTTATCTTAGAAGCGGATTGATGCGGATTTATATTTTTTAGAAGCGGATTGATGCGGATTTTTTTTAATATATTCCAGATGCTAAAAAGAAAAGCGATAAGGATTAGAATTAAAGACGGGACAGGTTCTTTAAAAATGAATAAAATTGGGAAATAATACCACCAGCCGCTGGAAGAAACTTCGTTGAGAAAATATCCCGTATTGCCGCCACTGGAACGCTGCATCACCATTAAGACGCCGAGCATATATTCGGCTAATGGTTGAGTGAGTCGTTTTTCGGACATAAGAATGTTTATATCCGCCAAACATCGCATTTTATTGTAATTAAGGTCGCAAATTTTTCCGCTGGGAACCGGCCCGCCGGCAAATGAAGTTAAAGTAAATTCAATGTCGGATTTTTGTCTTTCCAATGGATAATTTATTGTGAATACGAAGTAAGCGGCGTAAACAACAGCGTAGCCGATAATAAAAATTAAAAACACGCTTCTTGCATATCGGAAAGCGCGGATAGAGAATCTTTTAAACTTTTTTGACGGTTTTGTGTCGCGCCAATCAATAATAATTTTTCGGACGTAAAAAACAATAATTAAGAAAATAAAGAAGGGGATAATTAAAACAGAGGAAAATTTAAGAAGTTGAGCAATGCCGAAGGCGATGCCGCTAAAAATCAAATATTTTTTAGACGGATTATTAATCCCCCACACAATATTATGTGGGGGATTAAGAAATTTTACGAAAAAATACAAAGCGCTAAAAATTCCTAAAGCTGCGCCAATATCGGTTGTTACATAATGCCCGTGCGCTAATATGGTTGGCGATAGTCCAAATAAAAAAGTTGGTAATAAAGCCCACCAACGTCCCAGTAATTCCTTGCTCCAAATATAAATAAAAATTATTAAAATCAATGTTAATAGCATTGGCCCCAACCGCGACCATTGGATTATTTTATCGGCGTCATTGTTCGATTCGTATAAAAATTGCGCGCCGGCGACCCATTGGCCGTTAACATCTGTTTGCCACGAAGATTTATCAGTGGGGAAATTTAAATTTTGAAATAAAAGCGGAAGCGTGGCAATGGCTTTTACTAAAGGCGGGTGTTCGGGATTAAGACGATAATCAAGATATTTTACATATCCGTAACCGGCCGGAATATGCGCCAATTCGTCCATTGTGGCGGATTCTTGCAAAGAAGCATTGAGCATTAAACCGAAAGAAACCAATACTATAATAGCAAGCAGTATCCAATTAAGATTATTTTTTATCATAATTTATTTGTAAGATTTCATAGTGCTATTTACATTTCACCTCAGCCAGATTTGCCTTTCAGAAGCAGAATAATTTTATTCCAGCGATAAAATTTTCTTCACCCTCGCCCCGACGGTCCCGCCCGTGGCGGGAACCAAGCCCGTCGGGGCTGCGAGATGTTCTTTAAGACAAATCTGGCTTCGGTTAATTTATAATAGAAAAATCCTTTTTTCTGTAACCAGTGCGTTGAGGTAGAAGAAAGCAGCAAACACAAAATTATTTCTGAAACCTTAACGGAAGCGCAGCCGAGCACTCAAAGCGTTGAGTGCTCGGCGTGAGCGGGTTGAAGAAATGATTTTGTGTTTGCTGTTCTTTATTTCTCAGATTATATTTTCAGACCTTTTATATATTTTTTTAATTCTGATTTTGTTTCTTTGTGCTGGAGACCGGAATCAATAGTGGCTTTTATGAATCCGATTTTGGAGCCACAGTCGTATCTCTTGCCTTCAAATTGGTAGCCGTAAACAGCTCTTTTTTTGGCAACCGCGAGTAAAGCATCTGTTAAAAATAATTCTCCTTTTGTTTTTATTTTTTTTAATTCTTTAATAACTTCGGGAGTTATAATGTATTTACCGACTATACTCAAATCTGACGGTTCGGTTCCGAGTTTCGGCTTTTCAATCAGATTGTTTATTTGAAAAGTTCTGGGCGCTATTTTAACGCCGTCAATGACACCATACTTATGAATTTCTTTTCGCGATATTTTTTCAAGGGCGACAATTGGGTCCTGGTATTTATTATACACTTCTATTAGTTGTAGAAGAGCGGGTTTTTTATTGAATACCAAATCGTCTCCGTAAAGTATTGCCACCGGTTCGTCTCCGATTAAATGATTGGCGCATAATATGGCGTCGCCGGCTCCTTTTGGTTCTTTTTGGCGGACATAGGTAAATTTCGCTATATTGGAAATATCTCGGATTGTTTTTAACAACTCTTTTTTTCCGTTATTGTTTAATATTTGTTCCAATTCATAAGCGTAATCAAAATGGTCTTCAATCGCGCGTTTGCCTCGGCCGGTAACAAAAATAATTTCTTCAATTCCCGAAGCAACGGCTTCTTCAACCAAATATTGGATAATCGGCTTATCAACAATTGGTAGCATTTCTTTGGGTTGAGCTTTTGTTGCCGGAAGAAATCTGGTGCCCATGCCGGCTACCGGAAAAATAGCTTTTTTAATTTGAGCAATCATATTATAATTATAAGATTCTATAGTGTTATTTACAATATATCTCAAATAAATTATTTTTCAGAAGCAGAATAATTTTGCTCCAGCGGCAAAATTTTCTTCACTCTCGCCCCGACGGTCCCGTCTAAAGCGGGAACCAAGCCCGTCGGGGCTGCGGGATGTTCTGAAAAACAATTTGTTTGAGATATAAAGAATAAAATTAAATATTACAGCAAACATAAAATTATTTCTGAAACCTTAACGGAAGCGCAACCAAGCACTCAATAAATTGAGTGCTTGGTGTGAGCGGGTTGAAGAAATGATTTTGTGTTTGCTGTTTATGTAATTAAAAAAGATTAATGGTTATTTTGAGAAAATCAAAAAAGATTTTTTGGACAAACCATGCGAAAGATAAAATGCGATTTTATAAATTATCCGAACAGCGAATTTTGAGAATTTTGAATTCGCCGAGCCGCATTGAAGAAGGTATCGCGCCAAATACCATCGCAATGATGCAGTCTGCCGGAAGCGTGAAACATCCTCATGAAATTTGGATGATGATTCAAGAAACAAAAGTCCGCAGAAAGATTATTTCAGCGTGGAAATATCCCGGTAAAACCAAGCCGGGCGACCCCTTGCCCGAAGAGATTTTAAGAGAATTGAAGATAGCTTAAAAGGGGGTTGACCCTCCACATAAATTTATGTGGGGGGTTGACAAGATTTTTAACCCGCTTATAATTGAAAGATTATTAATAAAATGACAATGCTAAAAAACATATTAAGCGGATGAGGACTTCGGCAAGTTTTTTTATTGTCTTCACCCCGCTTGTAAGCGGGATTTTTATTTTTATGTCAACTAAAGCTTTTTTAATAAAGCAATTTATAAAAAGTTTTAGTTGGTGTGAAAATCAGAATTGGTTGATTAGTTGGCTTTTTAAAAATTGAATACAGGAAAGTAAAAATAAAAGCAAAAAGTAAAAAGTAAATCCCACACATAAAAATTATGTGGTGGGATAAATCCCACACATAAAAATTATGTGGTGGGATAAATCCCACACATAAAAATTATGTGGTGGGATAAATCCCACACATAAAAATTATGTGGTGGGATAAAGTTATCCAACTTCTTGAATTCTGAATTTCAAGAAGATTTAATTAAGGGCGTATGGTGGATGCCTTGACATCAAACAGCGATGAAGGACGTGGCGTGGCTGCGATAAGCTTCGGGGAGGCGCTTAGCAACCTTTGATCCGAAGATTTCCGAATGGGGAAACCCATGAGCGCAAACCGCTCATACTTCGCGTTTTGCTTCAAGTTTCAAATTCCAAAATCCAAATTCCAAATAAATTTCAAATCCTAAATTCAAAATTCCAAATATGTTTTGGTTATTAGAATTTTGGTTATTGGATATTATTTGTGATTTGATGTTTGAGATTTGGGATTTTGAGCAGAATGCGAAGAGCGTACCCGCTGAAGTGAAACATCTCATTAAGCGGAGGAACAGAGAATAACAATTTATTCCCCTAGTAGCGGCGAGTGAAAAGGGAAGAGCCTAAACTTATAAAAAAATTCGCAAGAAAATTTTTATAAGGGTTGCAAGACAGAGACACTCTTTTGATTTATTTCACATATAACCATTTTATGTGTGAAATAAGTTAAAAGGTGGGAGAGTTACAAATTCTCCGACGTAAAAATCGGAGCTCCGACCTCGTAAGAGCGTCGGAGCTTTGGCTAGTTGAATCGGCTGGAAAGCCGAACCAAAGCAGGTGATAGTCCTTTAAACGAAAGCCGAAGAACTCTTTAGTTTTTGCTCCGACGTAAAAGTCGGAGTCCCGACCTCGCAAGAGCGTCGGGAATCTTAAGTACCTCGACGACAGGATGCTTCGAGGGAATCATCCGGCACTATCCGGAAAGGCTAAATATGTTTGATGATCGATAGTGAACTAGTACCGTGAGGGAAAGGTGAAAAGCAGGCCGGCGAGGCCGATGAAATAGTATCTGAAACCATATGTCTACAAGGAACGGAAGCTCGCACAGTGCTTCGCACTGGAATTTTCAATTATCAATTCTCAATTTTCATTAAATTTTCAATGATTCAATTTTCATTGGAAATTGGAAATTAAAAATTGGAAATTGGAGCTTCCAATGCGAAGCATTGGGAGCGACCGTGTGCCTATTGAAGAATGAGCCAACGAGTTTATTTTACTCCTTTGTCTAAGCTTTACGGAGCGGAGGCACAGGGAAACCGAGTCTTAATAGGGCTACTATTAAGGGGTGGAATAAGACCCGAAGCCAAGCGAGCTTGCCCTGATCAGGATGAAGCGGAGGTAAAACTCTGTGGAGGTCCGAACCGGTTGGTTGTGCAAAACCTTCGGATGAATTAGGGTAAGAAGTGAAAAGCTAATCGAGCTTGGTAATAGCTGGTTCTCTCCGAAATAGCTTTAGGGCTAGCGTTGGGCAAAAATATATCTGGGGTAGAGCTACTGGTTGAGAAGTAATGGGGGAAACCTCGGCTTCTTAGTCAAACTCCGAATACGGATATAAATCCCCCACATAATTTATGTGGGGGATGAATCGGCCCGGCAGTTAGAATGTGGGGGCTAAGCTCCATGTTCAAAAGGGAAACAGCCCAAATCGTCGTCTAAGGTCCCTAAATATCCCCGACGTAAAGTCGGGGCTCCGACACCGCAAGGTCGTCGGAGTTGCTAAGTGTTAAAGGTAGTGATTCGCCATAGACAGATAGGAGGTTGGCTTAGAAGTAGCCATCCTTTAAAGAGTGTGTAACAACTCACTATTCGACGGCGAATTGCGCCGAAAATTTACCGGGGCTAAGCAAGTTACCGAAGACACGGATCGTTCGCGCTTCACTTTTGTTCAGCGCTCACGGTATCGATACGAATATACGAATTTACTAATGATACGAATAAAAATCGTATTCGTATAATTCGTATGCATTCGTAATATTAGCATCGATACAGCGAGAGCCGAGCGAGAGCGAGGCGCGAGCGGTGGTAGGAGAGCATTTCAAACGCGCTGAAGCCGGACTCGCGAGAGCCGGTGGAGTGTTTGGAAGAGAGAATGTTGGCATGAGTAACCACAATCCCAATGAGAATTTGGGACTCCGAAAATCCAAG
>Ga0210016_1005591_pt1 | contig 10430 bp, 8 predicted proteins | sample CryGeyCG2014_300_FD_185454 | JGI IMG/M metagenome (GOLD analysis project Ga0210016, IMG submission 185454) | Groundwater microbial communities from aquifer - Crystal Geyser CG02_land_8/20/14_3.00 (SPAdes) (version 2) | ecosystem: Environmental > Aquatic > Deep subsurface > Groundwater | place...
CTAAAGGGATGAGTTTGGCGACTTTTTTAGTAATTCCGGCTTCAACTAGTGTCTCTACCACCAAGTCAATATCTTTATAAGCACCCGGGGCTTCATCAACAACTTTTTGATAAGGAAGATTGTGAATTACGTTCGCCATCGAGCTTTCGAATTCCTCTCTACCGATGGTTCTGATCGCCTCAGTACGGGACATTTTTCTGCCGGCCCCGTGATTGACCGAGAAAAAGGTTTCCGAGGCTTGGGAAGTGCCTACAAGAACGTAGGAAGCAGTTCCCATACTGCCCGGGACAATCGCCGGCTGTCCAGTTTCTTTAAACTTTTCCGGCAATAGTGGATGCCCCGCAGGAAGTGCTCTTGTCGCTCCCTTGCGGTGTATCAATAACTTTGCACTTTGCACTTTGCACTTTGCACTTGTGAAAGGTTCCCACTTCGCCACATTGTGGCATACATCGTAAAGCAGGGTGAGAGGTGAGAAGTGAGAAGTGAGAGAGCCAAAAACATCCTCAAAACATTGTCGGATAAAATGCGTCATCAACTGCCTGTTGGCAAAAGCAAAATTAACTGAGGCCGCCATGGCGGCAAAGTAATCTTGGCCTTCTTTTGTTTCTATCGGAAGAGCAGCTAGACCCTTGCGGGGAACTTGGATTTTGTATTTGTCTTCCAGTTGCCAGAAAATTTCCGTATAGTCAGTACAGGTTTGGTGTCCTAATGCGCGGGAGCCGGAATGAACCATCACACAAAGCTGGCCCTCAAAAAGTCCCCATTTATCGGCTAATTCTTTGTCATAGATTTTTTCAAGCTTTTGAATTTCAATAAAATGGTTTCCGCTTCCTAAGGTGCCAATTTCTCTGCGCGATCTTTTGATGGCTCTAGGGGTGATTGCTTCCATTCTTGCACCGGCAAGCTTTCCTCCTTCTTCAATGGCAGTTAAGTCTTCTTGGGTACCAAAACCGGAATTTATTACTGCTTGGGCACCGTTTAGACAAATATTTTCAAAGTTGATTTCCGGAGGAAGTGACCTTCTTTTTCCCCCGACACCAATAGGAATTTCCCGAATGATTTTATTAATTAGCAGTCTTAATTTTTCATCAGTAATTTCCTTTGGGTCATATGGAATCTGAGAAGTAAGAAGTCTGACACCGCAATTGATGTCCATGCCAACGGCACCGACGGAGATAAGTCCGTTTGTTGCCATCACCCCACCAATTGGCAAACCAAAACCTTCATGAATGTCAGGCATCCCGATTACAGGAGAAATCACCTCCGGTAAACTGGCCGCTTCAGTCAATTGTTCCAAGGATAAATCCCCGCTTAAATCTTCAAGCATTTCTTTTTTGGCATAGAAAACTGCCTCAACCTTCATTTGGGAAGTCTTTTGAAGTTGCCATTTGTTAGTGCCAATATTCCTATATTTAATTTCCATGCTTTTTCTATTATAATATTACAACAACACTGACACTTTGATATAATTTCGTTATGGGATTTGTAAGACATCCTAAAAATCCAATCTTGCTTCCTGACAAATATCATACCTGGGAAGATATGGCGGTTTTTAATCCCGGAGCAACTCTCTTTCAAGGAAAATTCCATTTACTTTATCGAGCGATTGGTGAATATCAAAAATATGTTTCCACCATTGGTCATGCTGTAAGTGCGGACGGGATCAATTTTACCAGAGATTCTGAGCCAGTTATTGTTCCGGAAAAAGATTACGAACAATATGGGATTGAAGATCTGCGGATTAACTCACTCGAAGGAAGCTTTTACCTAACTCATACAGTTTTGGGGTGTCCGGCTAAAGAAGGAGGAGAGCCTCATCGGGTTGGCTTGATAAAAACAAAGGATTTTAAATCATTTGAAAGATTGGGTGTAATCACGCCTAAAGAAATTTGCAGCCGAAATGGTGTTTTGTTCCCAGAAAGAGTTAATAATCACTATGTCTTGTTGCATAGACCACTTTATCCGACCTCCACTGAAAGAAGAAAGAATAAGACGGTCGCTCCGGAGATTTGGATTTCTTACTCCGACGACTTTGTTCATTGGGAAAAACATCAACTTTTACTGGAACCACTTTACCCCTGGGAAAGTTACAAAATTGGCGGTGGTCCACCACCAATTAAAACAAAAAATGGTTGGTTGTTTATCTACCACGGGGTGGATGGAGAACGGATCTATCGGGCAGGCGCAGTTCTTTTAGATCCGGCGGATCCCAGAAAAGTTATTTTCAGAACAAAGGAACCGATTTTAGAACCAAAAGAAGACTATGAACTAATTGGCGATGTACCGAATGTTGTTTTCCCAACAGGATTAGTCGAAAAAGAAGGTTTGCTTTATCTTTATTATGGAGCAGCGGATAAAACTATTTGTCTAGCAACCGCTTCCCTGGAGGAACTTTTAGGATCTTTTACTTAGTCCATTTTTAGCCTTTTGGCCGCTAGGCTTGCCATCAAAAAGCAGATATTCGATTCCGCGCCTTGATTTAGACTGGTACCTTCTTTATTAAGACTGTCATAGCAGGCATTATTTTTGTCAATCAAAGGGATTTTATTTATATTGTTACCCCAAAACCATTTCCACCACTTTTCCGCCCATTTTAAATAAAATTGATCCTTTGTGCTTAGATAAGCCTTTTCCAAACAACAAACCATATAGGCTGCCTCAATTGGTTGTTGATCGAAAAGTGGTTTTTTTCCTCCTTTAGAGTACCAACCTTGACTACCAACAGGAGAAGGGATACCATCGATCTGGCAATTTTCGATCAAGAAATTGGTTGATTTTTCTGCAATAGGCAATAAAGAATTGTTGTTTCGTTTGAGGATAGTTTCCCAGAGTGCCCAGGGTAAGATGGCATTGGCATAAGTAAGGTAGTTTTCAAACCATTGCCAGTTTTGGGTAGCTGTTTGTTCGTAAAAATAACGCATTTTCTCTGCCAACTCTTTTTCTAGAGAGCTGGGGGTAGGTAGGGAGACAAGACCCAAAAGAGCGGCGGCAATGGCCCGGGGAGAGACCCACAAGCGTGCATTTACACAAACTTGATCGACTAAGGTTTTAATCTTTTTATCTTGGAAATAATTGGTGGAAAGAAGTGCCCAGAGGGTAATTCCATAAGCTTCTTGCCTATCCAGAACAGTAGAGGGAGTGATATCGTTGACGAAACCGCGTTGGTCTTCATAATAATATTGGTTTAGAAAAGTATTTTTGTTTTGTGCTTTGATAATGAAATTGAAGTAAATTTCCTCGAGGTCTTTATCCCCAAACTCATGGGCGATAATTAAAGCCCTTGCTTGATCCTCGAGAGCATAGCCAAAACTAGGGTCGGGTTGCCCGCGAGTGTCGTGTTGATAAATGCCGACATCGGTTGTAAGTTGTTTGATTTTTTGAAGAAGCGAAGAATTTTTCATTGCTTATGATTGATATTTTCATCCAGGACTGCTTGGAAAAGGTCTAAATGTTGAAGGGCGACATTTGACCAAGTCATAAAACGTCCATGTTGATAAGCCTTTTTTTCCATATCAGCTCTTTTTTCGGGGTTATTTAAGATTTCAAGAACGGCTTTGGCAATTGCTTCGGAGTCTTTAAAAGGCACTAAGAGTCCTCTTCCTTCAAGAAGGGACTCCTGGGCATAAAGATAGGGAGTAGAAATGCAGGATTTTCCAGCACCGATAGCATAAGCCAGGGCTCCGGAAGAAGCTTGCTCCGGATTAAGATAAGGTGTAATGTAAATTTCTATTGTTTGAAGCCATTCTAAAAGTTCGTCTAGCGGGAGATATTCATTGATAAATCTAACATTTTTCTCTATCCCCCACTTTTTAACCAGTTTCTTTAAGTAGTTGCGATATTTTTCGCCGTCTTTGGCTAAAACTACCGGGTGAGTCTGTCCGATTACAAGATACAAAACGTTTGGTTTTCCTTTGACAATTTTAGCGACTGCTTCCAGGGAATACTCGATCCCCTTAGAGTCTGAAAGGAGGTTGATGTTTCCCAAAATAGTTTTCCCCGTCAATCTCTTTTTTCTTTTAAAGTATTCTGTCGCGCCAAAAGGAAGGTCGGGAATCCCGTGGGAAATTACGGCAATTTTGTCTTCTGGGACATCATATTTTTCGCCTAACTTTTGGACGCTATCATTTATCATCACCGTAATGGCGGTGGCAGAATCTGCCAGTCTTTTTTGGACAATTCCATATTCATTTCCAGGATCGTCAATGAGGGTGTGAAACGTTATTACTAAAGGTTTTTTGAGGACCTCGGTGAAAGTAATAATGTAGTCTCCTCCTTTGCCGCCATAGAGACCGAACTCGTGTTCTAATATGACCAAATCTGCTTCAGATTGGTTAATATAATTTGCTGCTTGAATGTAGGATTCAAGATCGTTTTGATTGATTTTGAATTTAACTTCCCAGGGAAAGGAAAAATTGTTTTCGGGCCTATTAATTGCTAGAATTTCCGCCAACGCATAAGGGTTTAGCTGATTGATGTCGTTGGTTAAGTCCTTGGTATAAGTAGCAATCCCGCATTTTCGGGGGATATAAGAAGAAACATAGATAACCTTGATTGGTTTTCTTCTGAATTCAAGGACTTTTTCTAGGTTTCTGGTTTCGTGAACTGCCGATTTTTTTTCTTCCATAGTTTTCCCCAGATTTTTGAGGTAAGCGTATTTTACACCCCGACAGTCTTTTGGGCAAGTTTCTTAACTCTGACTTTCGGAAGTTGATTAGACGGGGTATAATATATTATTACTTTGCTATGAAACTTTTAGTCACTGGCGGAGCGGGCTTTATTGGTTCAAATTTTATCCGATATTGGTTAAAAAAATATCCTTCTGATCAGATTGTCAATTTAGACAAGCTCACTTACGCAGGTAATCTTTCTTCTTTAAGAGGTATTGAGGACAATCCCAATTACAGATTTGTTAAAGGTGATATTTGTAATGGGAAATTAGTGGACGACCTTATAACTGATGTCGACATAGTTGTTCATTTTGCTGCCGAGTCGCATGTCGACCGCTCGATTTTGGGACCGCAAGTGTTCGTTAAAACTAATGTCGTTGGGACACAAGTGCTTTTAGACGCAGCGGTGAAAGCGAAAGTTAAACGTTTCCACCAAGTGAGTTCGGATGAAGTTTTTGGCGCTTTACCAAATGAGGGGAAAGATAAGTTCAATGAGGATTGGCCTTTTCGGCCGAATTCTCCCTATGCCGCTTCTAAAGCTGGGGCAGATTGTTTGGTCAGAGCATATTTCAAGACCTATGGTTTACCGATAAGTATTACTAATTGCTCAAATAATTATGGTCCGTATCAATTCCCGGAGAAGTTAATTCCCTTGGCTATTACTAACCTGATGGAGGGCAAAAAAGTGCCGATTTATGGGGACGGAATGCAAGTGCGAGACTGGCTTTATGTTGAAGATCATTGCCGAGCCATTGATCTGATTGTTCACAACGAAAAAACCGTTGGCGAAACTTTTTGTGTCGGTGGGTTGACCAAAGATATTCCCAATATTCAAGTGGTGAAGAAAATTTTGAAGATAATGGGTAAGAGCGAAGAAGACATCGAATATGTCAAAGATCGACCGGGACATGACCGTCGCTACAGCGTCAACTGGTCGAAAATCAAAAAAACCTCGGACTGGGAGCCAAAATATGATTTTGACACCTGGCTGGAAAAGACTATTCATTGGTACAAAAACAATACCAACTGGTGGAAACCTTTAAAAGATAAACAACAAAAGTATTTTAAAAAGCAATATAAAAAGTAGTTTACTTCAGTAAGTCGGGTCTACTTTTCTTGGTAATTTTTAGAGCTTTTTCTCCTCGCCATTTTTCGATTTCTGCGTGATTTCCTGATAAAAGAACAGAGGGCACCTTTAGACCATGGAAGTCCTCTGGGTGAGTGTATTGTGGGTACTCCAACATTGGATGTGAGATGTGAGATGTGAGATGTGAGAAGGATTCGAGAGAAGTTGCCTGCGGTTTTTCGAGAACGCCGGGGATGAGACGAACAATTGAATCAATCACTACCATTGCCGGGAGTTCTCCGCCAGTTAAAATAAAGTCGCCGATGGATATTTCTTCGTCGATAAATTCTCTTACTCTTTCGTCAACTCCTTCGTAGTGGCCGCAAATAAGGATGAGATTATCCAACTTAGAATATTCCAGAGCCAGGTTTTGTTTCCAAACTTTCCCTCTCGGGCTTAATAAGATTATTTTAGATTTTGAGTTTTGAGTTGTAGTTTTGAGCTTTGACATTTGAGCTTTGAGTTCGTCAATGGCTTCCACAATTGGCGCTGCCATCATTACCATACCGACGCCACCACCATATGGTCTATCGTCAACGGTACCCCTTTTATCTTTAGCCCAGTTTCTGAGATTGTGAATCTTTATTTCCACTAAACCTTTATTTTGTGCTCTCCGGACAATGCTTTCATCAAAAGGGCCTTTAAACATTTCCGGGAAGAGGGTCAAAATATCAATTTTCACACTTTTATTTTACCATTTCTTGAGCTAAAAAGCCGGTTGCATTTGTTAACTTTAGGGTGCTAGAATCAAGAGGTTGCCTAGTCCTGCCCAAGGCTTTTTCAACGAGATGCGAGTGTATGTCAAGTGAAAGATTTAAGATTGGAAGACTAGAGCTTCACTCCCCTTTTCTAGATTTTACTCTTGCTCCATGGTGGGAGACTGGACCTTCAGAACAAGAGCCATTAACCTGCGAACAGCTTCGAAAAATATACCTTCAAAACGGTGGTGATCAAATTAAAGGGAAGATTCTTAAAACCGATGGTATTACTGTCAGGGATTTAGATGGCAGCGAAGTCCCCGCTGAAGTTTTAAACATCTCGGGGCTTTTTCAGGTTTTAGTCAACGGAGAAACCTTAACAGTTTGCGCTTTCCGACGTGATATTCCCGGCGTAGAAGGACGCGGAGATGTTGGTATCGGCATTTTAGAAAATGATTCGCTTCTCCCAATAAAAAATGGCCGAGTTTTTCCCGAGGAGAAGGGAGATCAAATTAAGGGTTATGAAGATCCAAAGAGAGTACAAATTGGTAATTCGTGGGTTCTTATAATGACCAAAGTTAAGAAGGAAGGCTGGCAGATGAGTTTTCAACTTGATAGCGATTTAAACCGGCTTGATGAATATCGAGAATTTGCAAGTGGACCAGAGGGAATGAAAGATATTACACTAGTAGAGCTTCAAGATGGTAGAATTCTTGTTTTCACTCGCCCCGAGAGAGAGATCGAATATTTGAGTATCAATGGACATCTTGATAGAGTAACTATAAAACAAGTAGGCTGGATAATTATTGATGACCTGACCCAATTAACTCCGGAGACGATTAATCGCGCTAAAATGATTGAGAATCTTTTTGCTTGGGGTGAATGGGGAGGCGTTAATGATGCGATCCTTTTAGAAAATGGCAAAATTGGTGTTTTGGGACATATTGCCTACGAAGACAAAGAGCACAATAAGCATTATTATCCGATTACATTCGAGTTTGATCCCGAAACTGGTCTTGTTGATAACTTCCAGATCATTGCCACCAAAGACAATTTCCCCGAAGCCAAGGGTGTTGCCAAGATTGTTAAAGGGAAGAAAGAGACACATCTTGTCGATGTTGTTTATTTTAACGGGATGGATGCTTATGAACTAGAAGTAGAAAGAGATGGAAAAATTGAGAAAATAGTTATGATAAGATACTATGGTGGCGCAGGCGACAAGGTTCCTGTTGTTCTCGAAAAAGAAAGTACTTTTTCGGCCAGGCCAAAGAGATTTATCAAATTGTACGAGCAAAGCCGGCAATTACAAGCTGTTTAAAAATTAGGTTTTTTAAAAAAATGAAACTTGCTTTTATTGGTGCCGGTTACGTTGGTCTAGTTACTGCTGCGGTTTTTGCAAAGCTGGGGAACGAAGCTTGGGTCGTGGAAATAGATGATGATAAAATTCGGAAACTGTCTTCCGGAGAAATTCCTTTTTATGAACCGGGTTTGGGCGAGCTTATCGCTAAAAATATCGCTGCAGGAAAGTTGCGTTTTACTAAAAGTTATAAAGAAGCAATCCCTGGTTCTGAAATAATCTTTGTTTGCGTTGGTACTCCCTCGAAGAATGGCAAGGTGGATTTAAGTTACGTCTATTCAGCCACCAAATCAGTCGCCGAAAATTTGAAAAATCCCGCCACCATCGTTATTAAAAGCACTATTCCTCCGGGAGTAAATTCAAGGCTTGAGAAATGGATGAAAAAATTTACTAAAGTGAATTTTGACCTTGCTTCAGTTCCGGAATTTTTAAGAGAAGGAAAAGCTTTGGAAGATAGTTTACATCCATATAGAGTTGTTATCGGTGTCGAGAAAAAATCAGTGGCAAAAAAATTACTGACCTTACATAAAAAGATTTCTGGGAGACGACTGATTTGTGATCCTGCCAGTGCCCAAATGATTAAATATGCTTCCAATGCTTATCTGCCAACAAAAATTTCTTTTGCCAACTCGATTGCGGTTCTGTGCGACAAGTTTGGAGCCAATGTGGAGGATGTCATCAAAGGAATGGGAATGGACAAAAGAATTGGTCCGGAATTTCTCGGAGCAGGATTGGGTTATGGGGGTTCTTGCTTTCCTAAAGACGTCCAGGCTTTATCCGGCCTTTCAAAAAAAGCCGGTTATCCTTTCAGTATCTTGACCGCAGTAGAAAAAACAAATAAAAAACAGACTGATTATTTTGTAAAAAAAATAGTGAGATTGTGTGGAGGATCAGTGAGGAACAAAATTTTGACTGTCTTAGGGTTGTCCTTTAAACCAAATACCTCAGATATAAGGGAAGCAAACTCGCTTTCAGTAATTTCCGAGTTACAGAAAAATGGAGCGAAAATTAGAGCTTGCGATCCGGTGGCTATTCCAGAGGCAAAAAAAGTTATCAGCGGAGTTGATTTTTTTGAAGACCCATTACCGGCTTTAAGGGGGGCGGATGCTTTATTATTAATTACTGAATGGCAAGAATACCAGAACTTGGATTTTGTTAAAATAAAGCAGATAATGAAATCAGCGGTTGTTGTGGATGGAAGAAATTTTTATAATGGAAAAAAATTAGAAAGATTAGGATTTGTTTACGAGGGAATAGGAAAATAATTATATTAAATATAGGCGATTAAGGAGAAATATGAGAGTTGTCAATATGCTGACCACTTTTAATGAAAAAGACAATGTTGGCCCAATGGTGGAGACATTGGAGAAAATTGCCGAAAAGTGTCCGGGGTATGAGTTTGTAACCTTGGTGGTTGATAGTCATTCACCGGATGGAACCGGGGAAGTGGTTAAAAATTTAGCTAAGACAAGAAAAAATCTTTTTCTTTTGGAAACTCCAAGAGGATTGGGAATATCTCTAATTGCCGGTTATCGGTATGCGGTCAAAGAACTGAAAGCGGATATTGTGATTCCCAACGATTGTGATTTTCAATGGGATCCTGAGTTGATTCCACAAATGTTAAAAGAAATGGAAAATGGTTGTGATGTTGTAGTTCCTTCTCGTCATATCAAGGGAGCGGGGGAAAGTTTTACCGGATTTAGAAAACTAACACATTTTGTTTCCAATGATTTACTGAACGGTTACTGGGCAGGAATTCACGAAGTAAAAGATAAAGCAGGGAATTTTAAGGCGATTAGAGTGAAGAATATCCTTGATAAAGTGGACTTAGACCGATTGAATGTCCGAGGTTTTGTTATCCAATCAACGATGATTTATGAACTTTCCAAAACCGGAGCGAAATTTCTGGAAATCCCGGCTGTTTTTGGTGCCAGAAGAGCGGGTGAAAGTAAAGTTGGCTTTTCCACCCAATTTATAAAAGATATTATTGAGACATTTAAGAATTCAACCAGGATTCGTTTTGAAAGGTCACCAAAGTTTTTAAAGTTTATTAAATTTGGTATTGTCGGTGGGTTTGGTTTTATTATTAACTTTTTCGGATTAATATTGTTTAATCGAGTATTTAAAACAATATTGCCTTGGCCTATCGGAGTGATCAATTTTTGGGCGAATGCTTTGGCTTCGGAACTGGCAATTATTTCTAATTTTACTTGGAATAATGTTTGGACATTTGCTAAAGAGAAAATAACTTCGCCAAAACAACTGTTTGGAAAATTTATTGCTTTTAATTTATCTTCGATCTTAGGTGGTATTCTTATTCCGTCAGCCATCGTGGGACTGGGTACGCAGGTCCTCGGAGACCAATACCGCCAACTGTTTTTGACTCTTGCTGTCTTTGGCTTTACCGTTCCTTATAATTGGTTCGTCTACAATAAGTTTATTTGGAAGAAGAAATAAGCTAAGCAGAGCTTGATGCTTCGCAATAAGCAGAGCTTGATGCTTCGCAATAAGCAGAGCTTGATGCTTCGCAATAAGCAGAGCTTGATGCTTCGCAATAATTAAAGATAGGGAGTCCAGTCGGC
>Ga0210016_1005593_pt1 | contig 10428 bp, 12 predicted proteins | sample CryGeyCG2014_300_FD_185454 | JGI IMG/M metagenome (GOLD analysis project Ga0210016, IMG submission 185454) | Groundwater microbial communities from aquifer - Crystal Geyser CG02_land_8/20/14_3.00 (SPAdes) (version 2) | ecosystem: Environmental > Aquatic > Deep subsurface > Groundwater | place...
AGGGCAATAGTAGTGCTTTCCAGGCAGATTTAGTTAGTTTTTCTTCAGTTTGAGCCTTTTAAACTGTTTATATCCAGTTAAACTAAAAAGGTTTATCGCTCAAAAAATTTCCTGCTGAATTTTTTATACTGAGGAGTCTGATTTCACAACGGAAATAACAAGTTTCGGTTCTACCTCAATTTTCTCGAAGTAATTGTCCCAAGCAGATGTGATTGTCTTCATCTTCTCAATTCTGCTGTGGCTGAGGTCCACTTCCTTTTGCTGCCCCTCTGAAACCACATTCTCTGCAAGGGCCTCCATGTCCCTGAAGCTTTTGTCCAATTGAAAGTAATATGGCTTGTTTGCATTGTCAAATATGTGCAGCTTTGCATCGCGGCAGATAAGAATTATGTTCTGCACGTCCTCAACAGACATATTTTCTAGGCATTGTTTTATTTCTGTTGCGTATTTATGAAGTCGTTTCATCTTGTATTCACCAGTTTTTTGAGTGTTTAAGGGTGTGTAAAACAGAATGATTTAAATACTTTATGGTTTTGGATACTAATATGGATAAATGTATAAGAATAGGTATAAAAGGTAAAAAATCATATACAACCGCCTTTTTATATGGCACGCCCTGGTCCCAGGCAAGGGGGCTTATGTTCTCAGGCAAGAAGAACCTCATTTTCGCCTTTAAGCGCGAAGCATTAGTAAGCCTTCATATGTTCTTTGTATTCTTTCCCATAGACGTGCTCTTCCTTGACTCTGCAAAGAGGGTTGTTGAGAAGGCGCGCCTCCTGCCTTTCACGATTTATATTCCTAGGCATCCCTGCAGATATATCCTTGAGCTCTCATTTCCAGGATTTGCAGGGCACGCAAGAATTGGAGATAAAATATCTTTCTGAAAAAATCTGGGGACACGGGGAACCGCCCTTTTCCTACGGGAAAAGCGCGGATGGAAAAGAACGAATTAAAAAAAAATGGTGGGCTCAGAAGAACCGCCCTTTTAAAAAAAGCGCGGGTGGAAAAACTAACCAAGAAAAAATAGTGGGGACACGGGGATTCGAACCCCGACCCTAAGGTTTCTTCATGAGACGCTTCGTCATCGCTTTCGCTCAGCGCTCCAGAAACTGGAGCCTCATGTTCTACCAGGTTATACTATGTCCCCGATATCATAAAAATCCACTGAGAGTGGATTTTTAGGATACAAAAAACGGCGCCATATATCTCACAACTCAAGTAACAAAAATTCGCCAGGCGAATTTTGGAACATGAAAATCAAAGATTTTCAGTTCAAGAAATCACTTGATTTCTTTGAACAAGAAATTCCTTTGGAATTTCTTTGTAATGAGTTTTAGCGCCGTTTTTTTGTATAATTAAAAAGAGAACAATGTTTCTTTATAAAATTAACTTTTTAGTCAGGCTAAATAAACTATTTTTTAATAGTAATAAACATTTAAAAAGAATAGGAGGTATATGGACTTAAATGGAATGTCATTTAAGACGTAGGGTGAATATTTTTATAATAACATAAGGTGTAAATATATGAGCAAAGCATTTGTTAAAAGCACAGCACTGATTCTTTTGGTTTGCTTCGCAATCTCTCTCATCCTATACGGGACATATGTTCTCGCCGAAGTAACCATAAGCGGGCTTTTGCCTGCGGATAATTCTTATTCCAATACAAGCACGCCAACCTTTTATTTTACTCCCATAACTAATGTTTCAGGTTCAATTAACTGCACATTATTCTTAAATAGCAGTAACAAAGGAAGCAATAATTCTATTGTTAATAACACTAATTCATCAATAGTTGCAAACATTACTGTAGATGGATTTTATGTGTGGTATGTAAATTGCACCGACGCTCAGGGGACAAACCAAAGCGCTTCCAAGAATATCACAATAGACACAACAGCACCAATTTTTAGTTTGAACAGTACCAGTTCTACTGCGGCTGGCTCTGCAATTATGCACAGTTTGTACTGGACTGATAATGTTAACCTTTCAGGATACATTTTCAGCTTTTATAATGGCTCCATTTTTGTGAATGACAGTTGGGTTGCTATGAGCGGAACTGCGAATTGGAGTAATGTTTCAAAAATTGTTAATTCAACTGCTGGTGCATTGATTAAATGGTGTGTGTACGCTAATGATTCAAGCAATAATTGGAATGGCTCAAGTTGTATCACACCATTTCAGTACACTACAACTGATGAAACAGCGCCAGTAACAACAGCAGCAGCAGTCACAGACACAGGAGCATCATACACATTCGACACCTGGGCAAGAACATCCTACATCAATGTAACACTCACATGCAACGACGGCTCAGGAAGCGGATGCTCAACCATACAATACTGCACAGACACAGTAAACACCTGCACGCCCTCAACCGCATATTCAGCACCAGTCCAGATAAGCACAGAAGGAACATCATACATAAGATACAAGAGCACAGACGCAGTAAGCAACACAGAAACAACAGCAAGCAGCACAATCAAAAAAGACACAACAGCGCCAACAGGTTCCCATACCTCAAGCGGTTATTACGGAAACGCTACAATAAATGGCACGCTGGAGATAATTTTCAGGGAAACTCTTGTTACATTGGGAAAAAATGGGTATTTGAGATTCCCAATAAAGAATCTCTGGCACAGATGCACGCTTATTTCAGTAGGCAACGGCTCTGTTACCTTTAGCGTGGAGTCCACTCCTAAGCAGGTTACAGTGAAAGAGGGCGAATATGCCTTGGTTGATGTTACAGATGACGGAAATGCTGATGTCAACATAACTGTTGTGAAAATTTACTCCAGTGGCGCAACAGTGAGATTCAGCCCAGTGGAGCAGCAGCCTGTTGCAACAACTCCGGTGACTCCGCCCATTGTAACTCCGACAGTTCCGCCGGTAACTCCTCCAGCGCAGAATGCCTCAGTGGTAAAGAATGAGACAACACCTGCACCTTCAGGAAGAAAGCTGCCACTGGTTTGGGCATATGTGATACTTGTTGCAATCCTTGGTATTATCGCATTTTTTATATACAGCGTAATGTCAAGGAAGAAAACAGAGCAGTAATTTTTTTAAATTTATTTTATTTCTATTTTCATATAGTTTCCTGGGTTTATTATTGTGGTCCTTCCTATCTTCTCAATAATTCCTGCGTTCTCGTGGAGATGCCCGCACAGCAGCAGCTCCACCCTGTGTTTTTTTATGAATTCAGAGATGTCCCTGCTTCCCCTGTGCTCCCTTCCTATACGGTCAAGCTTTGTGCCGTACGGGGGAGCGTGCGAGAGCATTACTACTTTTTTTTCAGGATGCTTCCTTATCTGCTCTGCAAATTTCCTTGCTGTCCCAGGAAAATCCGGTTCCCTCTGCAGAAAACCGCCGGAGCCATAGCCAATTATCAAAAGATTTCCGATTATGCAGCTTGACTTGTGGATTTCTTTTATGTGAGGGAAGCGCCTTGAAACTTCTTTTAAGTATCTGGGACCCTCGTGGTTTCCCGGGATTATCACAACCCTTTTGCCTGTCCTCTCAAGCTTCCTGAGCATTCCCACAAGCCCTCTCTGAAAGTTTGTCAGGTCCCCTGCGCACAGAAGCAGCTCTGCCTTTTTTGAGGTGCGGATTATCCTGTCAAGCTCTCTCATGTTCCCATGCAGGTCTGCAAATGCGATTGCCTTCATGATTGCAAAAACCGCCTTGTCATATATAAATATTAATGGTTATTATGGAAAAGAATCTGACTACTCAATTGCCCTGTAATAGTCCTCAAGCACAATCCTGTCCAAGTTCGCTATCTCTCTCGCCCTGTAGAACCTGCCCTTTCCCATCAGCACAATCTTTTCCGCAAACTCCTCTGCCTTCCTGTCAAGCTTGATTCCCACTATTGAGATTGTTATCCCGGCGCTCCTCGCAGCAGAGGCAGCCCTTTTTGTGTCCTCTTCAGGAGTCTCGCCCCTTGTCGGCATCGCGTCAGTTATCAGTATCAGGTGCTTTGCAGAGTTCTTCTCCTGTGAGGAGAGAATCCTTGCCGCCTCTGCAATTGCAGACGCAATGTCAGTCTCTCCATGGGGCCTTATCGCCATTATCTCCCTGAGCAGCAAGTGGATGTCCTTTGTTGGGGGTATGCTCTTTTTCACATCCCTTCCGAAGATGACAAGCCCAACAGAATCATTGTCGCTTATTGCCTTATGGGAGAGCGCTATCCCCGCCTTCTTGCACTGCTCTATCTTCTCTCCTGTCATGCTTCCCGATGAGTCGAGGGCGTAGACAATCCTTATGGCGCTCCTGCTTTCGCGCTCTGACGCCTTCAGGTCCTTGCTCTCTATTGACTGATGGCTCCTCCTTATCGCCAGCTTCACAGTGCCTGCGATGTCTATGTCACGATACCTGTCCCTTTTGTAGAGATGGCTCTCTGTCCTCTCCCCCTCCTTCGCCTTCTTCATCGAGGCCTTCTTTCCGAATAGCCCCCTTGATGCAGCAGCGTCAATCTCCTCAATATAGTTTATGTATGCAGCGAGCTCAAGCCCCTTTTCAGTAGGTGTGTCATTCTCAATCAGCCCGCTTTTTTTAAGGAACCTTATCCTGTTTTCTATCCTCTTCTTCAGCTCTGCCCTGAATTCAGGGATGCGCCTGTTGTTTTCAACATACTCTTCTGAGAAGCCGGTTATTTCCCTGATGAATATCTTTCCATAGAGGGATTTTGCGAGCTTGTAGTTGCTTACGAGCTCCTCAAGAATGGAATCGGCGTTCAGTGGGATGCTGTAGTTCAGGGACTCGGAGAGCAGCTTTGCAGCCCCTATGCTTTCCCTGTCATTCTCAAGGACTGAGTGCATCAGCCCCTTCTCGTCGGAGCGCCCCATCTTTCCGGAGAGCTCCTCAATTTTTTCTGCCTCAGAAAATTTTTCTTTTTTCTCTCCTTCGCTGCTAAAGGCAACCGCCCTTTTCAGAGAAGTCCTCTTTCGCCTTCTCAAATTCTTTCCTTATCAGCTCTTCAGGGGATGTTATGAACCTTGCAGCTGGCTTCAGGGCAATCCTGTGCGCGAGCACAGAAACCACAACCTCATCTATCTCTTCCATGGAAACAGCCCGCTTGCCCTTCAGGAACGCGTTTGCCTGCGCCCTCTCGTATATTCCCAGCGATGCCCTCACGCTGGGAAGCTTTTCCAGCTCCTTGTTTTTCCTCAGCTCCCTTATGAAAGTAATGGCAAATTCCAGCAGATTGTCAGGAAATTCAATTATCTTCTTCCCCTTTTCAAGCACTATCCTCTTCTCTGTTGCGAGGTCCTCTGGATATCCCATGTAGGTCAGGTCAAACCTGTCTATGAAGACATCTGACAGCGGCTCTGTGCTCTTGTCCTCGGGATTCATCGTGCCTATGAATATGAAATTCACAGGAAAGTCAATATCATAGCTTCCTATTGTTATCTTGCTCTCCTCAAGAACCTGCAGGAGTGCATTCTGAAGCTTCTCAGGGCACCTGTTGACTTCGTCAAAGAAAAGGATTCCGTTGTTTGCCTTGAAAATCTTTCCCGGCGAGAACGCCTCAACAGAAAGCGGGCCGAATTTCATGGCCTTTATCGGGTCTATGTCCCCGAAAAGGTCCTCTGCAGAGAGGTCCGGGCTTCCCTGCACCCTTATGAAGCGCTGCGTGCCTGGAATCTCCTTTGTCTTGACATTGGCGCCTGCCCTGCAGGAGGGGCAGATTGGCATCTCAGGAAGGCAGTTGTATCCGCAGTCATTAACCCTTATTTTCGGGAGAAGCTTTGCAATATTCTTGGCAAGGGTTGTCTTGCCTACTCCGGGAGGCCCCACAATTATCATGTGCCTGCTCATAACGAGAGCTGACTTTATGTCCCGCTTTGTGTTGTCCTGGCCGAAGATGTCGGTCAGCGGGTCCTTCCCGGCAAATATCCTCCTGAAGTCTTCCTTGAGCATTTTGCAAATATGGTTCTCTCCTGATTTATAAATGTTTTTCTGAACAGGATGACTAATCAGCCAATGACAAGTTTTTTATAATCCCTCTTTCTAATTATTAGTATGCCGACTGAGCTGAAGTTTCTTAACAGCAGGGAAGCAAGAGAAATACTTTCCCTCATAAAAGAGCAGTGGGGGTGCGGGCTCTATGAAGAGGGGTTCCTGGACAGGTTCAGCATCATGAAGAACAAAAAAGGCAACCTTTTCATAATCTCAAAAGACATCGCGAGGATAATCAATCCTAAGTTAAAGATAGATTCAGCAGGGCTGTATTTTGCCGAGATGAAGAACAACAGCATCCGGCTAAGCATCGAGGGCTCGCAGATTGTGGGCAGGGGAGCCGGCAGGAATATCATTGACTTGTCAGGGGCGGAATGCGCGGCCTGGATGAAGGGAGAAGAGATTCCTGTGGATGAAAAAAGGTCAGAAGGGCTTTCCGGCTACCTTCTTGTAAGGTTTGAAAAGAAGTTTCTGGGAAGCGGACGCCTGAAAGAGGGAAATCTCCTCAATTTTGTGCCGAAGGTGCGCCGGATAAAGGAGATGTGGTGAGCTTCCTGAGCCCTGAAAGAATTCTAAGGTAGTGATTGTAATTGAGGTTCTCAACATGCCTGGAAAGCACTGCAGTGCTGATGCCCATTGCAGCAACCATTGAGCCCGCCTCCCTTTTTGTCTTTCCGAGGAGCGCGCACAGCGTCTCGCGCAGGGCGTTTTTCAGCTTTTTGTCCCTCTGCTGGAAAAGGCTTGCGAGTGCAAAGCGCTCAAGCTCTGCAACTGATTTCAATGCCTCGCCTTTTTTAGGAAGCTCCCTCTTTTTCACCATCAAAAGCATTGTCCTTGCTTTTGGGACAGGGCTGAAGGAGTCGGGGAGGATTTCGCGCACGCGGGTTATTTTCAGGAAGGCGTCTGCAAAAAGCCCGAGCTTTGTGCTCTTTGAAAGCACATTGTCAGTGAACTTTTTCGGCAGGAGAAGGATGCATTTCTCATAGTCCAGCACGAAAAGCTTCTGGAGCAGGGGCTCGCATATTGAGAACGGCGTGCTTGAGACAATCTTTGTGAACTTAAGAGTTCTAATGTAAGAGAGCGCATCGCCGTTTATTGGCTCGACATATGGAATTGCTGAAACTTCCTGCTTAAGTATTGAAAATGTCTCCGGCTCTATCTCAACTGCGAAGACCTTCCTGCATTGCGGTATATTCTTTGTTATTGTCCCGATGCCTGCGCCCACCTCAAATATGATATCCTCAGAATGAACTTCAAGAAGCGCAATTATCTCCCTGATGTCATCAGGATTGTTCAGGAAGTGCTGGTCCATGGCAGGGTCTGGAGAGAAGGTGTATTTTCTGAAAACAATGTCCAGCCCGTTTTCCATGCTAATATGATTTAGAACGGGATTTTAATAATTTTTTCTTTTTTTGAGATGGGGCCTTCTTCAATAGTGACTTCTATCCTGCAGTTCGGGCTTCTCATCTCTGAAACAAGAGTCCTTGAGAGCTCCTTTGAGGACTTGTCAGCCCAGATTCCAAGGGTTCTTTCTGAGAGGAATCCTGTCTTGCGCACAACAATTTCTGAGTCAGATGAGAAGTTGAAATTTGGAATGGCAGAAACCTTTTCAGAAATTCCTCTTGCCCTTATTGTTATTACGATTTCACTCTTCGGGTTTATTGAGGAGAGAAATTTTCTTATTTTTTCCAGAGAGAAATCAGAGCGAACCCCGATTATGCAGTCGCCCTCACTTGAAAGCCCGCTCTCCCTGGTGAATTCAAGGGTGTTCCTCTGGGTTGACAGGATATTCTTATGCCCGAATGAAGAGAATGAGATTTTATTGGGCATTTTTAAAATGAGATGCTTAAAGCATCTCATCAATTGGGGGCTTCTTCTCTTTTTTCTCAGGCACTGCTGCCTGGGCCTCCTTTGTCAAATCAACTCCCAATTCCTGAAGAGCCTTTATGTGCATCTGCATGAGCTGCTCCACAATTGAGAGGGTCTTCATGAATTCCTGCCTTTCCTTTGCAAGGGTTGAAAGAGAGCCCTTATGGAACCCTATCTGCTCATCCTTGCTCATTGAAACTTTCTGTTCTTTTTCTTTTGCCGGCATGTTGTTTACCTCCTGAAAATCATATACCCCAGAGGGGGTTCTCCTTTCTCATGATTGCGGAAATCTCCTTGAGCACTTCAATTTCATCCTTCTTAAGATATGCCTTGGATTTCTTGAGCTTTACAAACTCGCTCTCAATTATGTATGAAAATAAAATGTCCCCGGGATTTATCTGCCTTCCAACTGTTACCCCTTCAAGGCTTACTGCAACCTGCTTTCCGCGCCCTGCAGAAGACATGCTTTCCTTGTCTTCCTGGATTCCTTTAACATAAGTTATATTCTTCCCTTCTTTCATGAACGGCATCCCAACTTTAAGAGTTCCTCCAAGTATGTCCACTCCTACAATTGCGGGATTGCTGTTCCTGAATATAAAATTGGGCATCACCTGTATCTTGCAGGGCGACGCGAGCGAGTCCAGTAGCGAGCTTTCAATCTCACTGCTCCTCGCAGCCCGCCATTTCTCGAAGTCATCAAGAAGCGTGTAAATTATGTTGGACATAATGAGCTTGACCTGCGAGTTCTTGAGCTGCTCCTTTGCCTCTGTATTCGGGCTGGCCTCAAAGCCGACTATCACTGCGTCAAGGGGGTTTTTTTCAATGTTTGACTCTGCTTCCATGATATCGCTCTTTGTGATTGCACCTATGCTCGCCTTCCTTATCTTTATGCCCTTTTCTTTGAAGAGCGAGGTTATCGCCTCAAGAACTCCCAAATTACCTGCCTTTATGATTATCCCGCTCGATTCTGTTTCTATGACCACATCATCCACTTCCTCCTGAACCTGCAGCTTCGCCTTCTCAACATCTGCCTCTGCGCAGGAGAGAAGCGGCATTCCTGAGAGAACTCCCTCTGTCTCTGAAGCGATTATGCTCACTGATGCAGCTGCAAACGCCTCGTCTATCTGGACAAAATCATATTTCCTGTCCTTCCTGTGAGGGACTGTCTTTTCAAGGAGCCCCCTCACCTTTGCAACAACCGGCTTTCCCAAGCCGCCAATGACAATAATGTCGGTCTTTTTGAGCGAGCCGTCGTAGATTATGGCATCAATAACGCTCCCCACACCGGGCTCCTCCTTAACCTCAAGCACAGAGCCCTTTGCAGAGCCCTCAATATTGTAGTGCAGCCCTGACTGGAGATAGCGCTGGGCAAGCCCGATTATCAGGCTCAAAAGCTCAGGGATTCCTTCTTCTGTCCTTGCCGAGACAGGCACGATTGCAATCTGCGTAGTGTAGCTCTCAACTCTGTCAAAGCGCTCAGAAGTAAAGCCCACTGCATAGAGCTTCTCGACAAGCTTGTAAATGCGCTGGTCAAGAAGCGCTTGGGTTTCCTTCCCCTGCAAAGAAATATCTTTGATTAAAAGAGAATCCTGATTGGGCTGCCAGCCGGGAATAATGTCAATCTTGTTTGCGGCAACAACAAAAGGCGTCTTGTTTGCCCTGAGAATTTCTATTGCTTCCTCTGTCTGAGGCATGAAGCCCTCATTTATATCAACTACAACAACTGCAAAATCAGCGAGGGAGCCGCCCCTCCTCCTTATGTTCATGAATGCCGCATGCCCCGGAGTGTCAATGAAAAGAAGCCCTGGAAGGGAAAAGCTTGCATTGATGGAGCAGAGTATCGGCCCGCACAATTTCTTTATGGAATCAATTGGCACAAGATAAGCCCTGATTTCCTGGGTAATCTTTCCCGCCTCTGACTCAACTATAGTGCTGCCCCTGATTCTGTCAAGAAGCGATGACTTTCCGTGGTCAACATGCCCCTCAAAAACGCATATGGGGCTCCTTATGAGGCATGCTCCTTCCTTCTTCTTATTCCTTTTTGTCTCTTCAGGCATGATGAATGGAATAAAAGTCCTGCTTTTAAATGTTTATGAAAAAGAGCAAAGCAGTTTCAGCCGAAACATTTAAATATAAGTTATGAATATATATTCATAATTAAATGATTTGGAGGTGAAAAAAATGCCAAATGGAGACGGAACAGGACCTTTAGGAGAGGGCCCGATGACAGGACGCGGCTTTGGACAGTGCGGTCATGGAATGAGAAGGGGCTTCAGAAGGGGGTTTGGATTCAGAAATGAAATACCGAATATCCTGACTGATGCAGATGAAAAGCAAATCCTTGAAGCCCAGCTCAAGCAGCTTGAAGCAGAAAAGCAGGCAATAGATAGAAGGCTGAAGGAGCTGAAGTAAATTATTTTTTTTATGCAGAAAAGCGGCAAAACTCCAATCTTCAGATTGGAGATAAGCCGCTTTTAGCATCCTAAAAATCCGCGATTAAGAGAGCGTCCGGTCAAACTCCGGACTTTAGTCCGGAGTAGGACGCTCTCAGCGGATTTTTATGATTTCTTTATTTTTCTGTTGATTTATGGAAATTCTTATATA
>Ga0210016_1005600_pt1 | contig 10418 bp, 8 predicted proteins | sample CryGeyCG2014_300_FD_185454 | JGI IMG/M metagenome (GOLD analysis project Ga0210016, IMG submission 185454) | Groundwater microbial communities from aquifer - Crystal Geyser CG02_land_8/20/14_3.00 (SPAdes) (version 2) | ecosystem: Environmental > Aquatic > Deep subsurface > Groundwater | place...
CAATTAGGATTTTTACTCTTCTTTGTGTAATTGAACCGAGAAATTCGTTTGTGCGATTATGCCTTGCAAGCTCTTTATCCGCGAGGAGAAAAGACCGAGCGGCCGAACTGGAATTCAACGAAGCAATTTTACTTGAGCCGAAGAATCCGGCGGGCTACAAAGGTTTGGCTTTGATTAGGGCTCGGCGTGGTGAAATTGAGAAGGCAAGAGAAACGTTTGAACAGGTGCTTATGCTGGATCCAGAGGATCCTGACGCCAGGAGATGGCTGGCAAGAACCGGATGAGCAAACGCCGTATTTCAGGGCTGATTCTTTCTGCCGGAAGATCAGAACGCATGGGAAGTCCGAAGGCATTCTTGAGAACTAAAACCGGAAATACTTTTATTAAAACAATTTGCAATATTTTTGAAGAGGCTGAAGTTGAACGTATCTGCGTTGTTGCAAATAAAGAAAATTATTTTGGAGTGAAAAAAGAAATTGGCAGAGTGGCAGAAATTTTTATCAATCACCGGCCTGAAGATGGAATGCTCTCTTCGATAAGAATCGGTATAGAGGAGTTGAAAGACTCTTATGCGACGTTTATTGCTCCGGTGGATATTCCATATCTTGATAAAAAAGTTTTAACTTCTATGATGAATTCGGAATTTGAAGAAGATAGTATTTTAAGAATTCCTGTTTACAATGGCAGAAGAGGACATCCTGTTTTACTTTTGCGCCGAGGATATTCATTACTTACTGAAGATTTGCCGACGGGTATGAAAAGTTTGATTCAGAGATATCCGAGGTTAGTTAAGGAGATTCATGTTGATTCGAATCTGCCTGTCGATTTTGATACTCCGGAGGATTATGAGAGGATGGCGGAATGAAGATATTGAATGGAGCTTTTTGCGCAACAGTAACACCGATGACAAAAGATGGAGAGAGAATACTTCCTGAAAATATAGGTCCGCTCTTTCACTATTTTTCTACCTCGGGACTAGACGGAATACTTTTGTTGGGGTCAACAGGAGAAGGGGCATCGCTTTCCCTTGAAGAGAAGAAGGTTTTGATAGATGAAGCCTCGTCGTGCAGAGGCGGATTAAAATTGATATTAGGCTGTATTACGACCTCTATGAGCGAACTTATGGAACTTGTGCAATTGGGGAAAAAGAAGAATGCTACTGCTCTTTTGATTCCACCTCCATTTTATTACAAGTCGGTGACTGAAGAGGGAATAGAAAAATATTTTGAATATGTATTGGAACGTTCAGAGGTTCCAATTCTTCTTTACAATATACCTTCAAATACCGGAATTTCGTTGAGCCGAGGGATGCTTGAGCGGCTTTCACGGTTTGATACGCTTTACGGAATAAAAGAATCCAGCGGGAAGATACAAGAGACCTCGAAATATCTTTTGACGAAGCCGAAGAGAATTCTATTAGGTTCCGATATGAATTTATTAAGAGGATTAGAATTAGGAGTCGAAGGAATAATTTCAGCATGCGCCAATGTAGTTCCCGAGCTAGTTGTAAATATACGAAAAGGTTATCTTAGCGGAAAAGAAGTAACTATATTGCAGAAAAGACTAAGCGAAGTAAGAAAGGCATTAGGTCAAATACCATTTTTAGCGGGATTAAAGAGGTGGATGAAATTCAGAGACATTGAAGTTGGGGGTATTCGTCTTCCATATTACAGTTTAACTAAAGAAGAGCAAGACAAAATTCTATTAATAGCATCAAAATATAATATCAATTCGGAATTACACACCTCTTTTTGATATAAATAATATTAAATCATTGACATTTATTATTTGTTAGTGTATTTTTCTAAGTAAATTACTAATTATTGCTGAAAAATAATTTTTAAATAGATATTATGTATTTATTATTGCAATTTTAATAAGAAATAGATATGATCATAAACAAGGAGAGTCAAAAAATGGAAACAAAATCTTTAAGTGGTGCAGAAGTATTAATAGAATGTCTCAAAGAACAGAATGTCGAGTATATTTGGGGCATACCTGGTGGTGTTACTATTCCAATATACGATGCATTAGTTGATTCTGGAATAAAACTTATATTAGTTAGGCACGAACAGGGGGCAATGCATGCCGCAGAGGGTTACGCCAGGGCAACAGGCAGACCTGGAGTTGTTTGTGTGACAAGCGGTCCTGGAGCTACGAATACTGTTACTGGATTATTGAATGCGTATATGGATTCTGCTCCGGTAATAGTGATTACCGGTCAGACGGTTACATCTATGCTTGGAAAAGATGCGTTTCAAGAGGGCGATATTTTCGGAATGACTCTTCCAGTTGTAAAACATAGCTATCTAGTTAAAGATGCCAATGATTTGCCCAGAGTAATGAAGGAAGCATTTTATATTGCGCAAACTGGCCGGCCTGGTCCGGTTCACATTGATATTCCGAAAGATGTTGCGACCTCACCGTGCACAGTGCCGCTAAATGCGGAGATGGATCTTCCAGGCTACAAGCCGCGCGACCTCGAAGACTTCGACAGAGAAGAGGTCGAACGAATTGCGGGCGCGCTTAGGCGTTCGAAGCGCCCCGTGTTATATGTCGGTCACGGCGCAGTAATTTCAAATGCATGTTCTGAATTGATGAAGCTGGCTACAACTCTACATGCGCCTGTAGTGAATACTTTGCTTGGCAAAGGAGCATTTCCTGAAGATCACGAATTGTCTTTAGGAATGTTCGGAATGCATGGCACGGTATACGCGAACAAAGCAGTTTCCGAATGTGATCTTATCTTTTCGATAGGTGGAAGATGGGACGACAGAATCACCGGAAAATTAAGTGAATTCTGCGTTGATGCAGTTAAGATTCACATTGACATAGACCCTGCAGAAATAAATAAGATTATTAGACCCGACTATTATGTGATTGGCGATGCAAAGCATGTTTTAAGAGAACTGAATAAACACATTTCACGGTTAGATACAGATGACTGGTGGAGAAAGATTGAAAAGTGGCGGAATAAGTTTCCTCTGAAATGTTCAAAGAAAGGCGGCTTAAAAGTTCCTTATATTGTAGATACATTGTATAAACTCACAAAGGGGGAAGCCATAATCGTGACTGATGTAGGACAGCATCAGATGTGGACTGCTCAGTTTTACAAGGTTCATAAGAACAGGTCGTGGATATCTTCGGGCGGCGCAGGAACAATGGGTTTTGGATTCCCTGCCGCGTTAGGAGCCCAATTTGGAAGACCCAACGAACTCGTGGTTGCTATTGTCGGGGATGGAGGTTTTCAGATGACTATGTCCGAATTGGCAACGATGATGAACAACAATCTGCCCGTGAAGATTATAGTGATGGAAAATAGATATCTCGGAATGGTGAGGCAATGGCAGGAACTTTTCTTTGATAATCGTCTTTCCGGAGTTGATTTGACCGGTAATCCGAATTTTGCTTTGATTGCAAAAGCATACGGGTGCAAGTCATTTAGAATTCGTAGAAATGCGGACGTTGAGCGGACATTGAAGGAAGCCATTGAATACAAAGGACCGTGTCTGATATGGGCAGAGCTTATTAAAGAAGACAATGTATTTCCGATGGTTCCTGCAGGAGCGCCTCTATCGAAGATGATTATTTCACCTCCAAAGAGTGCTCCGACTGAAATTGCCGCTAAGCCTGCTAAACGAAGAAGAAAGCCAAGGAGTGAAGAAAAATGAATGCGAAGAAGAATGGGAATAAAGAATTACCAAAACATACGATAAGCATTTATGTTGCGAACAAACCCGGTGTTCTTATGCGTGTAGCTCAGGTTTTCGCGAGAAGAGGATTCAATATAGATTCGCTAGTGGTCAGCGAAAGCCAGGATTCTCGATTTTCCAGAATGACAATAGTTTCTACCGGAGATGCAGAGACGCTCGAACAGATAATTAAACAGGTTTCGAAACTCGTTGATGTTCTGCATGCGAAGGATCATAGCGGAGAAGATGTAATCGAGCGGGAATACGCGTTATTCAAAGTTGAAACGCCGACAGAAAAGAGAACAGAGGTTCTTCAGATAGTGGAGCATTTTAAGGGACAGACCTTAGATTTCGGCGAAGACTATCTGCTAATTGGAATTTCAGGAGCAACAGAGAAGATAGATGCAAGCTTTGAATTATTTAAGAAATACGGAATATTAGAAGTTGTTCGTTCCGGAAAGATGCTGATGGCGCGAGGCAGAGAAGAGACTTGATAAAGGCGTCATATTGATACTTTGACACCTTCACGGAATTTAAAAGTTGGTTAACAAAATTAGTTATTTTTTGGAATTTTAAAAAAGTATTCCAGTATAATTTCAATTCTTGAATTCCATGCGCGTTCGCTGTGATTCTGTCCTTCTGCAAGATAAGCCTTCAAATTTCTTCCTTCTCGCCATCCCTTTTCTTTGAGAATAGATTTTAATGTTGAAAGTTCTTCTATGCATTCCTTAAAGGAATCGTGACTGTTCCCCTCTTCAGTGCCCATATCGATCCAAAGTTTTGGAAGAGGTTTAGGTGGAGGCTCTTTTTTTATTCGCTGAAGTATTTCCGAGTCAGCCCACCAAAGCGCGGGAGAAACTATGCCGGCATTGCCGAATATATCCGGTCTTGTCCATGCAAGATGCAGAGATATCAATCCACCAAGCGAGGAACCCATAATGAAAGTATTTTTTCTGGAACTTCTTGTGCGGTATATTCTGTCGATAAATGGTTTAAGCTCTTCTATAATAAATTTTCCGTAAGCAACGCCTTTTCCTCCGCCTTCTCGCTTCGGGTCAGTTGACTCAGCAGGCGTATATTCATCGACTCTTTTGTCATTATTATTTATTCCTACAACAATAATCGGTTCAATCTTGCCTTCAGATATTAATTGCTCGCAAGCTTCGTCAACTCCCCATTCGACTCCAGAAAACGATGTTGCGGCGTCAAATATATTTTGACCGTCGTGCATGTATAGCACGGGATATCTTCGACGAGAGTTTTTATAGCCGGGCGGCAAGTATACAGAAATCGTGCGGGAATTTTCCAAAATATGAGATTGAAAATTTTCGTGGAAGCGTATATCTCCTGTGAGTGTATGAGAAGCAGGCTTTGCAGTATCAGACCACGAAGCAACATCGACTTTTATCTCTATGGTATCTTTGCCGACAAAGCCGCGCGGATCGAATTTTCTATTTTGAATCTCTGCTCCATTTTTATCTTTTTCAACAGTCTGCCAGGAACCTCGAGTAATTTTATATTCAAGAATTTCATTGCGGGAGATTTTAAATCTGCAACTTGCCGTCAAAGAATCTATACGTGAAAGTTCAAAGCCGTCTGCTTTCCAATTACCGATAGACTCAGAACTGCCTGCAATGAAAATCTTTTCATCAGGAGTTTCATTCGGCAGACGAACTTCTAAAAAAACTTCAATATTTTTTGAGCCGAAATTTTCAGATGAAGTCATAATGTTGAGAAGCATAACACTTCCTAAGACGATTTGCGATATTGGAATCATAGCCGTCAAATTTTATCATAATAAAGATGCGTATGAAATAGAAAGAAGATAGCTAATAACCTGATAATGAGGTATTTTTTAATTATGGTAATAAAACTTGAAGATGGTTCTAGGATCGCAGTCATTGGAGGCGGACCTGCCGGAACATTTACAGCGCATTTTATCACTAAAGAAGCACGGCTCCGGGGCCTCGACCTCAAAATAAAAATTTTCGATGCAAAGCATTTTCTGACAACCGGTCCGGCAGGATGCAATCTCTGCGCAGGAGTTATATCGGAGACTCTTGTTGAGCTCATGAGAGCCGAAGGCATAAACATACCCGAGACGCAGGTGCAGAGAAAGATTAGTGGATATACGATTCATGCTCCGGGGCAAACAGTTCGGATTACTCAGCCGGATAAAGTCAAACGCATCTCAGTAGTATTCCGCGGCAACGGACCGTTATGCTCAATTCCAGATGCGCCTATTTCATTCGACGATTTTTTACTCGAACATGTAGTCGACGAGGGAATAGAACTCATACAGGAAAATGTCGCCGAAATAATTCCGTCAGTAAAAGGTTCTAAAATTAAGGTAGTGACTCAGAAGAGAGAAGAGGAATTTGATCTAGTCATTATTGCATGCGGCATAAATTCGGGATTAATCCGAGATTTAACCGCAAAAAAAATAGGCTATCGTCCTCCAGATTCTCTTGTCACTATTCAAGCGGAATTGCCGATCGATGAGGATTGGATAGAGGAGCATTTTGGAGACGACATTCATGTTTTTTCACCGACATTTGAATTACAGAGGTTTGCCGCTGTCATACCGAAGACAAAATATTTAACAGTTTTGATTGTTCCGAAGCGCAATGCGACATTAGAGGATCTTCACAGATTTTTGGAGATACCATCTTTCAGAGCACTTCTACCGCCGACTTGGACACCGCCTAAAAGATTTTGCACATGTCGGCCGAGAATTCCAATTGGCGGTGCACGCGGCGCAGTTTCTGACCGATTGATATTTGTCGGCGACGCGGCATTTTCACGTTCTTACAAGAATGGAATTTATTCTGCATTTGTTTGTGCTCGTGAAGCGGCGGATGCAATAATAAATCATGGAATAGACAAAAAAACTTTGAACGAAAATTATGTTCGGTCAATGACGGAAAAATTTGTTAGAGATAACCGATACAGCGTTCCATTATTTTTGCTTCATGACTTGATGAGAAGACATGAGTTCATGTCGGCTTCATTTGTCGAAGTGCTTACAAATTCGACCGAAGTCGGAAAATCATTAAGAAGAGTGACGTGGGACATATTAACGGGAAATCGTTCTTACAAAGAATCATGGAAAGAATTTATTTCGATGTCATTGCAGATGAGTTTAATTCGTTCCACTTTCAAGCAATTCATGAAGCGGGCGAAAGGTATAACTGATATGAAGTTTGGAATAAAAGACGAGCTTGGCCCTTTGAAATCCGGAGCAAAGATTGCAGTCATTGGAGGCGGACCTGCCGGAGCTTCCGCGGCAATTGCGCTTATTGGCGGAGCAAAGCGGAAAGGGATAGACATACACGTTGCAGTTTACGAAGGGAAACGCTACGACGGAAGAGGAAATTACAATCCATGTGTAGGAGTGCTTTCTCCTCCAATTGAAAAGATATTAGAAGATATCGGAGTTTCTTTTCCTCACGATTTAGTTCAGAGAAAGATTGATAAATACGTTCTCCACGGACGAAATGAGTCGATCGAATTACCCGATGAAAAGAGCGCGGCGTATGCAGTAAGAAGAATTACATTTGACAGATATTTGTTGGATATAGCGAAAGAGCGCGGGGCAGAGATATTAAATGCCAGAGTTGTCGGAATAGAAATAGAGCGGGATCGAGTGATGATATATTCGGACACGGACTCACGAGCAGTCGATCTTGTTATAGGAGCTTTTGGAATGGACGACGGAGCAATGTCACTTTTTAAATCCGAGACTTCTTATATTCCCCCAAGATCAACTCAATCGGTACTGACGAAAATTCATCCAGGAATAGAAATGGTTAATAGCTATGGAGGTTCGATTCACGCGTATCTGCCTGAACTCGCCGGTGTCGAATTCGGAGCGATTACTCCTAAGCGTGATCATGTAGTATTGAATATTGCAGGAGCTAAAGTGACGGCAAGAGAGCTGGATGCATTTCTAGATCTTCCTCAAGTTCGGAATATATTACCGAATACGATTGATGAGTTGAGACCTGCATTAAATTTTTTCAAAGGCAAATTTCCTACAGCGCCTGCAAAATCATATTACGGTGATCGCTACGCTATAATTGGAGATGCAAGCGGATTAGTTAGACCGTTCAAAGGAAAAGGCGTAAACGCGGCGATAATGACGGCAAAATGCGTTGCTGATATTGCTTTGAACTATGGTATTTCAAAAAAATGTTTTTCAAAATATGAGGATCATTTTCAAAATGTAATTCACGACATGCCTTTCGGGACTGCCTTAAGAGGAATAACTAAAGTAATTTCAAAAACTGGTTTACTCGACAAAATAATACGAATTGCAAAAAAAGAAGAAGCGACCAGAAGGATGCTTTTCGATTGTATATCCGCACATAGAACTTATGGTGAAATTTGGTCTGACTTCAGAAAAAATGGATTAATGAAACTACTCTGGAAACTTATCTTTAAATAGACCTCAGAGGCTTTATGAGTAGTTTTAACAAAAATAAGCCGCTAAAGTTTTTTTGATTATTGCCGACAATAGAAGTAATCCAAGGAAGGATGAAAAACAAAATGGATTTGATAAAAATGAACTCATATTTGTCTCAAGATGTTATGAAGAGAACATTATCTTCATCATCCAATGACGCTAATCCAAGAGCAATTTCTTATCTTCCTAATGTTCCAAAACATGATGAAGAGAAGAAAGGCGATAATGTTGAACTTTCCGATTCTAAACAGAAAACAAATTCTATCGATGAGCAAATAGCCAAAAAACTCGCAAAAAAACTTGATGAAAAAGGTCAGCAGAGCACCAGTGATATTTTGAAGATCGTAAAAGAAAATTATCCAAGTGTGATGAAGTCCATAAGAGCGATAATCGCGAAGCGGGCAGGGTTGCAGAATGAAGAGCCTAAGGGGGCAAGCCCTGAACTTCTCGCTTCCGCGCTCAACGAGGCCGCCGGCTCACCGGACCCGAGCCGGCGGGTTGCCGATGTCGTGACGGGTGTAGGACTTGTTCCTGACGCACTCAAAGATCGATTTCTTGAAGTGGCTCAGAAGATATTAGGAATGGAAAATACTGCGGCAAAGCAGGCTGTAGATGCAGGTCAGGCTTCTCCTATCGAGATTGATTCAAGCACCGGGAATTACAAACCGTCTAAAGTAGGACTGGGAGTTGAAGTAAATTTTGATCTCTTCTTTTCCATTTCGGCGAAGCAGATGATAAGCCAAGGCGAAAATGCTACAGGCTCTTTTTACGATGCATCAGAAGAGGTTGCGGCAAGGTTTGAACCAAACTTTTCGATGGAGATTTCCGGAAGGTTCTTTTCACTAGCTGATTTAGCTCAAGAGATAGATCCAAAGGTTTTGGATTCTTTTTCTAATGCAGTAAAAGGATTGGCAGGATTGGATGATAAAGCTCTGACCAAATTTTTTGATGCAACTGAGGCATTGTTCGATGAGGTCGAAAAGTCGTTAGGACTTTCCAATAACGCGTTGGATGGAATCGCAAATGAGATGAAGAATACTGCGTCGAGTTTTTTTGAAGCGGTATCTTCAGCATCGCAGAATGTTTTTCCAGAATTAAAACTCGATCAAATATTTGCTCTGCCTGAAGAACTCGATTCTAACGGCCATACTGATCTATTGACTCTTCTTCATGACGCCGCATCGAAGAGAGATGCAACAAAGAATGCCGACGGCTTATTGAAGGCATTGAATTCGGCAGAAAATTCAAAGAGTTTACAGAACAAAATTAATGACCAAACTCCTTTAGAGGAATTGATGCAGGAATTGAGCGCGTAACTCACAATCAATTCATCAGGTCTTATTTATAACTTCATACATAACTCGAGCCCGGAATATTCCGGGCTCTTGTTTTTTACGGCAACCATAATCCTCCAAGCACACATTTACGTTTACAGCCTGTTATATTTTGTAAATTGAGTTCTTTTTTTAGAAGCCTCATCTCACCGAGATAAGCAAAGAGCACAGCCTCTTTGAGGCTGGATAAGCATGCGTCGTTTATACAGGCGAGGCCAGAGTAAAATATTTTCTTGCTTTAATTTTTAAATCCAGGATTATTTCAATGCACCAACGTGAGGAGGAGAGATATATGGAGTCGGTAGATGAAGGTAGAAATTCTTCTGATTTAGTTAAAGAATTATTTGCAATGGTTGATGAGGCAGTTAAAAAAGAGATAGATGCTAATCGTAATGAGGAAGTTATATTAGAAAATATTCCAACTGAACTGTCATCGATACGATTTTAATGTGCCATTCGGAAAATTTAAAATAAATCTTTTAAAAATAAAAAAAGCTGAAGATTTAATAAATTTTTTTCAAACTCGAAATATCTCAAATAAACGAATTCCTGCTCATAAAATATTTCATTCTCCGATAAGGCAGGACCATGAAACTACAATTTTAGAAGTTAATTTTTCTAAAACATATGAACTTTTTTATCATTACATTAATGAATGCAAAGATTACGGTTCAGACCCGTCTGATAGCGCAAAAATATTCCATTTTTTTGATGGCGGTTATGATTCAATTGATGAACTAATTGAAAAGAAAGATACTTTAATTTATTTAGGTTTTTGCATTTTTCGACCAGACTGGAGTATTTCTTATTCTTTAATATCTGAAAAAATCATTATACGTGAAAAGGATCATTATGCATTTTTAGTAAATAAAATAACTTCGAAAACAGAAATAGTTAAAGGTTTGAGTGTAAGTGTGAGTGGATTTC
>Ga0210016_1005601_pt1 | contig 10417 bp, 8 predicted proteins | sample CryGeyCG2014_300_FD_185454 | JGI IMG/M metagenome (GOLD analysis project Ga0210016, IMG submission 185454) | Groundwater microbial communities from aquifer - Crystal Geyser CG02_land_8/20/14_3.00 (SPAdes) (version 2) | ecosystem: Environmental > Aquatic > Deep subsurface > Groundwater | place...
AGAGATATATTCTTAAAGATATTGAATAATATATCGTCCCTACGGGACTTAGATGTTTATGACATATTATATTCTATAAATATTTTGTCCCTAAAGGGACTAAGTTTTTGCGTAACATGAGTTATAAAGAAACATTTTACAAAAAGTGCACATTTGAATTTACAACTGAATGGATTGAGAATATTAAAACTTTGCAATCATGGATAAAAAAGAAGCTCTCAGATTAGCTAATGAATATATTAATTCAATAAGCTCGAAATACAATATTAAACAAGCTATATTATTTGGTTCATTTGCCAAAGGAACTTATAATGATGATAGTGATATAGATATTGCAATAGTTGTTAATAATATTGTAGATATTATTGATACCCAGATAGATTTAATGAAACTTCGCAGGAAAATTGATTTAAGAATAGAGCCACACCCTTTTATGACTGGAGATTTTAATCGGACTAATCCGGTTGTAAACGAAATAATAAAATACGGAATAGAAATATATAACAACGAAACCTAACCTCATATAAAATCCCAAGCACCAAGTCTTAAGCACCAAGCCCAAGGCACTATACTTGGAACTTGATATTTGAAACTTGGAATTTAAAAAAGAATGGAAAAAGTAGCTGACTATAAAGAAATTGCAGACATAATAAAAGAAAAAGGCGGAGACGCATTCAAATTATGTTACCAATGTGGCAAATGCGATGTTGTTTGTCCTTGGAACCATTTGACCCAGTTTAGTATGCGTAAATTAGTCAGAGAGGCAGCTTTTGGTATGTCCGAAATTGAAGGCGAAAATATTTGGCGTTGTACTACCTGTGGCAAATGCCCAAAAGTTTGCCCCAGAGATGTGCAACAGGTTAAATCCGGAATAGCTATGCGAAGAATTGCAACCGAATATGGCGTTTATCCAGCTTCTGTAAATCCAATTCGTGCTGTAAGATCAGGGCTTAGTGGAGAAGGTAATCCATTTTTTGAAGAACGTAAAAAAAGAGGCGATTGGGCAAAAGGCCATTCTGTAAAGGAGTTCACAAAAGACATGGAAATATTATACTATCCCGGTTGTTATTTAAGTTACGACTCAAGATTAAAAAAGGTCGCAATTGCAACTGCCAATATCCTAAATAAAGCAGGAGTTAATTTCGGAATATTAGGTTCCAAAGAGGTTTGCTGTGGCGAAAGTATTCGCAAAACCGGTGATGAGGAATTGTTCCTTCATTTAGCTAAAGAAAATATAAAAACCTTTATTGATAATGGTGTAAAAAGAATTCTTGTTTCTTCTCCACATTGTTACGAAACTTTTAAAAACGAGTATCCCGAATTTATGGTTCATTTTGAGGTGGTTCATATCGCCCAATATATTTTTGAACTTATTAATAATGGAAGACTTAAAATTAACAATACCGAATATGCTAAAAAAGTTACTTATCATGACCCTTGTTATCTCGGACGACATAATGGTATATATGTTCAGCCACGAAATATATTACAAAAAATAGAAGGTTTAGAACTAATAGAAATGGCTGATTCGAAAGAAAATTCGCTTTGTTGTGGTGGTGGCGGCGGCAGAATTTGGATGGATACACCAAAAGGTGAGCGATTATCGGATTTAAGATTAGAACAAGCAGTTGCAACCGGAGCAGAAGTTTTGGTTACTGCCTGTCCATATTGCATCACCAATTTTGAAGACAGCTTGTTGTCTCATAAAAACCATGAAACTATTGTGATAAAAGATATAACAGAAATTATTCAGGAAGCAATATAATAAATTAGTTAACGATTAAAAGACAAAGAGAATGAAATATTTCAAATACCAAGAACCAAGTTCCAAGCTTCAAAACCCAAGATTTGAAGACAAATATATTTTGGGATTTGGAATTTTTATTTTGGAGCTTGAAATTTTATAAAAAATGAAAGAAGAACTTACTGATAATATTGGAGATGTTATTGTTGTAGGTGCGGGAATCAGCGGAATTCAAGCTGCTCTTGATCTTGCCACTTCAGGATTCAAGGTTTATTTGGTTGATAAAGCACCTACAATTGGAGGCAAGATGGCTTTGCTTGATAAAACTTTTCCAACAAATGATTGCTCTATGTGCATTGAATCTCCTAAGTTTATTGAATGTGATAGGAATCCCAATATAGAAATTCTAACTTATACTGAAGTTGTTGGTGTAGAAGGTGAAGCTGGTGACTTTACCGTAACACTAAATAAAAAACCCAGATATATTATTGAGGACAAGTGTACAGGATGTACTGTATGTGCAGAATACTGTCCAATACATATTCCCGACCCGTTTAATCAAAAATTATCAACTAATAAAGCAATACATATATACTTTTCTCAGGCAGTTCCTTTAGTTCCTTATATTGATGAAAATTGCTCTTTCCTTAAAGCTCAAAAATGTTCAATTTGCGTTAGTGTTTGTAAAAATAATGCAATTGACCTTCATCAGAAACCAGAGAAACGTATCATAAAAGTGGGAGCAATTGTCTTGTCCCCCGGTTACGATGTTTTTCATCCCGAATTAAGAGGAGATTATGGCTATGGAAAGTATAAAAACGTTGTTACCTCACTCGATTTTGAACGTTTGCTTTGTGCAACAGGACCACATGTGGGCGAGATTTTAAGACCATCTGACCATAAACATCCAAAAAAAATCGCATGGCTCCACTGCGTTGGGTCACGACAAACAAACGAAGGTGGAAATAGTTATTGCTCTTCGGTTTGTTGTACTTATATCCAAAAACAAGTAATTTTAGCAAAAGACCATGCTCCAGATATGCAAGCGATGATATTTCATAATGATATACGCTCTTATGGTAAAGATTTCGAACGATTTTATCAAAGAGCTGAAAATCTTCCAGGGGTTACATTCATTAGAAGTTATGTAACTGTTGGAAGAGAAATTCCCGATTCACAAAACGTAACTATCAGATATTCTACAACAGATAAAGGCGTAAAAGAAGAAGAATTCGACCTTGTAGTATTGGGGGTTGGATTGCTCCCTCCTGCAAACGTAAATGTGCTTGCAGATATATTCGGTATTGAGCTCAATGCTCATCAGTTTTGTAATACCAATTCCACAACACCAATAAATACATCAAGACCAGGTATTTTCATCAGTGGAGCTTTCGCCGGACCACTTGATATTCCCGAATCAGTTTTGGGAGCCAGCGGAGCAAATGCACTTGTAGGTGAGCTTTTAAAAGCCCGACGAGGCAAGCTTTCAAAGGAACGTGTTTATCCCGAAGAAAGAGATGTTTCCGATGAAGAATTAAGAGTTGGTGTTTTTGCCTGTCATTGTGGTGCTAATATTGGTCGTGTTGTAAATATACCAGGGTTAGTAGAATATTCAAAGAATTTAAACAATGTTGTTCATGCCGAAGAAGGTCTTTTTATCTGTTCTACCGATGCTGCTAAGCAAATATCAAATACTATCAGGGAGAAAAAACTTAATCGTGTTATTGTTGCCGCATGCACTCCAAAAACCCACGAGCCATTGTTTCGTGATACACTTAGAGAAGGAGGCATAAATCAGTACTTTTTCGATTTTGTAAATATAAGAGAACACTGTTCGTGGGTACACTCCAAACAAAAAGAAGAAGCTTCTCAAAAAGCAAAAGACCTTGTGCGTATGTCAGTTGCCAGGGTTGCTCACTTAGAACCTCTTCAAGAGTTTGATTTGCCTGTAAATAAAACAGCACTCGTTGTTGGCGGTGGAATTGCAGGAATGACCAGCGCACTTAGCATAGCCAATCAAGGATTTGAAGTTCATTTATTGGAAAAGGAAGCAACTCTCGGAGGAATGGCACTAAGAATTCCTACTACTCTTGAAGGTCTTGATGTTCGGGAATTTATTAACGCTCTAATTAAAAAAGTTTATCAGCATCCTTTAGTATATGTCTCTCACAGTGCAACAATTACTGATGTTTCCGGCTATGTAGGAAATTTTGTTACAACAGTTGTTTCCGAAGGAAGAACTAAAACAATAAAGCATGGTGCTACAATCCTTGCTACTGGTGCAGTTGAATACAGACCAACTGAATATCTTTATGGGAAAGACGAAAGGATAATGACATCAGTAGAACTTGGAGAACAAATTGCACTAAAAAATAAAAAAATAACTGATGCAAAAAGTTTAGTAATGATACAGTGTGTCGGTTGCCGGCAGGAAGACAGAAATTATTGCAGTCGTGTATGTTGCACCCACTCTATAAAAAATGCTTTGCATCTGAAAGAGATTAATCCATCAATTGATATTTATATTCTTTTTAGAGATATCAGAACTTATGGATATAGTGAAAATTATTACAGAGAAGCATCGGATAAAAATGTGAAGTTCATTCGGTATGAACCGAAAAATAAACCATTGGTTGAATTAGTAAATGAGGGAGGCACAGAAATATTAAGGGTTAAAGTATTGGATACTATTTTGGGTAAAGAACTTGCTATTGATGCCGATATTCTTTCTCTTGCAGCAGCAGTTATCTCTTCTGAAGGAACTTATGAAGCATCACGATTATTTAAGGTTGCCATTAATCAGGATGGTTTTTTTCAGGAAGCCCACGTGAAATTAAGACCAGTCGATTTTTCTGCCGAAGGTGTTTATATGTGCGGCACAGCACATTATCCTAAACATATTAAAGAGGCAATCAGTCAGGCTTATGGTGCGGCTGGAAGAGCGGTTGCTCTTCTCTCACAAGATACAGTCACAGCTTCAGGTTCGGTGTGCGAAGTGAACGAGAATACATGTGTATCATGCGGTGCTTGTATTTCGGTTTGTACTTACGGTGCTATTGCCTTCAACGAAACAAATAAAGCGTTTGTAAATTCAGTCCTTTGTAAAGGAGATGGTCTGTGTAATGTGGTGTGTCCTACTTCGGCTATTTCGCTAAAGCACTATACTGATGAAGAGTTGCTGGACCAGATTGATGCAGCTATTGATATGAAACTCGAAACGATAATTCAGAAATAAATTGAAATAAAAAATAGAAACTGATAGAATAAACAGAAATAGGTAGAACATTGAACAATGAAATAAAAATGTCTGTACTATGATTTATAAGATTAAAGGATGTTAGGATTAAAAATCCTACAATCATCAAATCCTAAAAATCCTAGTTCAGACAAAATGAACAGTAAAAAACAGAAATAGCTTGAAATAAATAGAAATAAATTGTAAAAACTCGAAACTTTAAACTCGAAACTAAAAATATGAGTGTAGATAATAATTTTCAGCCAAAAATAATAGGCATTCTATGTAATTGGTGTTGTTACGGAGGGGCTGACTTGTGCGGTGTTTCTCGTTTTCAATATCCACCCTATATTAGAATTATAAGAGTAATGTGCTCTGGCAGGGTTGATTTGTTGCATATAATTCGTGCTTTTGCAAATGGAAACGACGGTGTGTTCATTGGTGGCTGCCATCTTGGTGATTGCCACTATGTTACTCAAGGAAATTTTAATGCATTCAGTATGGTTCAAGTATGTAAAAAAATATTGAAAAGCATCGGTGTACATCCCGAACGTTTGAGGATTGAATGGGTATCTGCCGGAGAAGGTATTCGCTTCGCTAACTTTATGAATGAATATAGCGCTCTACTTATCAAGTTAGGACCTCTCGGAAAAGCCGAAGGCATTGACAAAGAAACATTGGTATTCAAATTTAAAGCTGTAAAAAAAATCATTCCCTACATCAAACTCGTGTTAAATCAGCGGCTCCATGCGTCAGAGAGAACCGAAGAAGCGTATCATAAGTTTTTTGCAAGCGAAGAATTTGAAAAATTGTTTAACGAATTAATACTTGACAAATTTACAAAAGCCCAAATCACAATTCTCTTACAGAAAAAAAATCTTTCAATTAGCGAAATTGCTAAGTACTTAAATTTGAGTCATTCTGAAGTTGCAAAACATATAAACGATTCATCAAAACAAGGATTAGTTAGGTACGACGTTGATAGTAAATGTTATGCTCTGGCTTAACTCGAAACCCGAAACCTGAAACCTGAAACCCGAAACCTGAAACTTGAGATTTGAAACTTGGAATTTAAAAAAAACATGAATACAGAACGAATAGATAAGATAATTGAGAATCATAATAGTGAAGCCAGTTCACTCATTCAGGTATTACTTGAAATTCAGAGCGAAAACCATTGGTTACCTAAAGAAGTATTAGAACGGGTAAGCGAAAAATTAAAAGTTCCTTTAACCCGAACGATGCACATAGCAAGCTTTTATAAAGCTTTTAGTATAGTGCCAAAAGGACGTCATGAAGTTCATGTTTGTATGGGTACTGCCTGTCATGTTCGTGGTGCAAAGCGTGTACTCGAAACAGTTGAAGACCTCACTGGAATTAAACCCGGCGAAACAGATGTGGAAATGAAATTCTCGCTCGAAACAGTAAATTGTTTAGGTTGCTGTGCTTTAGGACCAGTTATTGAAATCAACGGAAAAACTCATGGTAAACTATCAATAAATGAAACGGCAGATGTTCTAAAAAACTATAAATAGTGTCTGTCAATTTGAAATACATTGAAATAAATAGAAGTTAGAAGATAGTACAGGAATAGAATAAATGAAAATAATTTACTTTTACATCAGTTTATGTCGTGCATGTCCTTTTTGTCCCTGAAATAGTATAGGATTAGAAGTTAGAAGTTAGAAATTCATAGTCCCGAAGCTTCGGGATACATTGTAAAACCATAGAAATAGCAAATAACCTGTTAAAAGCTCAGTCCCCTCTCCAATTGAAGAGGGGTTGGGGGTGAGGTAAAAAGAACATTAAACTTTTTAAACAATAAAAAAAATGATGCCGTTAAAATCGCCTGAAGAATTAGAAAAATTCAGACAAAACATATTATCTGAAAGAGACGCAAATAAACCATGTATTTCAGTGTGTGCAGGTGCTGGTTGCCTTGCCTCTGGTGCAAGTGAAGTGATTGCTGCATTTAAATCAGAAATTGAAAAACAAAATTTAAATGCTGATGTAACTATTAAAGGAACCGGCTGTCCCGGATTTTGCGAAAGAGGACCTGTTGTTGTTATTTATCCCGAGGAAATTTGTTATCTTCAAGTAAAACCAGAAGATGTTGCAGAGATTGTTTCGCAAACAATTAAGGAAAAGAAAGTTGTGGAACGCTTGTTATTTGTTGACAATGCAACTGGCGAAAAAGCAATTCATGAATACGATATCCCTTTTTATAAAAATCAGAAAAGAAATGTTCTTTGTAACAATATAAAAATAGATTCAAAAAAGATTGATGATTACCTTGCAATTGGAGGTTATTCGGCACTTATAAAAGCTTTTTTTAAAATGAGTGCAGAGGAAGTTTTGCAGGAAGTAAAAAAATCAAATCTTAGAGGAAGAGGCGGCGCTGGTTTTCCAACTGGAAATAAATGGGAAGGGTCAAGAAATGCCCCCGAAAAAACAAAATATGTAATTGTAAATGCTGATGAAGGCGACCCCGGAGCATTTATGGACAGAGCTTTGCTCGAAGGAAATCCACATTCTATTCTTGAAGGATTAATCATCGGTGGATATGCCGTTGGCGCACAAGAGGGCTACGTTTATGTTCGCCAGGAATATCCGCTTGCTGTTGTAAATATTAATTTAGCCATTAAACAGGCAGAGCAATATGGATTACTTGGAAAAAATATTCTTGGCTCAGGATTCGATTTCATTGTTAAAGTTCACCAGGGAGCAGGTGCTTTTGTATGTGGCGAATCAACTGCTCTAATGACTGCCTTAGAAGGCAGAGTTGGAGAACCCAGACCAAAATATGTTCGCTCAAACATTGTTGGACTTTGGAACAAACCCAGTGTTTTGAATAATGTTGAGACGTGGGCAAATGTTCCATTAATAATCAATAAAGGTGCAGATTGGTTTACAAAAATAGGTACCGAAAGTAGTAAGGGAACAAAGATTTTCTCTCTTGTTGGAAAAATCACTAATACAGGTCTTGTAGAAATACCAATGGGTATGACTTTGAGAGACATTATTTACAAAATTGGCGGAGGAATCCCAAAAGGAAAAAAATTTAAAGCTGTTCAAACCGGAGGACCCTCCGGTGGTTGTATTCCCGAAGAACAATTGGATTTGAAAGTTGGATTTGATGAACTTACTAAAGCTGGTTCAATGATGGGTTCAGGTGGAATGATTGTAATGGACGAAGATACCTGTATGGTTGATGTTGCAAGATATTTTATCAATTTTTTAACAGAAGAATCGTGCGGTAAATGCGTTCCTTGCCGTGAAGGACTTCGGCAAATGAATAAAATTCTTACCAATATAACCGAAGGAAAAGGGAAAGAAGGCGATATTGAGCTTTTGGAAGTAATTTCAGAAACAGCAAACGAAGCTTCACTTTGTGCTTTAGGTAAGACTGCTCCTAACCCGTTTTTAAGTACTTTGAAATATTTCAGAGATGAATATGAGGCACATATCAAGGAGAAAAAATGCCCGGCTTTATACTGCAAAGAGTTAATCAAGTACTATATAGACCCCGGAAATTGTGTGGCTTGTATGCTCTGCTTTAAAAAATGTCCTGCCCAAGCAATTGATGGTGGCAAGAAAAAAATCCATATAATTAATCAGGATAAATGCACAAATTGTGGGACTTGTTTTGAAGTTTGCCCCGCTAAGTTTAGTGCCGTAAAAAAGCTCTCGGGTGTGCCAATACCACCAAGTATTACTGAAGAAAAAAGAATGCTCATCTAAAATACCAAATATCAAAAACCAAGCTCCAAATCCAAAAAAAAAAGAAAAATAATGGAGAAAATAAATAATCTTTGTGAAAGACTGCAGAAATTCGCCGCTGATGTGATTTTGTTTTTGCGTACAGTTAAAAACACTGTAGAAACTATTGATATGAAACATCCACGACTATATAAAGACACACAAGGGAATGCTCATATTTAAGGTTGAGGAATGAGATTGAGGTTGAGGAAACAAGATTGAGAAAAACCAGTGAACAATAAACAATGAACAATAAAAAACAGAAATACATAGAAATACATAGAAATACATTGTAAAAAAATAAAAACAACAAATAACCTGTTAAAAGCTCACTCCCCTCTCCAATTGGAGAGGGGTTGGGGGTGAGGTGAACAATGAAACAATATAACAATTGAACAATTGAATGACCATGAATGACAATGTATGACCATGTATGACAATGAATGACCATGTATGACCATGTATGACCATGTATGACCATGTATGACAATTGAATGACCATGAATGACAATGTATGACTATTGAATGACCATGAATGATAATTTAACAATTTAACAAAATTAATTATTTTTGCGTAAGGTGAGTTAATAAATTATAAAATCAACTAATTTGGAACTTGGTATTTAAATATAACATATTACTTTATTAAAATGAAAATCTTCAATTTAAACATAGACGGTAAAGAAGTTAAGACTCATGATGGTCAAACTATATTAGAAGCAGCACAAAATGCAGGAATATCAATACCTAAGCTTTGTCATCACGAAAAATTAATTCCGTTTGGTGGCTGCCGGCTTTGCATTGTAGAAGCCGAAACAAATGGTAAATCAAAATTAGTAGTTTCGTGTGTGTATAATGTTGAAGAAAACTTAGTTGTTAGAACTAGAACCGAGAAGATTGACAGAATTCGTAAAACTATTTTAGAACTGTTACTAGCTCATGCTCCCTTCTCAATCGAATTACAAAATTTAGCACATATATATGGGGCTAATAAAGACCGTTTTGAAAAAGAATCTTCATTTTGCGTTCATTGCGGGCTATGTGTAAGATATTGTGCTGAAGTTAAAAAGTTGAACGCCGTTGGATTTATTGACCGAGGAATAAATAAAGAAATATGTTTTATTCCCGAAATTGCATCAAAGGAATGTAATAATTGCAAAGAATGTTTTCCGCTTTGCCCTACTTCTTATCTTCAGGCAGCTTTTGTATTAGTCGAAGGACTTGCATTTCCTACAGTAACTCCGTGATTTATATTTTAAAACATTCCTTGAAACGCAACCAATGTTCCACTATACAAAAGCAAGAATTTTAGGGCATCTTGCACTATTAATTTAAAACACACGATTTATCCCGATTGAGCGCATTGGCGTCAAGCTAATATACAAGAAACAGCATGTATTATATTGACAATAAAAGCATTACGATGGTATTTGTTTCGATTATATAGTGCCTGTCCATAAAGTCAAGAGTCTGGAGTATAAAGTTCGATGACAAGGCTTGCGAAGTTTTGAAAATCAAGGAGTTTACTTATGTAAATGACTGTTTTCAAAACGAGCATAACGCAGTCAGCGGACTTTATAGACAGACTCTATATAGAGCTTATATTTGTTTTTATGTTTTTTTCTACCAAGATTACGCTCCTAACGGAGCTATATTTACCCCAGCGGGGTAAAATCTTG
>Ga0210016_1005603_pt1 | contig 10413 bp, 6 predicted proteins | sample CryGeyCG2014_300_FD_185454 | JGI IMG/M metagenome (GOLD analysis project Ga0210016, IMG submission 185454) | Groundwater microbial communities from aquifer - Crystal Geyser CG02_land_8/20/14_3.00 (SPAdes) (version 2) | ecosystem: Environmental > Aquatic > Deep subsurface > Groundwater | place...
CGTATTCGCCGAAACTTTTTATATTGTTGAAAATTTTTTCGGCAGCCGTTTTCGTAAGTCCTTTCTTTTTAGCGCCGTCTAAAAAAACCTCGCGGTATTTTTCAATAAATTCCGAATTCTTTTTGCTCATAGCCCAACGGAATATGTCCGCTTCGGAAAGCGACAGCCCCACGAGGTCGGTGGCAATTTTCATCACCTGTTCCTGATAGACGATAATTCCGTGGGTTTCAGAAAGTATTTTTTCCATTAACGGATGCTCGTATTTGAATTTTGTTTTTCCGTGATAGCGGGCAACAAATTCATCAAGCATTCCGCTTCCCATAGGCCCCGGGCGGTATAAAGAAATAATCGCTGTGATATCCGAAATGTTTTTCGGTTTGAGTTTTTTAAGCAAATCGCGCATTCCGGATTTTTCAACCTGAAACACCCCGGCGACTTTTGCATCCGACAGCAACTGAAATGCCTTTTTATCGTCAAGCGGGATATTCTCAATCTCAAATTTAAGTTTGTATCTTTTTTTGATAAGTTCAACCGTATCACGGATAACGGCAAGCGTTCTTAAGCCCAAAAAATCCATTTTGAGAAGTCCCATTTTTTCTAAAAGTTTGCCTTCATACTGGGTTGTTACAATATCGGCACGTCCTTTGGCAAGCGGAACATAGTTTGTAATTTCATCTTTTGCGATAACTATTCCCGCAGCGTGAACGCCGGGCTGCCGCTTCAGCCCTTCAAGTTTCAAAGCCACATCAATAAGTTTTTTTATTTTTTCATCTTTCTGATAGAGCGATTTTAATTCCGGAACTATTGATAACGATTGTGAAAGCGTTATGCCGAGTTGTTTGGGAATAAGAGCGGCAAGTTTGTTGACCGCATCAAGCGGGACTGAAAGCACACGTCCGACATCACGGACAACGCCTTTGGCAAGCATTGAATTAAAAGTTATAATGTGAGACACACGGTCGGCGCCGTATTTATTTCTGACATAGTCAATCACTTTATCGCGGCCGTCGTCGGCGAAATCAATATCCAAATCAGGCATGGTCAGCCGGGAAGGATTTAAGAATCTTTCAAAAAGAAGCCCGTATTTGAGAGGGTCAACTTCGGTAATGCCCAGAAGATAGGATACGATTGAACCGGCGCCGCTTCCTCTTCCGGGTCCGACCGGAATATGCTCGCTTTTTGCGAACTTGATAAAATCCCATACAATTAAAAAATATCCAGAATAGCCTGCATCGGAAATAATTTTGAGTTCATGTTCAAGGCGATTTTTTATCTCATCGGTAATTCTTTCATATTTTTTTTTAAGTCCTTCGTCGCATAATTTTCCTAGATAAGTATCAAGGGTAAAACCGTCGGGAACTTTGTAATCGGGAAGGTAAAGTTTGCTGAAATCCATAGTAAGATTACATTTTTCCGAGATGACAAGCGTATTTTTTATTGCATCCGGAATTTCCTTAAAGGAATGCTGCATTTCCTCCGGCGATTTGTAATAAAACTGGTCGGTCCGGAATTTCAGATGTTTCGGGTCGGAAAGTGTAGAGGCGGTGCCGATACACAGAAGAACTTCATGCGCCTCGGCATCCTCTTTTTTGAGATAGTGGCAGTCATTTGTTGCAACGACGGGAATTGACATCTCTTTGGCAAGTGTGAGAAGTTTCCCGTTCGCTGATGTCTGCTCGGGAATTCCGTTTTCCATCAGTTCAATATAAAAATCGGCGGGAAAAATTTGCTTATAAAAATCGGCTGTCTTTTTGGCATCATCGTATTTATCCTGCAATAAGAGAGCGGCGATTTCACCGTGAAGACAGCCCGACATTACAACAAGCCCTTCGGAATATTTTTGAAGAAGTTCTTTGTCAATTCTCGGCTTGTAATAAAATCCGTCAAGGTAGGCGATTGATGAAAGTTTGGTTAAATTTTTGTAACCGGTTTCGTCTTTAGCGAGTAGAGTTAGATGATAATTTTTCTCGTTATGCAGTTTATTTTTGTGAGATTTTTCCGCCAGATATGTTTCCAAACCGATGATGGGTTTTATTCCCGATTTGAGGCATCCGTTATAAAACTCAATCGCTCCGCACATATTTCCGTGGTCGGTAATCGCCAAGGCGGGAAGCCCGAAGTCCTCCATTGTTTTAAGCAGTGCTGCGGGGTGTCCTTTATCGTCTAAAATCCGACAGGCGCCGTCTAAAAAAGAGTACTCGGTGTGATTATGAAGATGAACAAACTGTGCTTGTTTTCTAGTTGGTGACATTATGCCTTTTTATTATCTCCGAAACATTTTCCCGTTTGACATTCCGACGCCTTAAAAACATTCCCGCTATATTGTTTTCTTCCAAAATTTTAATGACACCAATGTGAGTCAGCCCTCTTGCACCACCGCTTCCTAATGCCAATCCGATTTTTGGTCGTTTTAGTTTTGTCATAAAAGTTTAATATAACACCTTCTTCTTTTGTGCTGTCTTGCTTCGTAATATTCCCAAATTGACTGGACTTTGGCATTTGTTTCAAGTTCCGGATTGGTCTCGCAGGAAATTATTTTATTTTTTATCGCGGCTTTCGTAAGTTGCAACATAATCAGGGCGCTCACGCCGGTGTTCTGCAGAGAAGGATGCACAGCGACAAGATACATATCTATGTATTTAGGTTTTTTCAGCGCATACAAAAGATGAATGAAACCGAACGGGAACAATCTGCCTTTTGCTTTTTGCAGTGCCACAGATAGCGAGGGCATAGCTATCTCAAATGCCACGACTTTGTCGTTTTTGTCTACGATAACTGTGATGAAATCCGGATGAACAAATCCAAGATATTGCTTTATGTAAGTGTCAATCTGTTTTTCGGTGAGTTCGACAACGCCGTAGAGGTCTTTGTAACTGAGATTTATAAGTTCAAAAATGCCTTTTGCATACTTTAAGACGTCTTTCGATTTTTTAAATTCGACTATTCTCAGATTATGTTTTTTCAGGACTATTTTTGAAATCCTTTCCACTTTTTCCGGTATTTTAGACGGAACTTTTACGTTGTATTCCACCCAGTCGGCGTCCTTTTTGTATCCTAATTTATCGATGTGAGCAGGATAGTAGGAATGATTATAGATGCTTGCCACCGTCCCGAGTTTGTCAAAACCCTCGATGAGCATGCCCTCGCGGTCAAGATCTGTAAAGCCAAGAGGACCGTGGACGGCAGTCGAGCCCTTTTCCTTTGCCCAGTTTTCAAACGCGGTAAGAAGTGCCCCGGAAACCTCAATGTCGTCTATAAAATCGAACCATCCGAATCTTGCATACTTATTTTTCCATATCTCCATATATTTTTTATTGATAATTCCTGCAATCCTTCCGACTACCTCATTATTTCTAACTGCAATCCAGTATTTACTTTCACAATGTTCAAAAGCAGGATTTTTATCCCATCTTAATGTATTCATTTCATCAAATCGTAATGGTGGAACAAAATATTTATTTTTTTTATACAGTTCATAATGAAAATCAATAAAAATTTTTAAATCTTTGATGGTTTTTACTTCTTCTATCTTAATCGTAGCGATATCCCCCATTTATTAAGTGTAAATATTTGTTGATAATTATACTGCCCCCCCATGTTAATCCCGGTTCTGTAATTCAGCCACAGAATTTCACAGAACTTCACTGGGCCACAGAACCACACAGAATTTCACAGAATTATTCTGTGTTTTTCTGTGCCATTCTGTGGCTGCCATTCTGTGGCTACCATTTTTTACTTTACAGAACCTTAATCCCGCTTCAAAACTAACCAAAACTACAATATCATCTTTTTTTATTCTTCCTTGCTGTATCGCTTCAGTTAAAGCAATCGGAATAGAAGCAGATGAAGTATTGCCGTATCTGTCCACGTTAACAAATATTTTTTCCATCGGTAGGTCTAATTTTTTGGCTACACATTCCAGAATACGAATATTCACCTGATGAGGAATTAGTAAGTCAATATCTTTTGAAGCCAGCGCAATATCCTTTTTATGCTCGTCAATAATATGCTGTTTTCCTGGGCGGTATGTCTGATAATTTCCGCCTTTTCAGTTTCTAAACCCCGAGATATATTTTACTTTTTGAAACAGGATTGTCAAGGTTTTTTTTGACGGGATTAACAGGATTTTTAATTCTTTGTTTTATCTTGTAAATCCTGTCAGATTTTTTTTGAATTTTTCATTTCATATGCCAGGTGACAAGGTAGGGTTTTTCCGGAAGACCCGGTGGCGAGTATTTATTTATTTCGGTATCAAAAATATAATTGCGCGGGCTGTACACGGATAAAGAAGCTCCTTGATTAGTAATCATTGTTCCGTACAAATTCAAAGTACCTGAAGCAGGAGATTGCGACCGAACTGACCTGTATTGACTGAATAATGTGGCATGAACTGTCAATCCGCCTGCTTTGGCAAAATTGATATAATTGTGAGACATAAGAGCAAGAGAGTCACTATCGGAAGCGTTATTAGTACCATTAGCATAATTCAAGTTGCCGTTGACCCATATATTTCCCTGTCTGGAAGAGCCCTGTGTGCCGGAAGCAACAACGGTGACCCTGCCTTTTACCGTGCTTGAAGAAATGTTTATGTTGCAACTCTTTGCAAAAATGATACATCCGCCAGAAGGTATAGTTACAGGTGCGGTTGAACCGCTTACCGTGAATGTTCCGTTGGGCAGAAATTGTATTGTCCGGGTCCAGGTGCTCTTAAAATTATAGTAAGTATCATAATAAGAAACATCTATTGACGGCCATGCGGCTTCAGGTACAAAATTGTATTTACTGCCGGCTACACTAACGCTTCCGAAAGAGCCGGTGCAGTAAAGATTACCGTTAATTAAATTGGATGAAACACCCGTCATATTTCCGACGACGATAAAATCGCCGTTAAAAGTATCGCTTCCTCCGAGAGAAACGTTTCCGCTAACCCTGTCCCTGCCTGATTCAGTTACAGCGCTTCCCCACGATTGCGCAGTATTGCACCAGAAATTATAATTCGTTATGTCAGAATCAAACTTGATAACAGCATAAAGTTTTTTGTCAGAAAGCGGATTATTTGCGTCCTTGCCGTATTTTCCCGTTGCCTGAATATAAAGATAATGTCTTACGGCATCAGCGGTAATTGTAACGGTAGAAAAACCGATTTCATAAAACATTTCGTTTCTTGCAAGCGAATCACTGTCATAATGCCCCGTATAATATGACTGTGAGAATTGCCTCATCAGGTCCACAAGGACATTGTTGGCAAGGGCGGTTGCCGTCTTAAATCTTCGTTCCATCCTCGTGTGTGTCATTTCCGTCACGGAAACATATAAAAATGCAGCTGCTATAGGAAAAAGAAAAAGCATCAGCACCAGAACGATAATCATCGCCTGACCTTTTTGTTTGTAGTTGCCCAATTTATTGGGCGCCGTTGTACCCATCCTTTCGTAAAATTGGTCAAATTCAATTTTTTCTTTCTCCGGATTATTTTGTATATATTCTCTAATTTTTCCCAATGCATGTTCATTTCTTATAATATGTTCATAATAATTTGGTTGCCACAATCTTTGATGTAGTTGCCGACCTTGGTCGGCGTCTTTGTTTATATGCCGACCTTGGTCGGCTTGTGTTAATCGCCCAACAAGTTGGGCATCTACATTGGCGAATTGTTTATTTACAAAAACGGTTGTTTTTGACTTGAATCGTTTAACAATATCAAAAAGTGAATATTTAGAATCTTCAAGAACGATTATCAAATGAATATGATTAGGCATTATAACATAATAGTCAATTTTTACACCGTTTAAGTCATTTAGCCGAGCAAGCTCGGCGACTACAATGTCTTTTATAGTGTTATTTTGTAAAAATGGTTTTCTGTAATCGGTACAAATTGTTACAAAATAATACCCGTTGGTTTTGTAATTGTAATTTTTTAATCTGATGTTTTTTATCGCTTTCATATTTTTATGCCTGTCCAATAAATCGGTTCTGTAATTCAGCCACAGAATTTCACAGAACTTCACTGGGCCACAGAACCACACAGAATTTCACAGAATTATTCTGTGTTTTTCTGTGCCATTCTGTGGCTGCCATTCTGTGGCTACCATTTTTTGCGTTACAGAACCAATAAATCGGGCAACTACAATTAGCCGAGCAAGCTCGGCGACTACAATTATTTTAGCGGAAGAAACGGCGGCATAATTTCCGTATCAATTTTATAGTCGGCGATTCCGTCATTGTTTTTATCCATTTCAATATGCACACCGATAGATACGATATATTTCATTTCAACATCCGTATCAAGCCGACCGTTCCTGTTGCCGTGTCCCGTCGTCGTCTGTACCCAGTCAATTTCCCGCTCCGAAATTATACCGTCATTTTCGCCGGGGTCACCCGTTCCTGCAACGCCGTCATTTCCCAAATCAATGTATCTTCCAAGGTCATTTCTTTTCGCACCTAAATATGTCAGTGTAAAACTTGTAATGTTGACAGCAAGTTCATCTATCCGGGTTCCCCAACCTTCTCCGTTGTAAGAAGCGTCTTTGTAGATTTTTTTCGCTGATGCATCCCAGTAAAATCTTATTTTTACATCTTTCTGTCCGTCATTATCGTCGTCGTCATCCCGTAAATCATAACCGATTTTCCACTGTGCGGTAGGCGGCTGAATAAGTGTCGCATCGTTGTCGTCGTCAGGGTCCTGAATGTTCACAATCCCGTCGCCGTCGGTATCGCCGTAAAAATTATAATTTGGGTGTTTTGTGTAATCGCATATAAAATCAATCGCAGTAGATGACGAAGCAATAATCTGATTTGCTTCGGCAAGGTCCTTTTCAATTTCAATAAGAACCACCCGTACCGCTTCCTGTGAATCGGTCTTTCTTTGCGAATCATAAATGCTCTTAAGCGATTTTGCAAAAAAAAGGGTAAGCGGAATTGAAACTATCCCGAGCAGAGCCACATATATCGTCAATTCTATAAGAGTAAGACCTTTATTTTTCATTATTAATTTTTATTATTTGACAGGATTACTAAGGGGAGCATAAAATACTTTACATGAAAAGGATGTCATTCTGAGCCGAAGGCGAAGAATCTCGATGTTAAAATGCGAGACCCTTCGTTCCACTCAGGGTGACAGACGAAGTGCTTCACCAATGTAAAGTATATTCCGCTCTGAGTAGTAAGTGCCGTCTACTAAAAGTATAACAAATTATTTTTTTTGTCAAGTTTATTTGAATTTATAATTTATTGAAAATATATTGGTATCTGTGAGCGATTCAAAAGGCAGATAGGCGTAATCAACTGAAAACGAATCAAAAACAATTCCCAATCCAAGAGTAAGCCGTGAAGATGTCTCATAAGCGGGGTCAAGTTTGTACCCGCTGCGGATTGTTAATATATTGTAAATTAAAACCTCACAACCGAAATTTGCGGCTGGCTTCGAATTCTTTATCAGAATTATATCTGTTGACAAAAGCAGGTTGTCGCCGAGCGGTTTATAGGAACTGCCGACAACAAGTTTGGTCGGAAGTTCTTCTTTTTGAGCAATAAACTGCGGTTTTTTCAGGGCGATATTTTGAACCGTTATTCCTGCCGAAAAAGTTTTGTGCGAGTTTATTTTTTTTCTGTAAATAGTTCCGATATCAAAAGAACCTGCCCACGTTTTTTCATCGTCAATTTTTTCTTCAATATATCTGGCCGCGGCGCCGGCCGAGAAGTTTTTATTAAATAGATAAGACAGTCCGACTATTGATGAAAAATCGTAAGAATTAAATTCACTTATTGATGAGTTCATACTTTCTTGCCCTTGAATATCGCCAATTCCGAGATATTCAAAACCAACTCCGAGCGAGAGTTTTTTCTGTAATGGCATTGAGTATGAAACATTTTCAAAATTGATATTTTCAAGCCATTCACTATGGGACAGCGAAATATTTTTTTCTTTCAAAAATCCTACTCCGGCGGGGTTGTAAAAAATTGCCGTGGAATCATCTGCCACCGACGACACCGCACCTGCCATAGCAGAAGCTCTGGCATTTTTAGGGATGAGTAAAAATTCGGAAGAGGTTTTTCCGGCAGCATAAGTAGTTGCTTGATTTATCAAGCATAACAGCCCAATAAATTGGGCAACTACAATTAGCCGAACAAGTTCGGCAACTACAAAACAATTTCTAATTTTTAATTTATAGTTTTTCATCGCAGTCACCTGATTATAGCCAGTTTGCCTTTTTTACTGCCGTTGCCATTTTTATCCTCAATATAATAGATATAAACGCCTGAGGCAACACCGTCGGGATTCCAGTTATAACTACCGTCGGTTGATGTTTCAAATTCATCAACGAGTCGGCCGGCGACGGTATAAATTTTTATTTTGATATTCGCCGTAAGTCCGTCAAATGTTATCTGTTTGTGTTTTAACGGCTTAAACGGGTTTGGATATACGCTCACAGTATCAAGATTTGTTTTCGGCGCTTTCGCAAAAATTCCGAATTTTGTAAAGTGATTTACTCTCGCAGAAATTGTTTTTGTAAGTAGAGCACCCTTAAGGGTGCTACTACCGAATTTATTATTGGGGTTGTCTGTGCCATCATTTTTTGAATTATCCCTGCCATCGCCCTGCCCCGGGTTTGTTCCATCGCCGAGCCCTGAACGGTTGTCCGCTTTTTTCCATTCGTTCTTTTTTTCGTCAAGATAATAAATTTCCAATGATTCCGTTTTTTTGTCGGTTCCGTCAACAATTCCGTCATTGTTTTCATCAGGGTAAGGCAGAATTATCGTAACCTCTTTTTCAAACTCGGACTTACCGTCGCTAAAATTATAATCGCGAAAAACATCTATCGGTTCAAGAGAAGAATCTGTCGGAAGCGGTAAATTTTTTTGTGCGAGGGTTTTTATTTCCAGAACGCTTTCTTTTTCAACGATACCTTCGGGCACAATAGCGCCAGTTCCGTCGGCAGTCATAACCTCAACCGCATTTGTTTCCGTGATTTTTTCCTGTTTTCTGTGCTGATTATTCGCATCAACGGAAGGGTTGCCGTCTTCAGAAATGTCCCAGTTGACATCATCAATATAAACAGTTGTTTGGGCGGGATTAATGTCAGGCAGATTCAGTGAATCATATGCAATCGCCCGAATGAGATATTTACCATTTGGTAAAGAAGAAACATTCCAATAAATTGCGTAAGACGGCTTTTTGTCAATAGATGTTATATCTATCCAATCAGTGTAGTTGTCTGATTTATCAGGCTCAATAAATTGAGCAACTACAGATTTGTATTGAAATAAAACGCCGGTCGTATTCGGAGTTGCATCCGCTATAACGGTAACTGCATTGCCACGCAGCCGTTTTCCTTCTTTCGGGATTCTTATACTGGCGGAGGCAGAGCCCGGCACATTGATATTTACAGTGACATAATTTATGTTCTGTTCTTCCGTTCCTTCAATATCAACGACCCGAACCGCAAATTTGTAAATTCCTTTTTCAAGTTTCTGTGAAATAAACTCAACCGCCGGATTTTGAAGTTCTGCGAGCGGGTTTGAGTAATCAACAGTTCCCGTCCCTCCATCCCAGTAAATGCGGTATTTTGCGGAATAAAATTTTTCAAGATAAAGATTGTTGTCATAATAAACATTATACTGCTGCGAGATTGCGGAAGATGATTGCTGCCAACTAATTTTCGCTTCCGATTTTTCGGTCGCCTCACCGGTTAAATTGCTGATCGGAACGGGCTCAATCTGGAAGACCGAAAACAAAGCATACATTCCCGCCCTGTCTGCGAATGCAAAACATTTGTTGAGTTGTGTGTCAACAGTCGTTTCAAAACCACCGAGCCATTTTTTTTCAATTTCATCATATCTCAAAATTACAAGGCTGGCTTCCTTTATGAAAGTTCCGTCCAAAAAACCGTCCTGATTATCGTCGCTATAGCCAATCGCAATCGGTTGCGATGACAGGATGACCTCAATATAATAATAATCGGTCGGTTTCGTGATGACTACGGGCAATGTCGCCCCTGGAATAGGCAGGTAGTATGGAATTGGAATCGGACTCGGAATAATCGGAAGAACGCCGCTGCCATTGTTTCCGCCGCTAAGAACTACATCCGTTGAAATTCTGAACTCCGACGGTATGGGTGCGAGCATTTTTATTCCTCCTCCTCCGCCCGCCGTCCAAAAATCCTCTGCATTTGAGGGTGTTTTTATAGATATTTCGGGAATATCGGAAGATTGCAGTGCATCCGTATTTTCCGCCGCCAGTTCCGTAACAGGCATTATAACGAATTTATACTCGGTTGACGGCGCTAACTTCGGGGTGATGAGTGTCTTTGCGCTTTCATTTATTATTCCGAGAGGATTCGCTTCATCAATAACGCCGGTGCCTTTATCGTAATAAACCCTGTAATAAATACCGGAAAGTTCGGCAAAGTTTTTAAG
>Ga0210016_1005619_pt1 | contig 10390 bp, 11 predicted proteins | sample CryGeyCG2014_300_FD_185454 | JGI IMG/M metagenome (GOLD analysis project Ga0210016, IMG submission 185454) | Groundwater microbial communities from aquifer - Crystal Geyser CG02_land_8/20/14_3.00 (SPAdes) (version 2) | ecosystem: Environmental > Aquatic > Deep subsurface > Groundwater | place...
GGAGGTTTCCTGCTGGCTTACTGGGTGGGGCTGGGGTTGGGCAAGTCGCGCTGGGGCATGCGCTGGGGACTGTGCGCTTTGCTTGGCGGCCTGCTGGCTTACAATTACCTGGCGCTCGGCCTGCCCGGCGCGGCAAACGCGCTCAAGGCGGGCGGGGGCGGGACGCTGGTTGGTTTGACGGTGTTGGGGGAATTGTTCGGCGCGCTGTGCGCCTGGCTGTGGATGCGCGAACGCGCGAAATAGGGCAGGGACAATAAATATCAGGGGTGTGTTTCACGTATGCCTGCGCGCCTTGGCGCAGCGCAGGCAAATGCGTTGAGAGAAACCCGTGTAGCGTCCGCTCCGCTGCGCTACGGGATGATATGTTTCGTGCCTGTCCTGAGCGTAGTCGAAGGGTTCCGTTTTGAAGGTTTATCGCGCAGCATCCCTGTGGGACGCAACACGCAACACGCAACAAGGTGTCAACTGAAATGAAACGCACCCAAATATCGAAAACCTGGTTCCTCGTTTTATCGCGTCAGTGTGGCGAGCAGGCTGAACAATAACATGCCCAGCGCGGCCCACGCCAGGACAGAATCGGACGACAGCACTTGAAAATCCAGCGCGGGGGAGGTCTGCCGCTTCGAGCCGAGCGGCCCCGTCGGCACGTCGCGCGTCCCGAACAGGTAGGCGCGGAACTCGTCCACGCTTTGCGGGCGTTCGTCCGGGTGAAGCGCCATGGCGCGCAGGGTGGCGCGCTCGGTGCGGACGCTGATCTCCGGGTTGATCTGTCGCGGCGCGACCAGTTTGGAAGGGTCGAGGAAGCGGACGCGGGCCTCCGCGGGCGGTTCGTTCGTCAGCATGTGGTAGAGCGTCGCGCCGAAGGCGTAAATATCGGAGCGGATGTCGGTGTGCGCGCTGTCGCCGCCGTATTGTTCGAGCGGGGTGTAGAGCGCGGTGCCTTGTCCCTGGATGACCGTGATGGTCACTTCGTCCGGCGCGAGGATTTTGACGAGGCCGAAGTCCACCAGTTTGACGAGTCCGCTGGGAGTCAATTTAAGGTTGCTGGGTTTGATATCGCGGTGGACAATTGGGGGTTGCTGGCCGTGCAGGTAGATGAGCGCGTCCGCGATCTGGTTGGCCCAATTGAGAACAGTTTCTTCCGGGAGGAAGCGTTTTTGCTTGCGGGCTTCGAGCATCAGGGCGCGCAGGTCTTTGCCCGGCACGTAGTCCATGACGAGGAAGTCGCGTTTTTCGATGGAGAAAAAATCGGAGACCTTGGGCAGGTTGTGGTGATCCAGGCGCGCCAACACAGTGGCCTCGCGCAGGAATTGGTCGCGGGCCTCTTGCAGGATGTGTTCGGGAAGTGCGCGGTCGTATTCGACTTCCTTGAGGGCGCAAAGACGGCCCTCGAGCCGCAGGTCGTCGGCAAGGTAAATGTTGCCCATGCCGCCCTGGCCGATCCGTTCTCGGATCTTGTAGCGGCCGCGCAAAACCTCTCCTGGTCTTGCCGGGAGGGACATATGGGGGTCTCCAAAGCGGGGCGCGCAGAGAATTTGTTTCGGCGTTGGTTCTGCGCAAAAACGCGCTTTTCTGCTATATTATAAACGTCTTTGAAACTATTCCAATTGCAGTTTGATATTTGGAGTATTTGTCGTTAATGCGGTCAATACTGTTTAGATAAGGAGTCCGAAGCCTCTGACTTCGGCGCAGCATCGGGCGCTTACAGCGCGCTCCGCGAAGACTTTGCACTCCGCTCCCGCTAACTAAACAGCACTGCCTTTAGGGTCTCCTTTACAAGGATGGCTGAGTCGTAACGATTCTTTTGGGAAATGCTTATGCCTGAAAAATCTGAAGAGTTCCCCCTGTTGATCGCGCAGGAAGGTCCATTGAAGGGACAGCGCTGGCCCATTTCGCGCGCGTTGTTGATCGGACGCGACCACTCATGCGACGTGGCCATCGCGGACCGGCAAGTCTCGCGTTTCCACGCCCGCCTCACCCCGACCTCGGAGGGGATCATCCTCGAGGACATGGGCAGCAAGAACGGGACGCATCGCAACGGCGATGAATTATCCGCGCCCGTTGTGCTTCAGGATGGGGACGTGATCCAGGTCTCGCTGGCGCAGGAGTTTGCTTTCCTCACGTCCGATTCCACCATGCCGCTGGGAGAGGGCGCGGGCAAACCCGGCCGCCTGATGATGGACCTGCGCTCGCGGCGTGTGTGGGTGAACCAGCAGCAGGTGGTGCCGTCGCTTTCGGCGCAGCAATTTAAATTATTGTGGATGTTGTATGAAAAACAGGGACAGGTGATCAACCGCGTCGAACTGGTGGCAACGGTGTGGGGCGAAGACCAGTCTGTGGGCGTCTCGGACCAGGCGCTCGACGCGCTCATCCGCCGCCTGCGCGACCGCCTCGCCGCCCTCGACCCGAAACATCAATACATTGATACGGTCCGCGGCCACGGCATACGGCTGGACAATCCGCCTGCTTAGTTTTGAAAAACCCGTTTTCCGCCAAAGGCGAGAAAACAGGTTTTTGATTTAGGAGGCTTTCATGGTGGACTTAAAATTACTGGCCGTATTCGCGCATCCCGACGACGAGTCAATGGGCATGGGCGCGGCGCTCGCGAAATATTCCGCGGAAGGAGTGGGGACGTATCTCGTCTGCGCGACGCGCGGGGAGCGCGGCTGGTTCGGTCCCGAGGAGGGGAATCCCGGCCTGGGCGCGCTCGGCCAACTGCGCGAGGGAGAATTGCGCCGCGCCGTGGACGCGCTGGGAATGCGCGCGGTCCACTTCCTCGGTTATATTGACGGCGATCTCGATAAAGCGGATCACTCCGAAGCAATTTCAAAAATCGTGACGCATATTCGCGCCATCCAGCCGCAGGTGGTTGTGACCTTCCCACCTGACGGCAATTACGGCCACCCCGACCACATCACCATTGGACAGTTCACCAGCGCGGCCATTGTCTGCGCGGCGGACGCGTCCTACGTTGACGCGAAAAACCTGTCAGCGCACCGCGTCTCGAAACTGTATTACATGGTGGACTCGGAGAACTTTGTCAACTTCATTGCGCCGCTGATGGGCGATATGTCCTTCCCTGTGGATGACCAGGTGCGCGGCGAAGTCGCCTGGAAGGAATGGATGGTGACGACGCGCATTGACATGTCCGCGCATTGCATCACGGCTTTGCGGGCGATCAAATGTCACGAAAGCCAACTGGCAACCATCGCGCCGCTGATGGAATTATCCGAAGAGATGGCCGCGCAGGTGTTGGCGTTGCAGGGGACGTTCTATCGGGCATTTAGTTTGGTGAATGGGGGCAGGAAAATCGAAACGGATTTGTTTGAGGGATTGCGATAGCGGCGCATTATAAGCCTATTTGTCCGGATATGTCGCTATTCATGAAATGGCTGTGAACCATAAACGCATCTCGCCTGGTCTCAAAGTTAGTCCGAAACACTACTCTCTCCGACAAACTGCTAGGGTGAAAAATCACCGATTTCCACTTTGCCGATTGCCTTGAATAAATCCTCGCGTTGCAAGATGATGGCAACGTTTCGTTCCCCCGATCCGATGGACAGTTCCTCCTCGGCCATGAGGCCGGTATCCGCGAGGATCGGCATCCGGTACGGCAACCCGATCGGCGAGACTGTGCCGACGCGATAGCCCGTTGCTTTCTGGACCTCGGCCGGGTCCGCCATCGTGAGCCGCGACTGCCCGAAGTGGGCGCGCAGCGCGGGCCACGAGATTTGCGCCGCGCCCGCCACGAGCGTCATGGCGAAGCGCCCCTCGCCGAGGCGAAAGACGATGGAGCGGACAACCTGTCCGATGCGCTGTCCGCGCTCGAAGGCGGCTTGCTCCAGCGAGGTGACTTGTCCCGTGTGGCGAAAAACGCGATGCGGGATTCCAAGTTCGGTCAATTTCTGGGAGGCAGGAGGAGGTTTGGTCATAATTATCAGAACCCAGGTTTTTTCAAAAAACCTGGGTTCTACTTAGAACTCGTGTAAAAATAAGTTCCGTGTTTTGTCAGCAATTCCCGTTATGGCAAAAACACGGTTAAGTTTTCCCACTTGACCATTAAAAAAGCCAAGCAAACGTGCTTATCCTCCCATATCAACCTTATTTTGAGCCGCTTTAAGGAATATGACCTCCACACTCCAATTCATAACGGGAATTGCTGGTGTTTTGTCAGCAGTTGCACTGCTGACCGGCTCGCAGTTCAATTGCGAAGCATCCCTGTGGGACTGCTTGCGAACTTTGAAAACGGGAAGTTATTGTTACACAGATCCTTATTTTGGCTGTAGCGCTTTCATCGCCTCGCGCGCCAGCATGGAAAGTTCGCGGTCGCTTCGGTCATCGGCGATGGGCTTGAGGGCGGCGAGGGCGCGCGGGTCGCCGAGATCGGCAAAGGATTGAATAGCCTGCTTCTGCACGAGGCGGTCATGGTCTTTCAGCGCTTCGGCGAGCAGTGGCAGGACGCGCGCGTCTTTGATCCTGCTCAATGCGAACAACGCGTGCATGCGGATGCCCGCTTCGGGATGTTTGAGCGCCTCAGCCAGGACCTCGAGGGCGGCCGCGCCAAAACCCGCCAACGACTCGGCCGCGGCGCGTCCCACCTCATCGTGCATGTCGTAGAGCGCCATGCCCAGCGGCTCGACGGCGCGCGCGTCGCGGATGCGCCCGAGCAGGATGGCCGCGCTGCGCCGCACAGTGCCCTCGTAATGGGTCAGCGCGCCGACCAGCGGCTCCACCGCGTCTGCACCGAATTTCGTCAGCGCTTCCAGCAACGGCGCGGCGGCGTTCTCGCGTTCGTACCACCAAAACGAATCCGCCATGGCTTCAATGAAATAGGGGACGGCCTCTGGCAGGCGCGTCTCGGCCAGTCCCTGCGCGGCGGCCTGGCGGACTTCGATCTCGCGGTCTTCGAGCAGGAGGTCGGACAGGCGGATGAGACAGCGCGGGTCTTTGAATTTTCCCACCGCCAGCGCGGCCGCGATGCGGACGGGCGGCTCCTTGTCTCCGAGCAGTTCGATCAGCGCGGGGACGGCTTGCGCGTCGCCGATCTTCGCGAGAGCGGAGGCGGCGCGCGCGCGGACGGTGTAGTACTCTCCACGCGCGGCCTCGAGTAACGCGGGCGCCGCGCTTGGGTGGCGGATCTCGCCCAAAACATCGGCGACCCCTCCCCGGGTCAGCGGATGAGCCGAGGCGAGGGCTTGGGTCAGGCGCGGGATTCCCGTCGTCCCCATTTTGACGAGCAGTTGTGCGGCCATTGTCCGCAGGTTGGCGTCTTTGGCGGTCAGCGTTTCGACCAGTCCGTCCACCGCGGCGGGACCGAGGCGTATCAGTTCATTCGCGGCCTGCGCGCGTTTGGCGGGGTCGCTCAGTTGCGCGATCCATTTTTTGGAGTCGTCTTTTTTTCCGGTGATCCAGTCCATAGCCATATTTTACCCTCCTTCTTAAATCAGAAGGCCCCCGCGGGCGAGGGCTCTTTCAGGGTGAGGAAAATTGGATTTAGAAGTTTTTGACGAGTACGCCGAGGGCCAGCACAACGAAGCTGATGAATAAAAGCCAAAAGGCTGCGATCGGGAGCAGAGTAAAAGTACCGAGAAAGCTGAATAGAGCGAGCAAAGCTAAGGCAACGGCAATCCAGAAAGTAATTTCTCTGGGCGGGGTGAGTTTAAGATTCATGGTCATTCTCCTTGATATGGTGGATGGTAATTTTTTACCGATTTATGCTATTGAACAAGAACTATATTCATTTTATTTTAAACACTCTCATGTTACACCCCCCAACTGGACGATTTGTATCTAGCCCACTTGGGGGAGGTTTGAAAAGCAAATTTTGAATTCTCAAAACATCTCAGATCAAAAATTGGACAAAAATTCTCTGATATAATGCCGTGTTTGCCTAATAAGCACAACGCCAGAGAACCTCTGGTGTTATTTTTTGCAGTCTTTTAGTGGAGCAAATAATGAAGAAAGAACAACAACTTGATTTGTATCATCAGATGGCGCTGATCCGCCGCCTTGAAGAGCGCGGCGCGGAACTGTACCAGCAAGGCAAGATCGGCGGTTTCATGCACCTGTATATTGGACAGGAAGCGGTTAGCACGGGATTGATCGCGGCGCGTGAACCGCGTGACCGCGTGATCACCGCGTATCGTGACCACGGTGTGGCGTTGAATTGCGGCATCTCAGCCAACGAAGTGATGGCGGAGTTGCTCGGCAAAGCCACAGGCGTGTCCAAAGGCAAGGGCGGCTCGATGCACATGGCGGACACGTCCAAAAACATGTGGGGCGGACATGCCATTGTAGGCGGCCACCTCCCCATCGCTTCTGGATTTGCGATCGGTGACCAATATGCAGGCAATGACAACGTCACCATCTGTATGTTTGGCGATGGCGCGACCAACATCGGATATTTCCATGAAGCGTTGAACCTGGCAAGGACTTGGGGATTGCGCGTGCTATGGGTTTGCGAAAACAATCAATATGGAATGGGAACTGCCGTTGGGCGCGCTTCGGCTGTGACGGAGATTCGCCAAAAAGCAGAAGGCTACGGTATGAAGAACGGTCAGGTGGACGGCATGGACGTGATGAAGGTTTACGATGCCGCGAAAGATGCGCTTGAGTTTGTTCGCAAAAATTCCCAGCCTTATTTACTTGAAATTGATACCTATCGTTTCCGTGGACATTCCATGGGCGATCCTGAGCGTTATCGCAAGCAGGATGAAGTGAAGAGGTGGCAGGAGAACGACCCGATCGGAATTTTCAACAAATATCTCTTGGAAAAGAAAGTGGCCACTCGCAAGGCTTTGGATGAAATCGAAGTCTGCGCGGAAGAGGAAGTTGCAAAGGCTGTTGAGTTTGCTGAGGCTTCACCTGAACCTGCGATGGAAGAGTTATATTCGGATATTTACGCGGAGGAAGTAGACAGGTAAACAGGTACACAGGTATACACGTATACAAGTTATTGCACGCTCACTTGTTTACATGTCTACTTGTTTACTTGTATACGTGTTTACTTGCCCCTAAGGAACACCACAATGACAAAGATAACCATGCGCGAGGCAATCTCGCAGGCTCTCATGGAAGAAATGGACCGCGACCCCAAAGTCTTTATTATGGGCGAAGAGGTGGGTGTTTGGGGCGGCACGTATGCCGTGACCAAAGGTTTTTATGACAAGTACGGCGCGGCGCGCGTCAAGGACACGCCCATCGCTGAGAACGCCATTATCGGCGGCGCGATTGGCGCGGCCATGGTGGGACAGCGTCCCATCGCGGAATTGATGACCATCAACTTCGGTTTCTCCGCGATGGATTACATCGTCAACCAGGCCGCGAAACTTCATTATATGTTTGGCGGACAGTTCACCCTGCCGCTGGTGATCCGCGCGGTGGGCGGCGGCGGACGTCAACTTGGCGCGACGCACTCGCAGACTCCGGATGCCATCTTCGCGCATTTCCCCGGCCTGAAAGTTGTCAGCCCTGGAACGCCGGAAGATGCCAAGGGTCTTTTGAAATCAGCCATTCGGTCGAACGATCCGATTCTTTTCATCGAACACGCCACGATGTACCAGGTCCGCGGCGAAGTGCCTGAGGGCGAGTACACCATCCCGATCGGCAAATCCAAAGTGCAACGCGCGGGCAAAGACCTGACCATCGTCACCTACTGCAAAGGCCTCGAGCTTTCCATGAAGGCCGCCGATGAACTTGCGAAGGAAGGTATCGAAGTTGAGGTCGTTGACCTTCGCACCCTGCGCCCGCTCGACATGGAACCCATCATCGAATCATTCAAGAAAACAAATCGCGCGGTCGTCGTCGAAGAAGGTTGGAAATCCTACGGCGTCGGCAGTGAGATCGTCAGCCGCATTTATGAAGAAGCATTTGACTACGCCGACGCGCCGATCATCCGTGTGGCGCAAAAAGAAGTGCCGCTCCCCTACAACCGCAGCCTCGAACAGGCCGCGCTCCCACAGGTGGCCGACATCACTGCGGCGGTCAAGGAGGTTTTGAAATAATGGCTGAAACCATCAACATGCCCAAGCTTGGATTTGACATGGCCGAGGGCCTGCTTGTCCGCTGGGTGAGACAAGTTGGCGAAAATATCAACAAAGGCGATGTGCTGGCCGAGATCGAAACCGACAAGGCCACCGTGGAAGTGGAATCTTCTGCCAGCGGCGTCGTTCTGCAACTGATTGTCGAGCAGGGGACGATGGTCCCGGTCAACGCGCCGATTGCGGTAGTGGGGAAGGTGGGGGAAGTTATCAGTAATCAGTCATCAGTGAGCAGTGATCAGTCATCAGTAATCAGTGATCAGTCGAAAGTCGAAAGTCGAAAGTCGGAGGTAGCGTTAAACGTTGAACGTTCAACGTTTAACGTTCAACCTGCCTCGCTGGAAATTGGTTCCGTTAAAGCGTCCCCGCTTGCAAAGAAGATTGCGCGTGACAACAACGTCAATCTCGCTTCGATTCAGGGAACTGGACCCGGCGGGCGTGTGGTTCGGAAAGATGTGGAAGCCGCGCTCACCAGTAAACAGTCATCAGTCATCAGTGTTCAGTCCGCGCAAACCAATTACCAATTACCAATTACCAATTACGAAGACCACATCCTCCAAACCACAAAGCTCCGCCAGGCCATTGGCCGGAGACTGGTCGAATCCAAGACCACCATCCCGCATTTCTACGTCACTCATGAATTCAAAATGGATGCGTTGCTCGACATGCGCAAGCAGGTCAATGCGTATTTGCCTGAGAACGAAAAAGTCTCCGTCAATGACTTTATCCTCAAGGGCGTGGCGCTATCGTTGCGTCAATTTCCTAATTTGAACGCGACCATCAAAGGCAACGAAGTGACGCAGTTTGGGCACGTCAACGTTGGCGTGGCAGTGACTGTCCCTGGCGGATTGATGACCGTCGTTGTCAAAGACACCGATCAAAAGACGTTGCGGCAGATTTCGGGTGAGGTCAAAGCCATGGCGGCGCGTGCTCGCGACGGCAAGGTCAAGCCTGATGATGTTGACGGCTCGACCTTCTCCACGTCCAATTTGGGTATGTACGATGTGGAAGATTTCATCGCCATTATCAATCCGCCCGAAGCCGCGATACTGGCGATTTCATCTGCAAGAGAAGTGCCCGTGGTTGAGAACGGTCAGATCAAACCCGGCTGGCGCATGAAAGCCACCATCTCGGTAGATCATCGCATCAGCGACGGCGCCGAAGCCGCCCAGTTTATGCAAGCGCTGGCGGGCTTTTTGGAGAATCCGGTCAGGATGCTGGTGTAAAAGGCAAACTTCCGAGGCCGTTCGGCTTCGGAAATTTTTGTTGGACGCGTTTGTTATTATGAGTGCTATAATCGCCCCTGAGTAAAGGAAAATTTCAATATGACTCTCATGCCAACTCAAATCAAACTTCCCATTCAGGATTGGGACAGGATTTTACAACTGGGCGCAGACAGCCGAACGCGTGAATTGCAAGGCGAACTTAACCGCGCCGAGCAAGCCATAGCCGGATTCGAAGCAAGGTTTGGAATGTCCCTGGCGAATCTTGAAAAAGCAGGTTTGCCCGCGAATGCCGGTTTTGAGGCGCATGATACTTACATCGAATGGCAGAGCTGGGAAATCCGCCGTGCTGACTTACAGAAACGCTTAGCCACACTGTATTCCCTGGAAACGCAGCATGGCGGTTAATGCGCTGGAACGAATTGTGGTCTTGCGCGACCTGGCGAGCGAAATCATCGCCGAGATTGAATTATTTTCCACGTCAAACCCAAACTTGATTCGTTTGCGCGCCAACCTCATCAACAGCGACAAATTACACATCAGCGAAGCATGGGACGAGGAAACACTCATACGTTATGCCTATTACTGGTTAAAGCAAAACGATGAACTTCGCATCGGCTGGGACAATGCGCCACATCATCCCGAAGCCTCCACACATCCGCATCACAAACATGTTGCGGCACAGGAAAGTATTCAGGCATCTGAGGAAACAACATTGGAAGATGCGCTGAGGTTTATCAAAAAGAAACTGGAAGAAGAAAGACAGGATGATTAGAAGCAAAATCTTTTTATACACAAAAGCCACCATTTCTGTTGACCACCGCGTCAGCGACGGCGCGGAGGCGGCGCAGTTTATGCAAACGCTGGCTGGGTTTTTGGAAAATCCTGTCAGGATGCTGGTGTAAACAATCAGAACTCCGATTTTTTGAAAAACTCGGAGTTCTTGCTTATGTTATACTTTACGCATGGACGAGACTCAATTTCCCAGAATAGACAGAACCGCCTTCTCGGTTGTGTCATCGTTTGAGGAAGCCGACAGGCAAGACAAAGAGTACTGGCTTTCCAGGACGCCGCGCGAACGCCTGCAACATGTGGAACTCTTGCGGAGAATCAATTATGGAACTAGAG
>Ga0210016_1005620_pt1 | contig 10388 bp, 5 predicted proteins | sample CryGeyCG2014_300_FD_185454 | JGI IMG/M metagenome (GOLD analysis project Ga0210016, IMG submission 185454) | Groundwater microbial communities from aquifer - Crystal Geyser CG02_land_8/20/14_3.00 (SPAdes) (version 2) | ecosystem: Environmental > Aquatic > Deep subsurface > Groundwater | place...
GACCGGCTATCCCTTCTGGATTTTGTTGCCTTTGTGCCCACAATCTTTAATGCCCTCTCGCGGGGCTCTCATTACTGCTTTACCGGTTCTGTCTTCGACCGGGTTATTAAACAGGAAAGCGCCCTGTTTTTAGAGGATATAAGTGAATTAAGCCATCCTGTAGAACAGGAACTTTTTGGAAAACAGGGGCTGGGAACGGTCGTTTTGTCTCCTTTAAAGAGCGGGGGGAAAGTGATGGGGATACTGGCTGTGGGAGCTTTCAACCAGGATGCTCTGCAGGGGAAGGAATATCAAATTGCCAGAATGTCTCACACCCTTACACTGGCTATAGAACAAAACCGGTTGACTTCCTCTATCATGAAGCGTGACCAGGAAATGGAAGCAGTCAAACAGATCGGAGGAATCCTGGCTTCATCCACCTTTGACATGGATAAAGTCCTGAAACACACCATGGAGATGATTGAGGAGATCATGGACGTGGAAGCAGGGTCCCTGTTGTTTCTGGATAAAAACGAGCTCGCATTTAAAGTTTCTTTTAACCTTGATATCGAGATACTCCAGAGTTTCCGGCCTAAACTCGGCCAGGGGATTGCAGGGTATTCCGCTGCTCGCGGAGAACCGGTTCTGGTAAGAGACATTCAAACTTCCCAGTACTACGATCCGGAATTTGACCGGCTGACAGGTTTTAAAACCCGCTCCGTGTTATGTGTGCCCCTGGTTTCCCAGGGCAAGGTGCTTGGGGTAATTGAGGTACTTAATCGTCAGCACGGCGATTTTGATACCAAGGATCTTCAACTCCTCCAGTCAATTGCCACCTCGGTCAGTATTGCCCTGGAGAACTCCCGGCTTTACCAGGCAACACTGTCCATGGCAGAACATGAACGGTCCATCCGCAATATGTTCCAGAAGTTTGTCCCCAAGGAAATTGTGGACCAAATTACCCATGATTCTTTGGGAGAGAGGCCGGTAGTGGATGAATTGAAAATGTTAACTTTACTCAATATTGATATCCGAAACTTTTCCGTCCTTGGCAGTAGCATCGGTCCCCAGAAGACTGTAGCTATTTTAAATCATTTTTTTGCTGTTATGGGAGGTATCGTCTTCAAATATGGTGGAATTGTGGATAAGTACCTGGGTGATGGCTTCCTTGCCGTTTTTGGGGCCCCGGTTTCAGGCATCTCGGATGCGGATAATGCCATTTCCGCGGCCCTGGAGATGAAAAAAAACCTTGCCGTTATCAACGAATATTTATCCGACAAGATTGAGATTCCCCTGACGATAGGGATCAGTGTTCATACTGGAGAGGCCGTAGTGGGGAATATTGGTTTTGATAAAAAAATGGATTATACAGTGATCGGAGATTCGGTTAATGTTGCCTTCCGGTTGCAGGAGCTGACCAAGAACAGACCGAACGTTGTTTTAATAAGCGATAAGACCCGCCGGGCGGTCGTGAAATCGCTCCTGGATGTGCGGGAATTTGGAGAGTATAATGCGGGGCAAATCATGGGTGAATTGAAGATTTATGAACTACTGGGGCAGCAGGGTAAGCCAAAAGTTGAATAAAAAACAGAACCTATTTATGAGTAACTATTCAGGTAGGCACAAAGGCACAGAGCACCAAAGGCACAAAGTAGGGAAAAACAACGAAACGACCTAACTCTGCTTTGTGCCTGAGATATTATATAGTAATACCACATATATCACTTTTTTAAGGAGGAAGCATGAATACATTGCAATTTAAAAGGTTATTCGATCCAATAAATATAGGACCCATGACTCTCAAGAATCGCTTTGTCATGGCACCTATGGGTACGGTATTTTCAAGGGATGTCAATGAAGCGCATGAGCGGCGTTTAGCCTACTACGAGGCAAGGGCAAAAGGTGGTGTAGGAATGATCATCGTGGAGGCTTCGGCTGTTGATCCCAAATCGGTGATGATTCCTGGAATGATAGGTAACTATGATGACGAGTTTCTTCCGTTACTGAAAAGATACGCGGATAACATAAAGAAACATGGTGCAAAAGCTGTAATACAACTCGCCCATGGAGGAGGGGCAGCAAATTCTTTTATAACCGGTTACCCTCCAGTTGCACCCTCACCCATCGCTCCCAGACCAGGTGGAGAGATACCAAAGGAACTGACCATCCCTGAGATAAAGGAGATCGTTAAAAGATTCGGAGAAGCCGCCCTTAGGGCAAAAAAAGCAGGCTTTGACGGTGTGGAATTGCATGGTGCCCATGCTTACCTGTTTGTCCAATTCTTCACCACTGCATTCAACAAAAGGACAGATGAATATGGCGGCTCCCTGGAAAACAGGGCAAGATTCTATATGGAAGTATTTCGTTCCATCAGGGATAAAGTCGGGCCCGATTTCCCTGTGTGGTCTCGCATAAATGCCCGTCATTTCAATCTCGAAGATGGTATTACCCTCGATGATTCAAAAAAACTTGTGAAAATGATGGAAGAAGTTGGGGCAAGTGCGGTAAATGTCTCTTGTTACGGTATAGGAAAGGACAATTTCATAAATTGTACCAGTACCCCTGGTGGTCTGTCCTATCTCGCAGATGCCATAAAGAAGGAAACAAACCTGCCCGTAATAGCCATAGGTATGATGACGCCTGAGGCCGGAGAAAGGGTTCTCGAAGAGGGGAAAGCCGATCTTATTGCATTCGCAAGGGGCTTCTTATGTGATCCGGAAATCCCCAATAAGGCAAAAGAGGGTAAAACAGAGGACATCGTACCGTGTCTCGGATGCCTGAGGTGTTTGCAGGAAATGATCTTTAGGCTGAAACCCTTAATGTGTTCTGTAAATGCCTCACTTGGTCGTGAGAAAGAGTTTAAGATCGAGCCGGCGGAAAAGAAGAAAAAGGTCATGGTTATTGGGAGTGGACCAGCCGGTATCGAAGCCTCAAGGGTCGCTGCAATGAGGGGACATGATGTTACTTTATATGAGAAGGAAAAGGAACTGGGAGGACAGATTAGGCAGGCAAGTGTCCCTCCAGGGAAAGAAAGGTTCAAAGTCTACTTGGAATACCTGAGAACTCAGGTAAAAAAACACGGGATTAAGGTACAGATCGGTGTAGAGGTAACAGCCGATCTGGTTGAAAAAGAGAAGCCGGACGCAGTTGTCATCGCAACCGGCGGTATGCCTGTGGTACCTGAAATCAAAGGTATGGATGTATCCAGGGTGGTCACTGCCGATAACGTACTATTGGATAAGGCGAAAACCGGCGAAAAGGTGATCATAATCGGAGGTGAGCTGGTAGGTTGTGAGACAGCCCATTATCTTATGAATAAAGGGAAGAAGATTACCATAACCAGGAGAGGGGATGCACTGGCAACCAAAATGATACCTTTTAATAGGGAGGCCTTTCTGGAAGACCTTGAAAAGAATGGTGTAGAACTGTTGACAGGGGTTGCCTACAAAGAAGTTACAGATAAGGGGATCATTCTTGTTGACAACAAGGGTAAAGAAAGGATGATAGAGGCAGATACGATTATTCTGGCCGCTGGTGCCAAATCTGATGACAGACTATACGAAGAGATTAAAGGTAAAGTCAAAGAGGTTTACAAAGCAGGGGATTGCGTCGAACCGAGGCAGATAGGAGAAGCGGTTGAAGAAGGAATGCGTATAGGAATGAGCCTTTAGACAGCCCCTTATTCGAAAAAGAGAAAAGTTAACGTTTATCTGAAGTTTACAGGTAACTACTCAGGTCGACACCAAGGCACAAAGAATAGTTCAGTTAACAGTTAACAGTTATCAGTTAAAAAAAACAGAAGCTAGAGGAGAATTGCTTCAATCGTTGCATAATAACAGCGGGCTTAAGCCCGCTGTTGTGTGCTGTTTTAGTGCCTTGGTGTCTTAGTGGCTGAATAGTTACGTTTACAGAAAGGAGAAATAGGAATAATGAGGATTGTTCCAGCTATCTTGACCGATAAATTGGATGATTTTCGGAATATGTTGGATATTGCAAAGGTGTTCACCGATTATGTCCAGGTTGACTTTATGGATGGGGTTTTTGTCCCTTCAAAGAGTATATCTTTGGATGCTTTAATGGGAGTGAAAATCCCTTTAGACATAGAGGCCCATTTAATGGTGAAAGACCCTAATGCTTATCTAGCTTCTCTTAAATCTATAGGGGCTAAAAAGGTCATATTGCATTTTGAGGCAGATCCAGATCCAGAGAATGTGATCTCTAATGTTAGGGGTTTAGACATGGAAGTGGGGTTGGCTATTAACCCCAAGACCGCTATTTCAGAGTTTAAGTCTTTAGCGCCCCATGTTGATTCTTTTTTGTTCCTATCAGTGGACCCCGGTTTCTATGGCAGCCCTTTCATACCTGGGGTGCTTGATGAGATAAGGCGTTTTCGTGCCCAATTTCCGTCTGCCTTTATTGGGATAGATGGTGGTATTAGCCTTGATAATATAAAAAAGGTGAAGGCAGCAGGGGTGGACTATGCATGTGTTGGCAGCCGTATCTTCCTGCAGCCTGATCCAAAGGAAAGCTATGAGGCTTTTCTAAGAAGTTAGACCTTTGAAAAACTATGCTTCTTTTGGAAAAGTATTCCTGAGAGAGAACATCGTCAAAAACCGGAAGTCGTAAATCGTAAATCGTGAATGGGTGTTATACCTTTTATTTATTTTATTTACGACTCGCGACTTACGATTTACGATCATAGATGGGTCAAAAAATGTATGCTGAAGCGAAAAGGGATACTTTTTCAAAGCTCTCAGATTATTAACCGCCGACTATCTTCTCACTGATTGTGAACCTTCTCCTTGTATGGGTTGTATTTTTAAATTCTACCCATATCATAAAAATTATGGGTGAAGGAGGGGCAAAAGCCTTTGGCAAGGTGGTTAGTGTATTCCTTGCAGCATTAGCGGTTATGATGATCAGGAAAGGGATATATGAGATGATTTCTGGAGGTTAGATGGGGGTTTTATGAAAGAAAGAGATAAACAGAGGCACTTGAAGATGCTTCCCTCTGTTGACAGGATACTGCAGCAGGATCAAGTTAAGGATCTCCTCGATGAATATCCCCGTTGGTTGGTATTGAGGGCGGTTAAACAAGCGATAGAGGAGGAACGGATAGGGATATTGTCTTGTGATCACGATACATTATCTGAGGAGGGGTTAAGCCTCGAGTACTTTTCCAAAAGAGTATCAGAGATCATCTCTACTCTCGGACAATTGAGTCTGAGGAGAGTGATTAATGCCACAGGGGTTATCCTGCATACCAATTTAGGTAGGTCATTATTAAACCTTGAGGTGTTACAAAACCTTGTAACGGTTGCTTCAAACTTTTCTAACTTAGAATACAACTTAAAAGAGGGAAAGAGAGGTTCCCGTTACTCTCATGTGGAGAATATACTATGCGAGCTAACAGGCGCAGAGGCGGCATTGGTGGTTAACAATAATGCTGGGGCTGTCCTTTTAGCCCTCAATAGCATAGCAAGGGGTATGGATGTTGTCGTGTCCAGGGGACAGTTGGTGGAGATAGGCGGGTCCTTCCGTATCCCCGATGTTATGAGAAGCAGTGGAGCCAGGTTGGTGGAGGTTGGCACAACCAATAAGACTCACCTGATAGACTATAGAAGGGCCATAACCGATGATACCGCTTTGCTTTTAAAGGTGCATACCAGTAACTTTCAAATCGTCGGATTTACATCTGAGGTTAAACTGGAAGAACTGGTAGGACTGGGAAAGGAATTTTCTTTACCGGTAATGGAGGATCTGGGAAGTGGATGTCTGATAGATCTGGATCGGTATGGTTTGACGAGAGAGCCTACAGTACAGGAGGCAATCAGTAAAGGTGTGGATGTAGTTACCTTTAGTGGGGATAAGCTTCTGGGAGGCCCTCAGGCAGGAATAATTCTGGGAAGGGAAGAGGCAGTTAGAAGGATTAAGGAGAATCCCCTTAACCGGGCGCTTCGAATAGACAAGCTTACCCTGGCTGCTCTGGAGAGTACCCTCCGTTTATATATGGAAGAGGAAAGGGCGGTTCAGGAGATCCCAACCCTTCGGATGTTAACAATGCCTTTGCAGGAAATAGAGAAGAGGGCAAGGAGTCTCTATCGCAGGTTGAGAAAGGATAGCTCCGGGAATTTCCATATAGTGATTAAGGACGATAACTCCAGGGTAGGAGGAGGAGCTCTTCCATTGCAAGATATCCCAACCAAAGTGATTTCTATTAAACCTGTCCGCCTCTCTCTTGATGGCTTAGAGGAAGGATTAAGAAATTATAATCCACCTATTATAGCCAGGATAGATGACGGCCAGCTTCTTTTAGATGTTCGGACATTACAGGAAGGCGAACCAAAGATAATTGAGGAAGCGATTAAAATGTTAACCGTTAACCGTATTTATTAGTAACTACTCAGGCACAAAGTGGCAAAGGCACAAAGGCACAAAGCAGAGCAGGGTCGTTTCGTTGTTTTTTCCTACTTTGTGCCTTTGGTGCTCTGTGCCTTTGTGCCTACCTGAATAGTTACATTTATTATAGAGTCCAATTGTATGAAAGAGCGTGTTGTTAATCTGAAATATGGCAGAAAGGTTCTCTCCTTTAATATACCATCCGATAATTTGCTAGGAATTATTACCCCAGGAGAAGTTCCTGTCCCCAAGAATACTGTTAGACTCATTGAATCTGTATTAAATACCCCCACTTCTGGCCTACCTTTTGATGAGACGTTCCGAAAAGGTGACAGGATCACCATTGTTGTCTCCGATATTACCCGTTACACAGGAAGCGAAATATACCTTCCTATCATAATTGACAGGTTGAACAGGATTGGTGTTGAGGATGAGGACATCACGATTGTCTTTGCCCTGGGGATTCATCGGCAGCAACTGCCGCAAGAGCACAGGATGATAGTTGGAGATGAAGTCTACAAGAGGATTAAGGTCTATGATCATAATGCCTTTAATTCAAAGAATCTTACCCCTTTGGGTAAAACCGATAGGGGTACAAGGGTTGAGATAAACAGGTTGGTGGCAGAGGCCGACAAGGTCATTCTAACAGGAACCATAGGATTCCATTACCTGGCAGGTTTTGGGGGCGGCAGGAAGAGTATTCTACCCGGTGTGGCTTCATTCGATAGTTGTCTTGATCTGCATCTTCTTGCCTTGAATCCGCCAGAGGTTGGAGGGAGACACCACATGGTAAAGACCGGAGCGCTTACGGGGAACCCATTTCACCATGCTATGATCCATGTCTGTGAGATGTTAGGTCCTATATTTCTCTTCAATACAATCCTGTCCCCAACTAAAGAGATAATAGAAGTAGTTGCAGGAGATTATTTATCTGCCCACCAGCGGGGATGCGATTTCCTTCTAAGGAGCTTTAGTCCTGAATTTAATGAGAAGGCCGATCTTGTTGTGGTTAGCTGTGGTGGGTTCCCTAAGGACATCAATTTTATCCAGGCACACAAAAGCATTGACTATGCAATAAATATCCTTAAAGACAATGGGGTAATGATTGTTTTGGCAGAGTGTTCTGAGGGTCTTGGCAACCCCACTTTCCTCGATTGGTTTAAATATGATGATCTAATGGATTTTGAGGGTGCCCTGAGGGGAAATTTTGAGATCAATGGACAGACGGCTTATTCTGCTTTGATTAAGGCAAAGAAGGCGAAGATTATCTTGCTCTCTGAGTTGACCGGTGAGAATGTGAAGAGGATGTCTATGATTCCAGCGGACTCAATAAATCAAGGGGTCTCCATGGCATATAAAATACTGGGGGAAACCACCTCCACATATATTATACCTGATGGGGGGAGTGTCTTCCCGAGGGTCAGGGGAGCAGCGTAGCGAAGATGATAGAAAGAAGGGTTGTTGATAAGATAAAAAGGATTGTGGGTAAAGAACACGTTCACTCTGAACCGGAAGAGAGGGTCTGTTATAGCTACGATGCTACCAATCAGAGTTACCTTCCTGATCTGGTTGTTTTTCCTGGCAATGCTCAAGAGGTCTCGGATATTGTTAAACTTGCCAATGAAGAAAAATTTCCTGTTATACCAAGGGGCGCCGGGTCTGGATTTACCGGTGGAACCCTGCCGGTGGAGGGTGGATTGGTACTGGTAATGACCAGGTTTAACAGGATTATAGAGATCGATACAGAAAACCTCATAGCCTTTGTAGAACCCGGAGTGGTGACTGGAAATTTTCAAAAAGAAGTGGAAAAGCTGGGGCTCTTCTACCCTCCGGATCCGGCCAGTTTAAAATTTTCCACTCTGGGTGGGAATGTGGCCGAGTGTGCTGGGGGACCGAGGGCAGTAAAGTATGGTGTAACCAAAGACTACGTTATAGGTCTGGAGGCAGTCTTGCCTACAGGGGAGATTATATCCACAGGGGTTCGGACAGTAAAGGGGGTAGTTGGCTATGATCTTACAAAGCTAATGGTTGGGTCCGAAGGCACCCTGGGGGTTATTACCAGGATTATAGTTAAGTTACTCCCCCTGCCTGCATCCAAGAAGACCATCTTGGCGGTTTACCCCAAACTTGAGGATGCAGCCCGTACGGTTACCGGGATAACCGCTTCGAAGATTACCCCTTCCGCCCTTGAATTCATGGATCATTCGGCTATTGTTTGTGTGGAAGACTTTCTCAGGATTGGTTTGCCTATAGAGGCTGAAGCGATTCTGCTTTTAGAGGTAGACGGTGACCCATATATAGTAGGTAGGGATGCTGCCAGAATCCAGGATATATGTATGAGATATGGTGCAAGTAGAGTGGAGATTGCCGAGGATGAAGAGAGCGAAGAAAACCTCTGGAGGGCAAGAAGGGCTATATCTCCTTCTTTACTTAAGATAAGCCCTACAAAGATCAACGAGGATATTACAGTTCCCCGCAGCAAGATACCGGATATATTAAGAAAGATCAATGAGATTGCGAAAAGATCAGGGTTAGATATTGTCAACTTTGGGCATGCAGGAGATGGGAATATCCACGTCAATATAATGATAGATAAGAGGAAAGAAGAAGATGTAAGCAGGGCACATGAGGCTGTAAAAGAGATATTTCAAGCCACTTTGACCATGGGGGGAACTATATCCGGGGAGCATGGCATTGGTATTACCAAGGCCCCTTATCTCAGGATGGAACTGGGCGATCTTGGGATTGAGATAATGAAGAGGATAAAGAGGGTTTTCGATCCCAATAATGTCCTTAATCCAGGGAAGATTTTTCAAGAAAGACCTTGACGGCTTCGTAATAATCTGACAAAAAAAGAACCTCAGAGGATAGCCCTCTGAGGTTCTATGCAATGTGGGGTCTGACACGACGTTTGGGTTTCATTGCTACGGGTCTGACCCCAAATCTTTTAGAATACTAGTTTAATAGCCCAAGCCACTTTCCATGCATTATCAGCATCCTTGGTTGCTGAAGGATTGAAATACTCTCCAGCAATGAGGTAGTCACCTTCGGCTGAAACTGTTAAATTAGGGGTCAACTGATAATGGGCCTCAAGATCGACCTCATGCCCCATATTCTTGCTTCCGCTCCTATAATAATTGGTTCTAGTAATTGAAGGTATAGTCGCAGCAGTCTGGAGGTACCAGTATTTGGCTACAAGCTTCAATTTGTCCACAGGCATAGTAGCGCCCAGCATGGTAAACCACCTGCCTAAAGAATAGCTGTTACCGTTATTATCCGTACCGTCATAGTTATCCCAACCAGACGTCAGCAGACATATCTGTGCAAATTCCTCTGGCGCAATACCATTACCCCAGTATAAGAGGTTTGGGCCTGATGCCAATAGACCTAGCGCAGGAAACCTGTAATTCCCATCGACATATGCAAAATTCTTGATCTTATCATCAGTTGAATCATTATCACCGGAGGCGTAGACACTCAGGAAATCGAGCGTAGGCCCACCCAGATTCATAGAACCATCTACCCTGAGGTAATATCCGCTGTAATCCATGTCGCTGGTACTCGCGCTATCGAAATCCCTTTTTCCAAATGAATAGATCGCGTCAACACCGAGTTTTACCGGCCCTGCCTTGAAACCAGCCCACAGCCCTGCCCAGTAGATGTCATCCTGGTATAGCTGGGGTGATGTACCAACAGCAAGTGGAGTAATACCTGTTTCCCTGCGGTCTCTGTTATATGCACCGTAAACCCCAAGGTCGTAAGCCTGGGTTTTTTGGCTGAACTCAAGACAGTAGGCATCATTGTCTTTGTCACCGTTGCCTCTAAGCCCCCCATTCATATCAGCAGTAGTAAGACTAGGAGAGCTACTTACAGTACCCTCAGCAAGCTTTGTCCACCATAAGGACAGCTTCGATCCCTCAGCAATCTTGTAGTCAAACTTGATCCCTGGGGTAGCTGCCGCAGCAGTAATGATGGCATGGTTGTGAGTAAAAAGGAACTGTTTACCGGCT
>Ga0210016_1005626_pt1 | contig 10378 bp, 11 predicted proteins | sample CryGeyCG2014_300_FD_185454 | JGI IMG/M metagenome (GOLD analysis project Ga0210016, IMG submission 185454) | Groundwater microbial communities from aquifer - Crystal Geyser CG02_land_8/20/14_3.00 (SPAdes) (version 2) | ecosystem: Environmental > Aquatic > Deep subsurface > Groundwater | place...
TGAATAGATTGAGAAGACAAGATTGAAGAACGTCTTCATCAATCCTATCAATCTTCTTCAATCTACATCAATCTGAAAATATAAAAAATTGAGTATCAATAAATTAAAAAATATAAACACATGAAAAGTTTCAGGTTTTTAGTTCCGAAGCTTCGGAACGGGTTGCTGGTTTCGGATTTTTACAACCATAAACCTTAAACCATAAACCTTAAACCATAAACCTTAAACCATAAACCTTAAACCATAAACCATAAACCATAAACCATAAACCATAAACCATAAACCATAAACCAATAAATATAAACTAATTAAAATCAAATAATATGAAAATTAAATTTTTTTTTATTGCACTTTTATCGTTTAATCTTATAACATTTAACATTATGAGTCAAACCAAAGATTATAAAACAACCCCATCGGGGTTAAAATACATTATCCATGAAAAAGGAAAAGGGAAACAACCCGTTTCAGGCGAAAGAGTTTCTGTAAATTACGAAGGAAGATTAATGAATGATAGTATTTTCGATAGTTCTTATGGTCGTAATCAGCCATTTACCTTTACTTTAGGTCAAGGTCAGGTAATAAAGGGCTGGGACGAAGGTATTGCTTTATTAAACGAAGGCGATTCGGCAACTTTTATAATTCCTTCCGATATAGGTTATGGTAGTCAAAATAAAGGACCAATTCCTGCAAATTCTACCTTAAAGTTTACTGTAAAATTAGTAAAAGTTATTGCTGAAATTAAAGTTGAACCATTTGTAACAACAGGCAAGGACACAATAAAAACCGCATCCGGATTGAAATATTTTTTAGTAAGCGAAAAAAACAAAAAAGGCGACAAACCTCAAAAAGGAGCCAATGTTACAGTTCATTATACCGGTTATTTTGAAGATGGTAAAATATTTGACTCCTCTGTAAAACGTGGCGAACCAATTAAATTTCAATTAGGTAAAGGAATGGTAATAAAAGGTTGGGACGAAGGATTGTCATTATTAAAAGCTGGTGATAAAGCTCGTTTACTTATTCCTTATCAATTAGCTTATGGCGAAGCTGGTCGCTCTCCTGTTATTCCTGCCAAAGCAAATTTAATTTTTGATGTAGAATTAGTTGATTTTACACCAGAAGTAAAACCAGAAGCATATAATACTAAAGGTAAAGATACATTGTCAACTACATCAGGATTAAAATATATAATTATAAGTGAAGGAGCTAAAGAGTCGGTAAAAGCTCAAATCGGCAAAACTGTTTCGGTTCATTATACCGGCTATTTTGAAGACGGAAATATTTTCGACTCATCAATTCAACGTGGGCAACCAATAAGCTTTGAACTTGGAACAGGTAAAGTAATTAAAGGTTGGGACGAAGGAATTTCGCTTATGAAAGTAGGAGATAAACTTCGCTTGCTTATTCCATACCAATTAGCTTATGGCGAACAAGGCTATCCGGGAGCTATACCTGCTAAAGCAAATTTAATTTTTGATGTAGAATTAGTTGAAGTAAAATAATTGGTATTGGTAACAATGTATAGCTTTCATTTTTTTGTCATGTTGAGTGATTAGCGAAACATCTATTCTTCAGAGTGAAATAGATTACTCACATTTTAATTTTATTTCAAGGTGTTCGTGAGATCGCTTCGCTAAGTTCTTCACTTTGTGCAAATCCGATATCGGATGACATAAACTATAGTTGGTTACCAATGCCAAATAATTAAATGAGTTTTCATTTTGAAATGAAGATTTATTAACTTAAATTTCTTTTTGATTTTCAAGGGTGTTTTTTGTTTATAATAAGCATCTTTGCCCGATATAAGTTCAGATAATTTGTAACTGTTATTTTTCATTTTCGTATAAGTAATAAATTTATTACCTTTGCATTAATGAAATGCAATGAACTATTAAGAATTTTAAAAAATGATGGTTGGTTCGAAATTCGCCAAATAGGAAGTCATGTTGTATTACAGCATTCAAAAAAAGAGGGACAACTTATAGTTCCATTGCATTCATCGAAAGAAGTGAAAAAAGGTTTATTAAAAGCTATATTAAAACAAGCCGATATAAAAACAAATAAAAGATGAGAAAGCCAAAAATTAATTTTATTGTTACTAAAGAAGACAAAGGTTATAGTGCAAATACTTCTGTAAATAGAAGTTTTATTGCCACTCAAGGCGAATCTTTTGAAGATTTGAAAATAAATATTCTTGAAGCTATAAACCTTGCTTTTAAAGATAAAGATATTCTTTACAGTATTGACGAAATTAAATTTACACTTGACTTACAAAGCTTCTTTGAATTTTACAGGGTAATTAATGCTAAAGCCCTTTCCGAACGAATTGGAATAAATCAGAGCTTGCTGGCTCAATATATAAGAGGTATAAAAAAACCATCTCCAACACAAACTAAACGTATTTTAAGTGGTGTCCAACAAATTGGTAAAGAACTTAGCGAAATTCGTTTTCTGATTTGATATGTTTTTGAAATAAAAATGAATTTACGTAATGTTTGCAAATCCTTATCCTGCTTTGGTAGCGAGAGAGAGACTTGAACCCTCGACCTCATGATTATGAATCATGCGCTCTAACCAGCTGAGCTACCTCGCCCTTTTTTAAGGATGCAAATATATGTTTTTATTTAATATTAAAAATTCTCTTTAATAAATTTTTGTTTCAAAATTTTGTGTTTACTAAATAAAAGATTATCTTTAAGAAAAAATTTATTGATTTAATGATGAAGGAAAAAATTATAATAGAAATTTTAGTTAACACTTCCCCTAAAATATTATTCCCGCGGCTCAGTACACCTAGCGGTTTATCGGAATGGTTTGCCGATGATGTGAATTCCCGTGGTTCTAATTTTACTTTTATTTGGAAAAACTCTTCCCAAAAGGCAAAGCTTGTTTCAAGTAAAGATGCAAAATTTGTTCGTTTTAAATGGGAAGAAGATGAAAAAGAAAAAGAAGATTATTATTTTGAATTTAAAATTGAAATACAGGAAATGTCCGGTGATACCTTATTAGTTGTTACCGACTTTGCCGAACCCGATGATAAAGAAGATGCAATAAATTTGTGGGAATCACAAATAGGAAATTTGAAACATGTTTTAGGATTATAACATTTGCTATGTTTTCTTCAAAATAATCCGCTAATTTTGCAAAAATTTTATAAAAAGTAATTAATGAAGCGGCTTCATTTGTTTATGGTTAAAATGTACATAGGACCTTTTCTTATGACATTTTTTATTGCCGTTTTTTTATTGCTAATGCAGTTTTTATGGAAATACATTGATGAATTTGTTGGTAAAGGCATCGAAATACCTGTAATGGTTCAGCTTCTTTCGTATGCTTCGGTTAATTTTATTCCTATGGCATTGCCTTTAGCAATATTGCTATCATCAATTATGACATTTGGCGAATTAGGCGAACATTACGAATTAGTTGCACTTAAATCATCGGGCATTTCATTGTTAAGGATAATGTATCCTCTTATACTATTTATTTCATTTCTAAGCATTTGTGCATTGTTGTTTTCAAATTATGTTTTGCCTGTTGCAAACTTAAAATTTTATTCGTTATTGTACGATGTTAGAAACATTAGACCTGAAATAAATATAAAACCCGGAATTTTTTATAACGGCATTGATGATTACAGTATTAGAGTTCAAAAGAAAGATAAAAAAACAAATTTTTTGTACGGAATTATGATTTATGACCATACTAACAGGCAGGGAAATACAACTGTAATTGTTGCCGATTCTGGAAAAATGAATATTACTGAAGATAAAAGATATTTGTTATTAACATTATATAATGGCGATAAATATGATGAGTTACGTAACAATGGACAAACCGACTGGAGATATGGACATCCTCACCAAAAAGATAAATTTGTTGAAGAAGACATAACAATTGAACTAAATGGTTTTGGTTTTAACAGGTCTGATGAAAGTTTATTTATGGATAATTATAAAATGCTTAATATTAAACAATTAGCACAAGCTGAAGATTCTCTTCAAAAATTATATTTTAAGCGTGATTCTGAATACGAGCATACAATTGCCGATGTTGCTTTTATTAAAAAACTACAAATTGATACTTTTGCAAATAGACGTTCTGTAAGAGATACTTTTATCAATGCCGATACTTTATATAAGTCTTTTACTAAAGCCGAACAGATACTTGCATACCAAAATGCTTTAAATATTGCACGAAGCCAATTATCATACATTATACTTTCGGGAGATGAACTTGGTTCAAGAGAATATTACATAGTAAAGCACAAAGTTGAATTTCATCTGAAGTTTACTTTAGCTTTAGCTTGTTTAATTTTGTTTTATATTGGAGCGCCTTTAGGTGCAATTATTCGAAAAGGTGGTTTAGGTATGCCTGTTGTAGTTTCTGTTTTGTTATTTATTTTGTACTATATAATTTCTTTGATTGGCGAAAAGTTTGCAAAAGAACTTATTTTACCAGCTTGGTTTGGAGTTTGGTTATCATCAGTTGTACTATTTCCTTTAGGTTTGTTTTTAACTTATAAAGCAGCATCCGACTCAGTAATTTTTAATATTGAAGCATATATTGAACCTATTAAAAAGTTTTTTGATAAAATATTTAAAAAGAAAATCGAAAAATTGTAACTGAGCAGACATAAAAGTTGTCACGCAAAGACGCAAAGATAGCAAGGGCTTATGACCGAAAACATAAAAGTTTTAAGTTTTTAGTTTCGGGTTTTTTACAACTTCATCCCGGTAACTATAAGGATAAAAACCTCAAACCATAAACCAATAATGTTGATTTGATAAAAAATGGAATTAAAAGAAATGCAAATAATCTTTAAGCACGCAATGAAAAAAATCATTAATGATTTTTTTATCTTTGCGAGCATAAAACTTTGCGTTCATTGCGAACTTTGCGTGACATAATATTTGCGAGAAATATAACGCACCTATGTAATCACGAAAATTAATTAAATAATTGCATTTATTACAAAATGAAAATTCTTCAATTACATAACAAGGTACCTTATCCTCCAAAAGATGGAGGGTCCATCGGTGTATGGAACTTTACGTTAGAATTTGCAAAGCAAGGTCACGAAGTAACTTTGTTTGTAATGAACACACAAAAACACTATTATAATATAAAAACAATTCCTATAGAATTTACAAAAATCATAAAAATTATTGCTGTTGACGTTAAAGTGCCTGTAACTTTTATTGGTGCATTATTTAATCTTTTTTTATCGAACAAACCATATAATGCTCAGCGTTTTATGTTAAATAATTATAAACAAAAATTAATTGAAATTCTTGTAAATAATGAGTTTGATGTTATTTTATTAGAAGGTTTATACTTATGTCCTTACATCGAAATTATCCGAAAATATTCAAAAGCAATGATTGTTTTTAAAGCTCATAACATAGAGCACGAAATTTGGGAACGATTTGCAAAAAACGAATCAAATTTTTTTAAACAAAATTATCTTAAAATTTTATCTGAACGAATTAAGGTAATGGAAACTCAAACTATTAACAAATATGATGTGTTAAATACTTTAACGAGCCGCGATGCAAATATGTTTAATTCTTTAGGAAATAAAAAACCATTTTTTGTGTCTCCTGTTGGTATTGATGTATCGCACTTAATTCCTCAACGCGAAAAAATAGTATATCCCACACTTTTTTATATAGGCGCATTAGATTGGGCACCAAATCAAGAAGGACTCGTTTGGTTTATAAGAAAAGTCTGGAGCAATTTGAATCAGAAATATCCAGATTTGAAATTTGAAATAGCCGGCAGAAATGCCCCCGAATGGTTTGTTAAAATTTTGAACGAACCTAATATTGTATATTATGGCGAGATTACAGACGCATACAAATTTATTAACGAACATGCAATAATGCTTGTACCTTTGCTTTCGGGAAGCGGAATGCGCATTAAAATTGTTGAAGGATTAGCTCTTGGCAAAACAATTGTTACTACATCAATTGGAACCGAAGGAATTGATACTACACATAATATTAATATACTAATTGCAGATACTGCTGAACAGTTCCAAAAACAAATTGAAAAACTGCTGTCAGATAAACCACTTTTCGAATCTTTAGGAACAAATGCCATTAAATTTGTAAAAGAAAATTTTGATATTAAAAATATAACAAAATATTTAATAGAATTTTGGAACAAAAACTTAATAAAATTAAATTGATAAAACACGTTACTATTCAGCACCTGTTCTTTTTAGCCACAGATTATACCAATTTTAAAAAATGTTTCATTGTTAAATTGTTTCATTGTTAAAAAATAAAAATTATGACAAAAAAATATTTACAACTTAATGCTCTTAATGTTTACAAAACCGCTTTTAATTTAAGCAACTTTGTTTGGGATGTAGTTATTAAATGGGATTTTCAACACCTGACAGGTTATGAAGTTCCTGTCAGGTCTTCGTGTAATGGTTCTTTAAAAGAATGCTTTGACAGGAACCAAAAATCAAATTGCGAAAACCCTCAAGGTTTAACCGAGCTAAAGCCATTGCAAAACCTTGAGGGTTTAACCGTGAGGAGTATGATTATATTTTCGGAGAACTTCAAAAACTTCCAAAAGGACTCAACCAACTCATACAGTTCACAAATCAAAAATTAACAATTTAACAATGAAGCAATGAAACAATTATAAATTAATTTTGCAAAAAATATAATGATGACAAAAATAAATAACATTAAACTAAATACAATTGAAGAAGCAATAGAAGACATTAAAGCTGGTAAATTGGTTATTGTTGTTGATGACGAAGATAGAGAAAATGAAGGTGATTTTATTGTTGCGGCTGAGCTCGTTACTCCTACTATTTTAAATTTTATGTCTAAATATGGGCGAGGTCTTATTTGTTGTGCAATTCCCGAAAGCAGATGCAACGAACTCGAACTCCCAATGATGGTTACTAACAACACTTCATTTCACGATACAGCTTTTACCGTTTCAGTTGATTTAATTGGAAAAGGTTGTACAACAGGCATTTCGGCAAGCGATAGAGCTAAAACAATAAATGCTTTAGTTAATCCAAAAACGCATCCAGTTGACCTTGGTCGTCCAGGACATATTTTTCCGTTAAAAGCTAAAGAACGTGGAGTTCTTCGTCGTGCCGGACATACCGAAGCAGTTGTTGATTTAACTATTTTAGCTGGATTAAAACCTGGTGGTGCTCTTGTCGAAATTATGAGCGATGATGGTACTATGGCTCGATTACCCGAATTAATAGAAATCAGTAAAAAATTCGGTTTTAAAATAATTTCAATAGAAGACCTTATTAAGTACCGCCTTAAAAGGGAAAGTCTGATTAAAAAAGGTTCTACTGTTAAATTACCTACAAAAAATGGAGATTTTGAACTTATTCCATTTATTCAAATATCAAACGGACTCGAGCATCTTGCATTAATAAAAGGAAAATTTAATCGTAATGAACCTGTTTTAGTTCGGGTTCATTCATCGTGTGTTACTGGTGATATTTTTGGTTCTTACCGTTGCGATTGTGGCGTGCAATTGGAAGCAGCTATGAAAATGATTGAAAAAGAGGGGAAAGGTGTTCTTGTTTATTTGAATCAGGAAGGGCGGGGAATTGGCTTATTCAATAAGATTGAAGCATATAAACTTCAGGAAAAAGGATTAGATACCGTTGACGCAAATATAGAACTCGGTTTTAAAGCCGATGAACGTGATTATGGCGTTGGTGCTCAAATATTACGTGAGTTAGGTGTTACTAAAATCCGATTAATAACAAATAACCCGGTAAAACGTGCAGGTTTAGAAGGATATGGTTTGAAAATTGTTGAAAATATACCTATCAGAATTAAACCAAATGCTTATAATAAAAAGTACCTTTTAACTAAACAGGAAAAAATGGGACATTTTCTTGAATTAGTAGTTGATAAAAAAATAAAGAAATCATAATCCGATAGCTATCGGATTTTGGACTTGAAAAAATGCAAGGTTTTATCCTGTTCACAGTATAAATATCATTAATCAGTAATTATTTTTTTAACTTCGCCATTAATTTGTAACGGAATTATGTATTAATTGGTATTTTAACAATTGGCACTATATTTGTTAAATAAAATACGGAATGTTAAAGGCATATAAATATTATTTACAACCCTCACAAGAGCAAAAAACGCTTATTAATAAGCATTTAGGTTCGTGTAGATGGTTATATAACTATGCTTTAAACAAAAAAATAACTGCTTATCAAAAAGACAAAACGAATATAAGTAGATTTGACTTACAAAAAGAGTTACCTCAACTAAAAAAACAAGTCAATACGGAATGGTTATCTGAAATAAATAGTCAATCATTGCAAGCTGTATTAAGAAATTTAGATATGGCTTACACGCGGTTTTTCAGACAAAAAAAAGGATTTCCACAATTTAAGTCTAAACATGATAATAGACAATCATTTCAAATACCTCAACGCGTTTCAATAGATTGGGAAAATTCTAATATTATTTTGCCAAATATTAAAACTGTCCCTATTGTTTTAAGTAGAAAATTTGAAGGAACAATCAAAAATGTTACTTTATCTAAAACCCCAACAAATAAATACTTTGTTAGTGTTTTAGTAGATAACACAAAAAAATTTCCTAAAAAAGCAATTATTAAAGAAAATACCACGATTGGCATTGATTTAGGAATAAAAGATTTTGCTATTTTGAGTAATTGCGAGAGAATTGAAAACCCACATTACCTAAAAAATAATTTAATAAGATTAAAATGTTTACAAAGACGTTTAAGTAAAAAAGTTAAAGGTAGTAACAATAGGAATAAAGCAAGATTGGCAGTTAGTAAACAACACGAAATAATTACAAATAAAAGGTTGGATTTTTTACATAAAGTTACATATAAATTAACCCACGAAAATCAAGTGGACACAATTTGTATTGAGAATTTAGCTGTTAGCAATATGGTAAAAAATCATTGCCTTGCTCAATCAATTTCAGATGTAAGTTGGTATAAATTCAAAGAATTATTAACTTATAAATGTGATTGGTATGGCAAAAATCTTATTACAATAGGCAGGTTTGCACCAAGTAGTAAGTTATGCACATGCGGATATTTGAATAAAGAATTAAAATTGTCTGATAGAACATGGACTTGTCCAAGTTGTAATGCTATGCATGACAGAGATTTGCTTGCAGCGAATAACATTAAAAAGATGGGCTTACACCCAAAAAACTATTCAGGGACAGGATGTTCCGGTGAGCTTCTGGAGTCGTCAACATTAGTTGGGACTATGAAAGAAGAAAATTTATTAATACCAATTAATACATAATTCCGAAACATTATATTGCACCTGTAAACAATTTATAATTTATTTTTGAAATTACGCATCTATATTTTTCGTGAAATTTGTGGCTTGCATATAGCTTTACATATTATTATTTTTTTTAACAAATAACATAAATGTAATTTTAATATTAATGCACAACAACGTTATTTTATCAACTGCCTACTTCCCTCCGATTGAATATTTTAAAGCAATTATTCAATCTGCTCATGTTTATATAGAAAGTAACGAGAATTATTTACGACAAAGTTATCGGAACAGATGTAACATATTATCCTGTAACGGTATACAATCCTTATCAATTCCAATAATAAAATCAAATAACATAAAACAGAATATTTTAGAAGTAAAAATTGCTCATTCAACAAATTGGAAAAGATTACATAAAAATGCGATTATTTCGGCTTACGGAAAATCACCTTTTTTCCCATATTATTCAGATGTAATTCTTAATTTAATTGATAATAACACAAAGTTTTTATTCGACTTTAATTTAAAAATAATTGAAAATATTTTAGCTTTAATTAAAATTTCAAAAACAATTAACAAAACATCAGTTTATCAAAAACAATACAACAGCAATTTTTTAGATTTAAGATACAGCTTGCATCCCAAAAAAAAATTCTTAAATAACAACAAAACCACTTATATTCAAACATTTAATGACAGGTTCGATTTTATTCCTAACTTAAGTATAATTGATTTAATTTTTAATGTTGGAAATGAATTATTAATTTTTTATCCCACTACCCAACCTTTGTCCCATACCAATTAAAATTAGTTAGAGTTTGTCCGTAAAGTCGAGAGTCTGAACTATAATATCGTGATAATAGTAAAAAGCCCCAAATTCTAAATTCCAAATTCCAAGTTTGGGGCTTGGGATTTGAGACTTAGATCTTGAGGTTTTGGGCTTTCATTTTTGAAAATCTTTGACATTATGGACAGACGCTAATTAATGGTGGGTTCTAAAAATTACTCACAATATTTTTATTTTTAAATGAGTTCGTGAGAACGCTTCGCTAAGTTCATTTTTTTTGAATTAGGAATATC
>Ga0210016_1005642_pt1 | contig 10355 bp, 13 predicted proteins | sample CryGeyCG2014_300_FD_185454 | JGI IMG/M metagenome (GOLD analysis project Ga0210016, IMG submission 185454) | Groundwater microbial communities from aquifer - Crystal Geyser CG02_land_8/20/14_3.00 (SPAdes) (version 2) | ecosystem: Environmental > Aquatic > Deep subsurface > Groundwater | place...
ACTTCGCCTTTGCCGTTGCATTTCGGGCACAGTTTCGGGTTCTTCATTTTTTCACCTCCTTCCCGGTATTACTCTTAGTGAAGAATGCTTTCTTCACGATAAAGCCAAAAACTCCAATAACCACAATCACCGGCATCAGCCTGGTGACGATGGACACCAGCAGGTCAAAATCTATTAACCCGATGATAATCAGGCATGTCACGGGCACTGCCAGGACCAGCATCAAAATGCCGCGTAATATCCTTCTAACCATATCTCTCCATTCCCCCCTCGCTCAATTCTCCCTCATCGTCCTGGCATATCCATGATTGGCAGGGGTGTTGAATCCCAGGCGGTGACCATTTCTCCCGTTTATCCTGGAGATGGCGCTGGTGACCTCTTCCTCGCTGAAGCTGAACTGCTCGGGGTCGTCATGGTTGTTCTGGCTATACTCGATAACCATGGTGTAGACTATCTCCTGAATTTGAGCCAGCGTGAAGCCCTCCGTCCTATCGACAAGATAGCGTTGAGTCCCTTCGTCCATGGGTATTTTGCCGGACAGCGATGAAATGAACTCTCGGCGATACTCTATCGCAGGACGCGGCAGTTCTATCACCCGGTCAAATCGTGATGGTCGCTGGCTCAGAGCTTTGTCTATTATCTCCAGGTGGTTTGTTGTTGCTATGGTTATTATCTGTTCATGCTCCTCAACGCCATCAAGCTCGGAAAGCAGGGACAGCAATGGTACCCACCTGCGCCTCTCGTCAGCGATGAGGTCGATGTCCTCAATGAAAACAATACAGGGGGAGAGGTCCTGAGCCAGCTCGTATAAGTTTGAGATATAACCCATGCAAACCAGTGCTTCGGCATTGGCTATGATGCCGGTTACCCCCGTACTCTGGGCCATAAGCGCCTTACATACCAGGGTCTTGCCGGTGCCGGGTTCTCCAACAAGAAGAATTCCTCGCTTGGAAGGGATACCGTATCTGGCAAGCCGCCCTTGATTAGCCAGAAAATCGATGGTGTTGGCTTGAACATCCGCCTTCAAATCAGGGGGTAGAATTATGCTTTCCCAGAGATTGGAAGGTAAGTGCAGGAACCGAATACGCCCGTCGAATTTTAGTTTCTTGCCCCGGTAGAAGTTCTGCTTTTCGGAGATGGACTCAACGCCCCGGGCAAACTGGTGTATTTCCTCCTTTTTGGGAGCAAGTCCCTCTACCTTTATGGCAGCAACAGAGGATGTTTCTACAGGATATATGGTAATTGTAAAGCGACTATCCCCTTTTTCCACCAATAAACAGGCCTCTATGGGAAGGTTTTCATATTGGTCATAGTCCGTATTCACGTCAGCGTAGACTGGCTCGGAATAGCGGTAACCAAGAACGTGGATAACCTTCCATCCCTCGGCTTCAAGATAGCGGTGGAGAGCCCAGGTGAGAAGCTCATTATAATAACGGGGCGCGATGACCACGGCATTTTCCCTTTCGCCTTCCCCCAGGAAATTGCTGATAATGGTATTGTTCCTTGTCCGTTGCTGGTGCATATCAGGCGAGAACTCGTCATCTCCCCCCTGTGAATTAAGCTCTGCCATGATGTCCTCGAAGCTTTCATCCCGGTTCATTTTTTATTCCACCTCCTTAAAAAATAATCTAGCAATTCCAATAGTAGCAGAGGGTTGTGACAGCTAGATTGTCACATTTCGTGGAAATTATGGAGGTATCAGCTAAGATTGTTTAGCAACTCCCCTCTGTCATTGCGGTGAGCCAAAGCCCTGAATGTAGTGAAGGGGAAGCGTGGCAATCCTTGTTCCGAGCGAAAGCGAGGAATCTCATGCTCCAGTTTGCTTCGGCTACGCCTCGCAACCGCTAGCGCTCCTCGCAATGACAAATAAACAACCTCCATCTGACAGTTGACGATGGTCTTAAAATAGCTATAATGATGCCAGTCTCAGGGGATAAGGAAAGCCATGAAAGGTGGTAAGTATAACCGAACATTGCGCCTCATTAATATCATCTACATCCTCAACAATAACCCTAAAGGCATAAGTCCGGCGAAGATAGCCGAGGATTGCAGCATTAGTACCAGACAAGCGTATCGCGACCTCAGTGACCTTGAACACTACCTCAAGGTTCCGCTCTGGACAGATAAGGGTAAGTGGGGTATTGAGCCAGGTCGCTATTTGCCACCCATCTCTTTCAGTCTCCCGGAAGCAATGACCATTTTCCTTGCTTCCAGGCTCTTGCTTGCTTACAGCAACGTCTACAATCCCAGCATCGAGCGCACCTTCATGAAGCTAAATTCCGTCGTTCCCGGGCCGTTAAGAGATGAGATTCGCAAGACCATGGAACAGATGCAGAAGCGAGAGACAGACCAGCAGTTTATCAACACTATGGAACTTCTTGCCCGGGCCTGGACAGAGGGGCGCAAAGCAAAAGTATGGTACTGGACGCTGGGAAAGAAGCAGCCGACCGAACGGATTATCGAGCCATATTTTATTCAGCCCGCGGGTCTGGGGCATGGCAACTATGTCATTGGCTATTGCCATCGGGCAAAGGAAATCCGCACTTTCAAGATAGAGCGAATCCAGAGAATAGAGTTGTTAGATGAGAAATACACGGTGCCAGCAGATTTTGATGCTAATGAGTTCCTGGGCTCGTCCTGGGGCATCGTTGTTGAGGGCGAGGTCAAGACCATCAAGCTGAAGATTGACGCCCCGGAGATAATCAGGATTATGGAAGAAACGAGATGGCATCCCTCTCAAGTCACACAGCGGCAGCCTGACGGCTCAGCCATAGTGACCCTGAAGTTGACAGTGACAACTGAGCTTGTTGGCTTCATACTGAGCTGGGGAGAGAAGGTGGAGGTGCTGGAGCCGAAGAAACTGCGGGAGAAGGTGATGGAAACGGCAAAAGAGATGGTAAAAATTTATCAGAAGAAGAAATTTTGACGCAGGGGTGTCAAAGGGGGTGGGGGAAGATAACGAATAGGCTGGTGATGAAATGGTATCAATTTACGAAGCTGAAGTCCGCAAAAAGTACAAGGTAAAAGAGGACCAACTCACCTCAAGAGTTTTTGGTGCTCTTGCGATGCTGCCCAAACAGACTGTGTTGCTTCCATTTCTTGAGTTGCTTGCGAAGGACACGGCCTCAGGCCAAGACAAAGATGCCCCGGTGCTATCCAAAATAACATCATGGCGGTCTGAGGGCGTGAAATCGGCGAACATTAGTTTATGGAAATACGCTGAAGGGAGCTATCCAGATATCTACATTAAGATGGGTGATTTCGTGATTGTTATAGAAGTTAAGAAGGCTGCACCCGCCACTACTACACAGATAGTAGAGCAATATAGCAATGCTGTAAAGCTCGGTGAAAAGAAAAGGGAGGGTAAACTTGCTTATTTCCTTTTGACCAACGATGACAAGATACCCGATGCGGTAAATGAAGCGCAAGAGGAATTGAGAGGCGAATTTCCGAATGCCAGAATCCATTGGAGGCGATGGCCACAGGTTTGGAAATGGCTTAAAGAAATACAAGGAAACCAAGAAGTGAACGGTGTGTCGCAGAAGCTACTAGAAGCAACAATTAAACTATTGGAGGCGAATGATATGGCGTATCCCACTGGATTTAAAAAGAATTGGTTCGATGAGAAGGTATGCAATGCCTTGGACAGGGTGCAAGAGCTATGTCGTGAAATAAGGCTTACCATTAAGGAAGTCAATGCAAAACTGGAAGAAAAGGGATTGGAGAAGCTTGGCAACCAACCGGACCTGAAAATAACAGGCAAGCTAGGTAACCATGATGAGTGGGTACCTCGCTCATTTCTATTCTATTTCAAAGATAAGCACTGGACAAAAGTGAAAGACCCAAACATACACCCGAGCCTATGCATAGAGTTCAATTTAGAGTCTGATTATCAAGGGGTTGGGGTCGGCCTGCTTTGGAATGATCCCAATGAGGAATTGGTTAAGGAAGTGAGAGAACGTATCTCTGAGCTGGCAGGTGCGGAAGTTGACGATAAGTTGTGGGCTGATGATGGTGAGCTTAGCGTGGGCTGGTGGCTTTCTGCTAAAGACCTGAGCAATTCAGAGGCACCGGATAAATTGCTTTGCAAACTTGTCCAGATACGTGATTTTGCCAACAAGCTGGAGGAATTGCGCGGGACGCTGGGATTAAGAACAGCTCGGGTGTTGAAGAGGATGGGTAAAGGAACTGTGCCCAAAAAGTAGCCAAAACCGCCCAGGCAATGCTGGATGTCTATAAAAAGAGATAGTTGTTGTGACAACCTGGTTATCTTGTGTGTTATTAAGTGGAATGCCACCTTTTCCCAGGTAGGAACGGCCATATCGTACGATTAAAGATTGACATTGTGGATACAAAAGCTCTATAATGTTACAACAATGGAGGTAACGCTATGGCCAAAGCCGGCATTAGAAAGCTAAAGAACAATCTCAGGTATTACATATCTCTTGTCAAAAATGGAGAACAGGTCGTAGTTACCAATCGCGGTCATGACGTGGCGCTTATCGTTCCTGTGGAAGGGTCTGACAATTACAGCCGACTGATGGAGATGGTCAAAGAAGGACTGGCAATTTGGGAAGGTGGTAAACCAATCACACCAGAACCCATAGCAGCTAGTGGTAAACCTGCTTCAGAGATTGTTCTTGAAGACAGACGATGATTCTCTATCTAGATACAAGCTCTTTAGTGAAGCTGTATGTTAGAGAAGATGGCTCCGACGAAGTGAAGGCTTTGTTCGACAGAGCTAGAGTTGTCGCTACCTCGCAGGCGGCATATGCTGAAGCTTGTGCCGCTTTTGCCAGGAAACACCGGCAAGGCGATTTTACCGATGCGCAGTATCACACCGTGATAACTAATTTGCAGCGGCATTGGGGCGCCTACTTTGCCCTTGATGTCTCATGGCCAGTATCGAAGCTTGCTGGCGAACTCGCTGAACGACACAGCCTTAGGGGATTTGATGCCATCCACCTTGCCTCAGCATTGACTCTCAAGACAAGGCTTGGCTCAACAATAACTTTTTCATCTTCCGACTATACATTGGAAGATGCTGCTAAATCAGAGTCGCTGGATGTCTCTAGAAGAAAATAGCAATTTGTGACAATCTAGCTGTCAAAGGTCCATGTTATTATCTTCTCAATGTATAATCACAAAGGAGGTGAAATATGGATAGGAAGGAGATTTTAGAAAAGAAGCTGGAGACACTGGAGGAACTGGAGAAAATCGGGGAAAAGCAACAAGATGAGGAAAGTGAGAAAAGCACAGACATAATGAGCCTGTATATTCCGAGACCTCCAAGGGCTGCGATGGAATCAGCTATGGAGAGGTTAAGGAAGATGGTTTACCCATTCTAGGAAGTTAATATGTGGAAAAAGGTCCTGACAGTCCTGCTAGTTTTGGCAATCTTCTGGCTGCTGGCAAAGGCTGTCATGGCACTACTGCCGAAGGTCAAGCGGGATTTCTATTACCCCAGGGTCGGTAAAGACTTCTATCTGCCGAGAAGAAGATGAGGTCTTTGCCCTTAGATGACTATCTGGATATTGAGACCAGCGAAGGTGCAAGACCAACCATCCCCGGAAGACACTGGCTTTGCTGTTGGAATATAATAGAGAGGATGGGGTGATATTGAAGGTGCTGAAGGCGAGGCTGTTATGAGTATTTGCGACAATATGCCCAAAATACCGCTCCCACGTTATCTTCGGGAACACGGAGATGAAATACAGCACATCTTTGATAACGCAGGCAAGAATGCAGACACATGGCATTACGATGCCAGCGTCTGGCAAAAGGAATTTAAAGACAATTCTGAGGTTAGCGACGACCTGAGCGAAATAACGAAGAAATACCCCGATAGAATAACCCGCAGTCATGTTCAATCCTATGCTCGCAAGATACGGCCTGGTAGCTATCAAGGCATCAGGAGACTTTTTCTAGCCTGCATGATATGGGGATATGGTCCTGACCCCAACGGTCAAGCTAACACTAAGCTAGCTCTCTCCGCCCCTAGGCTTAAAGCAGTGCTTGAGAAATCGGTGGAAAGAATTAAAAACACCCAAATTAAAAAGGCTTACGAGGGATTCGAGCTGGCTGGTTGTGGGCCTGCTTTCTTCACCAAGTTCTTCTACTTTGTTGGGCATGAGTATCAGATAAAGCCATTACCGCTTATTCTTGATAGTCACGTAGCGAATTTCCTACGGTTTCTGGGTAGCGGAGAGGGATGGGGCTTATCGCTTTTCGCCAAGACGGGTTTAAAAGGCTACATAAAGCGCTACTCAAAGGGGTATATGCAGTACATATGTTCAATGGACAATTGGGCGAAGGAGCTTGGTTGCTACGCAGCAGATAACATTGAATACTTTATGTACAAGAAAGACAAAGAGCTAGAGAAAGCGTTGGGTGAAGTTGACGGGGAAGGCAATCCTGAGGTCCCAATCATATTTCACCGCGACGGCGCGTATTGTCTTAAGTGTGGCGCCTTCTTGACATCACCAGAACCAGGTGTAGGTTTCACGTTGGACAAGATTAAAGGAATAGTATGGAGACACGGGTGCTATGACTGCTAGGCGTCAACATCGCTTGAATGGCCAGAGTTCTGTTGCGAGGCTTGCGTCAACAATCTTGGTACAGAGCGGCTCAGCATCCGCATTTGACAAGGCGGAAATTAGGGTTAGGAGGAGTTAACATGCCTATTTATTCTGATTCTCGGCTAAGTATGTATGAGGAATGCCCCTTCAAGTACAAGCTTCGCTACCGGGACAACATCAAGCGAGACATCGAAGGGGTTGAGGGCTTCCTCGGTTCAAGGGTCCATGAGACCCTGAAGAAGTGCTATGACGACCTCAGGCTTACCAGGCTGGATACCCTGAGTGATTTGCTGGCTTACTATAACAAAATCTGGCAGGAAAACTGGAACGACTCAATCATCATCGTGAAGGCGGACCTGACACAGGCGCACTACAGAGCCCTGGGCGAAAAGATGATTGAGACTTACTACAACAGGTATGCCCCGTTTGACCAGGATATAACCATGGGCACTGAGCTTGGTCTTAATTTTCCACTGGATGATGATAGCAAATACAGGATGAGGGGTTACATAGACCGATTGTCACGCACTCAGGACGGTACTTACGAAATCCATGACTACAAGACATCAGCCCATTTGCCGGGTCAGCAAGACGTTGACAATGACCGGCAGCTTGGCTTATACCACATCGGAGTTCAAAAGAAATGGCCCGCTATCGAGAATATCAGGCTTATCTGGCACTACGTCGCCTTCGATGAGGAACTGGTTTCCTACCGCACCCCTGAGGCTATCTCAAGCTTAATTCAAAACACTAAGAGCTTAATTGATGAGATAGAAGCGGCTGAGGACTTTCCACCAAGGGAATCTGCCTTATGCGACTGGTGTGAATATCCCGACCTCTGCCCGATGAGGAAGCACCTGTACACGGTGGAAGCGCTACCGGTAAATGAGTATCTCAAAGAGCCGGGAGTTACGCTGGTCAACAAATATGTGGCGCTTAAGGATGAAGTGAAAAGGATAGGTGAAGAGATACAAAAGGTGAGAGAGGCAATACTGGAGTATGCCAGGAAGGAAGGAGTTGAGGTCATAAAGGGCAGCGACTGTAAAGCGAGAGTTAAGTTTGAGGAGAAGCTGAAGTTCCCTGGGAAGAATGACGAGGAGCGCCAGGAACTGGATAACACAATAATAGAAGCAGGCAAGTGGACAGAAGTCTCTCAGCTTGATACCACAGCACTCACCGATGCTATCGAAAGTGGTCTGTGGAGCAAAGACCTGATTGATAAAGTCATGAAATATGGCAGAATTGAAACAACTGATTCCGTTCGTATATCGAAACTAAGCGACGAGGAAAAGTAGAAATGAGTAGATATGACCCTATAAAGCATTACTTGATTGATCAGCCAGCTCGTGGTCAGCACGAGATATCACTGAGTTTTAACAAAGTAGAAGCTATCCTTGGTTTTTCGTTGTGTGATTCAGCATATAAGCACCCGGCATGGTGGGCAAACGACAGAACGCATTCCCAAGCCAAAGCCTGGCTTGATGCTGGATGGAGAGTGGTTCAAGTCGGTATCAAGAGTCAGATGGTTCATTTTGAGATGCAATCTAGTGTGAGTAAGGCAGGTAATGGTAAGCACCACAATAGCTATATGAGAGGCAGCGAAAATATAGAGAAGGGTGTAACAAAGGAGGATATTCTAATAGTTGTCTCTTGCACCGAGAGGAAAATTTGGAAAGAAGACCCTTCACGACCTGTATATGTCCCCGCAATAGATGCCTACAGGGGCACAAGCGTAACGTGGTTAAGGAATAAAGTGCCTGAAGGGAGAGGTTTCCACTGTGTAATTCTTAGTGCAAAATATGGTTTCATAGAGCCCGAACATCCTATAGCTTATTATAACGTTACCTTTTCAAAACCAAATACAGGGCCGATATCGGACATATCGCTGAAGAACCAAGTTTGCTGTCAGCGGCGACGCTTTGGTACTCAAAAGAGAAGGCTTTGTGATTTCAAGTATATCTTTGTCAAAACCGGGAATAGAGACAAGGGAAGAAATAAGGCATCCTACCTCAAGAAAGTAAAGACTGCGTTCGCCGATACAGATGCAAGAGATAACGTTAGAAAGCTCGATAATAATCTCTGGCATCTAATATTACGCACTGTAGACCCATAAGCGGGATGCAGAAGTAATTAATGTACAAATGACACCCATGAACATTGAGATAATAGGAACCCGGCCCCATTTCACGTTTCACTGGCCAATGGGCATAGAAGAATATAGCTCGGTCATTGAGGTCACGGTACCTGATTCTGGCTATTTCCAAGTTAGCAAGTTGTATATAGCCTATGGATACCGTGAAGCATTCGGAAGCCTCCGTAGGCGCATTCTAGTTTTCAGAAATGAAGGTGATGTCCTTGCCGAGTTCGTTGGTGTGGATTGCTGGGAACAGGATAAACGAGTTGCGACATTCCTCCGGCGGGACGGAAGCAAGCAGTATCTGCGTCCTGCTGACTCTGTTCCTTCCCGCTATAAGGCATTCAGTGTCATTCATTCGCGGTCCGTTATTACAGGCCCATATGCTCCTCAGTGCCTGGCTGCCGTTATCGCCGAAGCAGATTTACCCTCGCTGGTAGCAGTTGCTATAGCAAGAGAGCAAGGAGAGACTTTTCGCATGGCGCAGACACCACCCAAAGTGAAATCAAATACTAAGGATGCCAGCATGCCACCGACAACAAGTCACAACCGCGGCCGGGATATAGTGCAAGCGCTCCTTGATTATCGTAGCAAGCAAAAAACCGGTGGCCCATTCGCTAAGAGTAAAGATGCCGATGAGTTTCTACGCCAGAATCCTTTTGCATTCCTGATGGCAGCCTCAATCGATAGAGGAGCACTTGCCGAGGCAGTGTGGGAGATTCCTTTTCTTCTGAAGAAGAAGCTTGGCCATCTTAATCCCCAATTACTATCTCAAATGAGCGTAGATCAGCTAGAGGAGGCATTACGCTCACTGGAACGGAAACCACGCTTTCCAAGACAATCAGCACGGACAATGCTCTCTCTTTCTAAATTAGTGTTCGAGCAATTTCACGAAAATGTGGCTAGCATATGGCAAGGTAGAGAGCCATTGCGTGTTGTACAGATCCTCGAGCGAATCTGGGGTATTGGCCCCGGCATTGCTCACATGATAGTCCGCATTCTAATAGACGAATTCGGCTATAATCCTGGGCGGGAAGGATTGAGTCAGATTGATGTGAAACCTGACATACATGTGGTAAGGATATTTTATAGAACCGGGCTAATTCTAGAGAGGAGTGGAAGTGCCTGCGTAGAGGCTGCACGACAGTTGTATCCGAAGTTCCCCGGCGTACTAGACTGGCCAGCCTGGGAAATCGGCCGTACCTGGTGCCATGACCACAATCCAGAATGCGTGGACTGCCCACTTTATAGCGTGTGCTCAAGGATAGGCACTTAGCCACAATGAAGTTAAAGTTGGAGATTACGACACATTTCTATAGCAATAAGCACAGGGCAGCAAAATCGGTAATTCGTTTAATAAGGTAAAAGCTTATTAAACTGGCGTTTAGCAAGGATATCTCACCATAGCAGGCGGCAGGCCATGACGAAAAAACAGTGCACAATTTGGCGGTTTGTGCAATCTCGTGCGGCACTTCCCCTTGACATTTATAGAGGAGTCCCATCATTTCGATGGCAGCAAGACTACCTATGATGGGTCAAAATATGCTTTAATGTATGGAAGTATTAACTTTAAAGGAGCGATTGGATGGACAAAATAGAGTTAAAGGTTACCAAGCGGGACATTCTGGGCAAAAAAGTCAGGT
>Ga0210016_1005646_pt1 | contig 10352 bp, 9 predicted proteins | sample CryGeyCG2014_300_FD_185454 | JGI IMG/M metagenome (GOLD analysis project Ga0210016, IMG submission 185454) | Groundwater microbial communities from aquifer - Crystal Geyser CG02_land_8/20/14_3.00 (SPAdes) (version 2) | ecosystem: Environmental > Aquatic > Deep subsurface > Groundwater | place...
TGGCGCAGTATTTTAGCAGCCAAGGGATTGAAGTTGTCGGCTCTGACATTGCCGAGAAGTTTATGACTGACGAGATTTTAAAGCAAGCCGGTATTAAAGTAATAGAAAAATTCAGCAAAGATAATTTGCTCTCCGAGGCTGATTTGATTATTTATTCAACCGCTTATAACGCAGAAAATAACGAAGAAGTGGCAACGGCTGTGGCTGGTAAAATAAAAGTTATGTCTTATGCTGAAGCTTTGGCTGAAATTTTTAACCAGAAATATGGTATAGCCGTGGTTGGCTCGCATGGCAAAACCACGGTAACCGCCTGGCTAGGTTATGTCTTATGGCAAGCTGGTTTAAGTCCGAGCGTGATGGCAGGCGCCAACGTGCCGCAATTTAATGGAGCGGCTTTAGTCGGCAGTTCTGATTATTTAGTTATCGAGGCTGATGAATACCAAAATAAATTAAAATATTTTCAGCCCAAGGCCGTTATCTTAAATAATATTGATTACGACCACCCTGATTTTTTTCCGATAGTTGCCGATTATAATCAGGTATTTATTGAATTTATTAAAAAAATTCCCGGCAAGGGCTGGCTAGTCGCTAATTGTGACGATCCGTTTATTCGCAAAATCGTCCAGGTCAATTGCCGCGCCAAAGTAATAACTTACGCTATCAATGAAGCGGCTGATTATGTCGCTTATGATATTAAAGCGCAGGCGGGAAAACAATTTTTTAAGGTACACCTCACCTCTAACTCCTCTCCTTGGCAAGGAGAGGAGGACCAAGATGATGATATTGCTGGAAATGAGTTAGGGGATTTTTCCATCCAGTTGGCGGGCCGGCATAATGTTTATAACGGCCTGGCGGTGATTGCCGCTAGCATTGAGTTGGGCGTGGATTTATTTAAAATCAGAAAATATTTGTCAGAGTTTGCTGGCACGGCACGTCGTTTGCAAGTATTAGGTGAATTTAGGGGGGCAATAATTATTGATGATTATGCTCACCACCCCACGGAAATTAAAGCCAGCCTAGAAGGCTTGAGGCAGAAATTTGGCCCAAGAAAGTTAATCGTAGTTTTTCACCCACATACTTACACGCGCACTAAAGCATTGCTCAATGATTTTGCCAATAGTTTTGTTGAAGCTGATGAAGTGATTATCTTAGATATTTATGGCTCGGCGCGCGAAAAACAGGGAGGAGTGCATAGTAAAGATTTGGTAAAAAAAATTGTAGAGACGCACCATGGCGCGTCTCGCCATGGCGTGTCTCAAAAAAGTGTAAAATATATTTCAACTCTTGATGAATGTGAAAAATATTTGCGGGAAAATATTAGCCGTGATGAGGTGGTGGTTTTAATGGGCGCTGGCGATGTTTTTAGGATAGGGGAGAAGTTGGTTAAAGGCAAATGATATTATCGCAGTGATATTTTTTCCCCAGAGTTTTTGTTTGAGAACTATAGCTGAATAAATTCTAAATTACAAATCCCAAATTACAAACAAATCCTAATGACCAAAATTACAAATTCAAAACAAGATGATTAAAAATTTGTTTTGAATTTTGAATTTGTAATTTGTGATTTGGAGTTTTTAAAAATATGTTTAGTAGAATTATTTATAATTCCATCGTAATTTTAGTTCTGGCGATTTTACAAATCGCTTTTATTAGCAGTTTGCCCGCGGGATTTAATAATTTAAACCTAGTTATAACCATTTTGATTTTTGTTTTAATTTTAGCTAATTTTAAGAAAGCCATGATTTGGGCTATCAGCTTAGGATTTATAATGGATATTTTTTCTTTCTCTTTTTTCGGCATTTATCTTATCACTTTTAGCCTGGCTATACTTGGCGCTAATATTCTTTTAAATAATTATTTTACCAACCGCTCTCTTTATTCTTTTTTATTTTTAGTAGGATTTGCTACAATAATTTATCAGACTAATTATAATATTCTAAGATATTTAATGAGTTTATTCAGCAAAGGAAGTATCATAGTAGTTAATTCAGGGTTCTGGCTTAATAGTTTGATTCAGTTAGGACTGAATTTGCTGTTGACTTGGCTGTTATTTTATTTGCTTTATTTTATTAGCCGCAGATTCAGGCCGGCATTTTTATTAAATACACGTTTTACGCGCTTTTAATAATTTTAGCTGATTTAAAATACTTTTCTGTTTATCAATTTATATCCCCCCACAAATCTACAGACTGTCCGAGAATTGCTATTTTGTCATCTCGACCCCGCATTTTGCGGGGCAAAATGCGGAGGAGGAGAGATCTTTAATATTTTGCGCTATAACAAAACATTAAATACTGCACACAAAGTATTAAAGATTTCTCCCCCGCAAAATGCGGGGTCGAAATGACAAAAGGTAATTGTTTATTAGTTTTCAGACAGTCTTTAGATTTGAGGGGATGACTTTATGTGGCGCTTGAGAAAAAAAGATAAAATTAAAAATCCCTTTATTATCCGTCAAGGCGAGGATGAGTATGGCCACCTGAAAGACGGCTATCGTTTGGATTGGACCGAGCAGGTTTTTTTGCCAGCCAGCAGCGACAAAGCAACAGTTGGCCAGAATTTTAATTTTAATTATTTGCCGAAAATAATTTTTGTTTTAGCTTTATTTATGGCAATTATTTTAGCTCGGGTTGCCTGGTTGCAGATCATCAAAGGCGATTATTATTATAATTTAGCTGAAGGCAATCGTATCAGAATTGCCAGAATTGAGGCTAATAGAGGAATCATTTACGACAGCAGCAACCGCCCTTTAGTGAGAAATGTCGCTAATTTTTTGCTTTATTTTGTTCCGGCCGACTTGCCGGAAAACGAACAGGAAAAAAGGAGCATTATTGAGCGCCTTAGCCAAATCCTCGGCACTTTAAGTCCAGCTGATATAGAAAATATTTTAACCGCAGTAAAGCCAAAGTCGCTTGAATCGTATCAACCGCTGTTTGTCACCGATAATATTGAATATAATAAAGCCATGCTGTTATATTTAGAATCAGATAAGATGCCGGGAGTTTATTTATCTAATAAAACTAAGCGTGAATACAATTTATCTAGCTTAAGTTTATCTCACATTTTAGGCTACACCAGTAAAATTAATCAAACCGAATTAGACAAATATGGCAGTGAATATTTGCCAATTGATTACATTGGCAAAACCGGTATAGAAAATTTTTGGGAAAATGAGCTCAAAGGCCAGAGCGGCAAAAAGCAAATTGAAGTTGATGCTTTAGGCAAAGAAAAGAAAATAATTAATCAGCTAGCTGGTGCAGACGGCCATAATTTAGTTTTGTCAATTGATATTGATTTGCAAAAAAAATTGGAAGAGACAATTACTAATGCTTTAAAAAAATCGAAACTTAATAAGGCCTGCGCCATTGCCCTGGACCCTAATAACGGGGAAATTTTGGCTCTGGTCAGCTTGCCGTCATATAATAATAATTTATTTGCGCGAGGAATTACTAATGATGAATATCAAGCATTAGTTAGTCATCCTGATCAGCCCTTATTTAACCGTTGCACGAGCGGTGAATATCCGTCCGGGTCAACCATCAAGCCGGTGCTGGCTGCGGCGGCGCTGGAAGAGGGGATAATCAATGAAAATACCAGCTTTATTAGCACCGGTGGTTTAAGAATAGGCGAATGGTTTTTTCCGGATTGGAAAGTTGGCGGTCATGGCGTGACTAATGTCAGAAAAGCCATTGCCGAATCAGTTAATACTTTCTTTTACTATATTGGCGGCGGTTATGGGGATTTTGTTGGTTTAGGCATTGACCGCATGGTAAGATATGAAAAAATATTCGGTTTAGGCAAACAAACCGGAATTGACATTATTGGCGAGGCCAAAGGATTTTTGCCAACTAAAGACTGGAAAGAGACAATTAAAGGAGAGCGCTGGTATGTCGGCGATACTTATCATGCGGCCATTGGCCAGGGTGATATTACCGTGACGCCGTTGCAAGTAGCAAACTATACTGCTGTTTTTGCCAACGGCGGCTTGTTATATCGGCCGCATTTTATCCGCCAAGTTTTATCAAGCGATGACAAAATTATCAGACAAGTTGACCATAAACCGATTAAAAGCAATGTAGTGAGCAGTGAAAATATAAAAATTGTCAGGGAAGGCATGAGGCAAACCGTGACCTTTGGCAGTGCCCGCAGTCTAGCATCAGCACCAGTAGCTGTTGCCGGCAAGACCGGTACGGCCCAATGGTCTAGCAACAAACCAAATCATGCCTGGTTTACCGGCTTTGCGCCTTATGATAAGCCACAAATAGTCATTACTATTTTAATAGAGCAAGGCGGGGAGGGGAGCAGTGTGGCTGTGCCAATAGCAAGAGAAGTGCTAGAGTGGTATTTTTCTAATAAAGTCCCCCTTATCAAGGGGGATTAAGGGGGTTATTGTCATCCTGGTCTTTCGTCTTTTTGTCATCCCCGCGAAAGCGGGGATCCAGAAATAATTTAATTTTAGCTATTATTTAAAGAAAAATTAGCACTCTTGACAGGGGAGTGCTAATTTTGCTAAAATGGTTTTAGCGGAATTATTTATTATAAATAATAATTTGCGGTATTCGCAAATTCGCATTATTTTTTATGGATAAACGCAAAGAGTTGATTTTAAATACTATTATCAAAGAGCATATTAAAACTGGCGTTCCGGTAGGGTCAGAGGTTTTGGTTGATAAATATAAATTGGATATTTCCTCGGCCACAGTCAGAAATGAAATGGCAGAATTGGAAGAAGCCGGCTATATCAAGCAGCCGCATATTTCCGCAGGCCGCATTCCCACAGAAATCGCCTATAATTTATTTATTAAAAATTTAGCAGAAAAAAAGTTAGCTAAAATTGAAGTGCAAATTTTTGACAAACTGTTAAAAGATAAAGATGAATTGAGTTTTAAGCAAACCGCCAAGGCGCTGGCAAAAATTTCTAACAATGCGGTTTTTTGGGCGTTTCACCGCCATAACTTGTATTACACCGGCATTTCCAATTTACTGGCCCAGCCAGAGTTTGCCCAAACTGAATTAATTTATGACATTTCGCAAATTATTGACCGCGTGGATGAAATAATTGATGATATTTATAGCAAGCTGAAAGCCGGGCCGCAGATATTTATTGGTTCAACCAATCCTTTTGGCAATTTTTGCGGCACTATTTTAACCAAATATAAACTGGCAGATAATATCGGCCTGTTCGGCCTGCTTGGCCCCATCAGAATGGATTATGAAAAGGGCTTGTCCTTAGTTAAATTTATTAATAATAAGATTGCTAGTTAATAGATATTTAATAATTATTATGTATGTATGATGGAAGAAAAAAAGGATAATTGCAAAAAATATCCGGAGCCAACAGTTGGGCCGATTATATATAATGAAAAGGGAGAAATTTTATTAATTCAATGTCCAAGGTGGGGTGATTATTGGCATATACCAGGCGGGCATATTGAAATAGGAGAAACTGCTGAACAAGCCTTAAAAAGGGAGATAATGGAAGAAACCGGTTTGGAAATAGATAATATAGAATTTATCGGATGGCAAGACGCAATTGAGCCGGTGGGTTTTTATATAAAGAAGCATTTTATTTTTTTGGATTATTGCGCTAGAATGTCGGGCGGAAAAATAACCAAGAGTAATGAGATGGAAGAATATATTTGGATACAGCCAGAAGAGGCTCTACGAACTCTAAAAATTGACCCAGCAACTATTAGGACCATTAATTTTTATTTAAAACATCTTAAAAATAAAGCAAATGGTTGTGAGGACAAATTCAAGCGTGCTTTGGCGGATTATCAGAATTTATTAAAACAAACCACTAAAGAAAAGCTGGAGTTTGCCAAATTTGCCAATGAAGATTTGCTTTATCAGATTTTACCGGTTTACGATAATTTAAAAGAATCACTTAAGCATAGCGACGAAGTGGTGGATAAAAACGGCTGGTTAGACGGCATTAAATATATTATTAAGCAGTTTAGCGATGTTTTAAATAATTTAGGCGTTGAAGAAATTAAAACCATAGGCAAGAAATTTGACCATCAGCAGATGGAAGCGGTTGACAGCCAGGAGACAGAAAATAAAAAAGAAGATGGTTTAGTGGCTAGAGAAGTCAAGCCCGGCTACAAGCTAAATAGTAAAGTGATTATACCGGCTAAAGTGGTGGTTTATAAAATTAATAATTAATTTTAACATTTTGTCATTTAGAGGGAGCATAGCGACCGAGAAATCTTTAATATTTGGCGCGACAAAAAAGTATTATAGATTTTTCGCCTCGCATTAGCTCGGCTCAAAATGACAAAAACAACAAACATATGTCGCCAATCATCCGTTGGACGCCATTCCTTGAACCATTTGAGGATATGGACAAATTTTTTCAAGATTTAGCGCCGGCAACGCGCGCTACGGCTGGTTTTATGCCGGCAGTTGATGTTTATCAGGACAAAGATAATGTTATTGTTGAAGCGCAATTGGCCGGTATTGATCCGGAAAAGGTTGATATTTCCATTGAAAATGATGTTTTAGTGGTGAAAGGCGAGAGCGAGAAAAAGAGTGAAGTAGAAGACAAAAATTACTATCGCAAAGAAATCAGGCGCGGCAGTTTTTATCGCAGCGTGCCTTTGCCATCGCATGTTATTGGCGAAAAAGCCAGCGCCGAAGCCAGAGACGGAGTGTTAAAAGTTGTTATTCCCAAAGCAGCGGAAGCCAAGCCAAAGACGATTAAGATTAGGACAGCCAAGAAATAATCGCGGACGGACGCTGAATAACGCTAAAGGGCGCTAATGAGACGCTGATAAACGCTGAAGTGTCATTGACATCTACGCTTATGAAATCAACAAATCATAAAATTTACATTGGCGATTCTGAAACGGTATTAAAAAAACTACCCGACAACTTTTTTCAGTTAATGATTACTTCTCCACCATATTGGAATGTAAGAGATTACGAACACAAGAATCAAATTGGCTTAAATGATACGCTAGAGCAATATTTAGATAGATTAGATAAAGTATGGAGGGAAGTAGCCAGAACTTTATTGCCTGATGGCAAAATTGCTTTAAATATTGGCAATATTTATTACTCAGAACCTAATGAAAAAAGGCGAACTACTGCTAATTTGTCGCTTTTGACTTGGCAGCAGTTAAATAATATAAAAGAATTGAAATTTATGGGCACAATTTATTGGCAAAAAACTACTTCACGAGATGGCTCGGTTCTCTTTGGTAGTTATCCTTATCCAACCAATTTTATGATTTCAAATGCGGTGGAGCCAATTCATATTTTTAGAAAAATAGGCAACAGAAAAGTATCTAAAGAAATTAAAGAAAGGTCAAAAGTGACTAAAGAAGAATTTAGAAAATTTAGAGATGCAATTTGGAATGATATAAATGGAATAGAAGATAAACATTGCGCTGCTTATCCTGTAGAGTTACCAAAACGGTTAATCAAAATGTTTTCTTATGTGGAAGATTGGATACTGGATCCTTTTTTAGGAAGCGGAACAACTACAAAAGCAGCAAAAGAATTAGGAAGAAATTCAGTGGGTATAGAATTAAATCCAAGGTATTTAAAAATCATTGAACAAAAAGTAAGCAGTAAACAAAGTGATATGTTTAATAGTGCAAAATTTGAAATAATTAAATAACCTTATGGCTAAAAAGAAATTAATAAAATTAGGCACTGGTAGGACATTAGGTTGGTAATTTTGGAAAATTACCGTAAAGATACTTAATCCAGTTATGAATTTTAGGCAATTTGCAACCAGCTAATTCCAGCGGAGATTTATTATACCCTCCGTCAGAGTCTCTCGCTAGAGGACTCTGACGCCAAGAAGAGGGAAAGTCAGAGTCCCTCGGAGATTTATTATACCCTCCGTCAGAGTCTCTCGCTAGAGGACTCTGACGCCAAGAAGAGGGAAAGTCAGAGTCCCTTTTAGGAGACTCTGACAGAGGGAATGATTAAGATTAAGACAGGGAAGAAGTAATCTCGCAACTCGTAACTCGTAACTCGTAACTCGTAACTCATAACTCATAACTCGTAACTCGCAACTCGTAACACAAATCTGTCATCAGATTGTCCAAAAAGTACCGTCATTCCCGCGCAGGCGGGAATCCAAAAATTATATAAAATACATTTTTTATCTCATTTATGTTAAAAAAACTAAAACAATTTTTTACTTATCCAATCTTCAACTTTAAGATTAATTATTCCAAACTTAATCCAATAAATTATAACTGGAAAAAATTAAGGGATGTAAAGTTTATTTTAATTGTGATAATTATTGTCACTATCTCTTCTTGCTTAACCATTTATGAATCTGCTATATATTTTATTGCTGGAGGTGATGATGCAATGGTGAGTGATATAATCACCGGCATTAGCGATAATGTTATAGAATATTTAGATAATAATTATTTTACCGCCGAAGATAAAAAAGGCGATTGTAATATTGCTAACATTAAATTACGAGGGAGTTTAGTTACCTATATTCCAAACGAAGACCTGGAATATTTATCTTGTGAAAATGGAAATTTAACAGTAGACGAAACCTCTTCTGAAAATATAGTATCATCTATAAAAAAAGCAGAAGAAAACGATAATATTAAAGCCATTATTATAGATATAGATTCGGTTGGCGGTAGCCCAGTTGCGGCCGAAGAAATTGCCAACGCTTTAAAAAGAGCTCAAAAACCAACTGTAGCTATAATCAGAGAATATGGTAATTCCGGCGCTTATTATGTAGCCACTGGAGCTGATATTATTTTTGCCTCTGCCAAGTCGGATGTCGGCGGTATCGGCGTTACTTCTTCTTATTTGGACAATGCAAAGAAAAATCAAAAAGAGGGGCTGACCTACAATCAATTAAGCGTCGGCAAATTTAAAGATATGTTAGATCCAGACAAAACCTTAACAGCGGAAGAAAAAGAATTAATTATGCGGGACATTAAAATACTTCACCAAGAATTTATTAAAGCAGTCGCCAGTAATAGAAATTTAGAAATTGAAAAAGTAAGACAATTAGCTGATGGCTCATCTATGCTCGGACAGATGGCTTTAGAAAATGGATTAATTGATAGAATTGGCGGGATGAATGAAGTTATAGATTATTTAAAGGAAAAGGTTGGGGCAGAGGCGAAGGTTTGTTGGTAAAAATTATTAAACTGCAAAAATATGAATAATGACGAACTAATTAAATTCTGTCTGGAAAATTTAAATTTTAAGATTTTAAACAATTGGCCACCGAAGGAATATTGTTATCCGTATATCAGTCTCTGCGCCATTGATGCGGTATTTTCGATTAATACAAAATACGAAGCTGTTAAAAATATAGTAAACCGAATAGAAAAAAGTAGAGTTCATTTAAATTCATTAGCGGAATTTGAAAAATGGATGGGCAATACTCCGACCGAAGAATTAAAGCAAAATTATTTCAATGGCCAAAAAGTGGGCAAAAGACTAAAAATTGATATTTTAAAAGATTTTATTGATATTTTATTATGTCATAACTTCGACGACAAAGCGGATTTCGGAAATTTTATAGATAATGCAGAAATAGATACAAATTTGGATAATATCAAAGGAGTTGGAAAAACAACAATTTCATATTTTTTTATGTTAGCTGGCGATGAAAATAAAATTAAACCGGATAGACATATAAAAAAATTCATTTCCGACAGACAAGAAACTCTTATTAATGATGTTGATAATAAAATGGCGGCAAAAACATTAAAATTAATTCTTCCTGAGTTACAGAAAAAACATCCAAAATTAACATTAAGAAGTCTTGATTATTTAATATGGAATTTTCAAAGAAAAAAAACACGGAGAAATAATTAATTATCAGCAAATAAATAGTTGGCGAGATTATTGCGAAAAATATGTAAAAAATATAAAAAATATTTTTGGAATACAAGATGTTCCCCGCGATGTTGACAGATTGTTATGGGTTTATGGACATTTTCATAAAATCAAATTAAAATATGGACAAACTAGCAATAAAAACAATAGTTAAAATGAAATTAATAAATATAATCATCTTTACTGCCAGTTTAATAATTTGGCTGACATCAATTTTTATTATTTTTATTTTTATTAGTTTTTTTAGTAAAGTTGGGGGTTATGTTATTTCTATTTGGTTAGTTCTTTTTACTCCTTTGTTTTTGGCCCTTTTTCTTAAAAAGTATAAAAACAAAATACTAAAAAATATTTTTGAATTACACGAAACAGAAATCGTTTATTATAATAATAGGACTTACGCGTTTGCGTATTTAATATAATTTGTGGTAGCAAATCTGGTAATAGACGCCTTTTGCTCATACCAGCTGATAGATTCTGAAATTCTGACTGCCTCTAATCTGGCAAAGGCTACAAAG
>Ga0210016_1005654_pt1 | contig 10341 bp, 21 predicted proteins | sample CryGeyCG2014_300_FD_185454 | JGI IMG/M metagenome (GOLD analysis project Ga0210016, IMG submission 185454) | Groundwater microbial communities from aquifer - Crystal Geyser CG02_land_8/20/14_3.00 (SPAdes) (version 2) | ecosystem: Environmental > Aquatic > Deep subsurface > Groundwater | place...
TCAAAGGTGTGAGAGTGTGCGGGACTGTTTTATTGGGTGGTCGGAATGTGATGAATACTCGACCACAATGTGGGAAACTCTCTGCGAGCGCATAGAAAACTATGGAAACCTTGAGCAAACCATATGCGACGAGAAAATGGTTGTGTTGTATAAAAAATAAAAATAAAATAAAATAAAAATAAGATGAAAAACAAAAAAGCGGGTGAGGGAGATATCCCCTCACCCGACCTCGACCAAGAATTTGAGCTTCGCACAAGTGCCCCACAAGAGGAAATGGAAAGGTATTGGTTGAAAAAGAAGGCAACACTGCAAAGAAAAATACGAAAAATAAATAAAAAAATAAAAAAAAATATATATAACCCCTTTTTGGGCGACGATGAAAAATAAACACAATGGAAAACGATATAAAAAAAAGAATACCCCCATGGAGCGAAAATATAGAAAAATATCGAATATCAACAGAATATACCTCGATATCTTATACTACGCCCCATTATCTGGTGTTCCGCTATTATTGCAACAGCGAAACATATCTATGCGAGACCCGCAAGAGTATTGTCCTTTGGTGGATTTCGCAAGCGGAAAAAGAAAAACTTCTTGCGTTTGAAAAACAAAAAAAAGAAAAACATAAGGGACTAAAGGTATTTGACGGAACAACCATGGAAGGATTGTGAAAAAAAATCACAAAAACAGAGAACAACTCAAAAGAAAAATAATATTAAACATAAATTGTGGGGTGATTGGGTATGGCCAAATGACATAATATGTATGCGGGGATGTTTCAGTGTGTCATTCGCAACGGCATGCTGAAATTTCCACCCGATCAGTGTTAATATTTCTAGTTTTTTTGGTTATCTTTTTTTACTAAAAAAAGTAACATAGTAATAATAACAAAATAGAACGTAATAAGAACGTAATAAGAATATAATAATAATATAATAAGAATATAATAATAACATAAAATGTTTCATTTTTTCCGAAAAAGCACGGTTGATGAAAAAGAGATAATCGAAATAAAAAAAAAAATAGCATATATGGAGACTGATGTCTCAATTCTCAAAACGCAGTATCAAAGGTTGCTTGACAGGTATAAAGGTGAAGCAATGGCTGACGCTCGTGCACGGAAAAAAGAAGACGATGTTGACATTCAGAAGATAATATCTGAAATTACGGTAAATCCGAAAATGTCCATACAAGATGTCATAACAAAAAATCCAAAAATAATACAAAACATATTAAAAAGCATATAATATATTATAATATAATATATAATATAAAAAATAATAAAATGGCTCTTCCACTTCTCCTCATTTTGTATTTAGGTAGAATAGTTCCGATAGCAGTTGGGGTAGGTACAGCCTTAGCACGCTTTGTCGCAAAAAATCCCAGAATAATCGGCACCACCCTGTCGCTCGAAGCTATATCCTCTGCAATTCAATCATATACTACCACCGAAAAAGAAAAAATAGCGATTGTAGATGAAATAGGAAAAGAAAATCCGCAACTCAGGGTTGACATCCTCAAAAATATATTTTCTCCCGACACTAACATAATATCAAACATCGTTCCTTATTTAATATTACTCATAATTGTATATTATATTTTAAGAAAATAAAATAAGAAAATGAAAATAATACCTCGTGAACATTCCCCAAGCACAAAGATATCTGATTTACTTTTATTCATATTCAGTGTGGCGTATTTTGTATTTGGTTTTTGCATTACTGATGACTTGTTTGCTTGTTTTATTTTTTTACTGTGTGTTTTAAGCATCATATTAATTAAATATTTACGTTTGTCTAAAAATGAAGAAGGATGAAAAAATAATTATAGCAGGGGCAGGTGCAGTATTAGCATATTTTTTGTTGGAGCAAAACAAAGAAAAAAAAACAAATATCTCCGAAGTGTCTATATTCCCGACAGAATTTTATGAGTGATTATATTAATAACTTAATCTCTTACTTATAATATATAATATAAAAATAATATATAAAAATAATATAAAAAATAAAATGCCAAACTTTATTTTGAAGTTAAAGGTAATGAACAATAGCGGTGTGTCTGTATCTGCTCATGTTGGTGCTTCTCTCGTAGGCACACAAAATCATATTGAATACTACAACGAGGCCGAGGATATCAAAAAACTGTTCCCGACGGGAGAGACTATCGTTCAAAGGTATCTTACCACGGATTTGGGCCCCAATCAAAAATATGACCTCATCGTGGCTCTATGGGAGGGTGAGAAACCCATCGGGCACGGCACCAAGTATGCTGATTTCACGGTGCATAATGCAGTTGAAAAAAAAAAAAAAATAATAGTTAAGATGGCGATAGCGGTTCTCGACCATTATCCGAAATCATTTACTGTTAATTAATAAAAAATATAATATATAAAATATAATATATAATATATAATAACTAAATAAAATGGTGTATAGAAAAGCAAAACAGAAGGTTCGAAGGGTGTATTCACGCTCAAAAAGTATTTTGAGTGGCGACCTTCTCAAAAATCCATATATAGTTGGAATTGCGGCAGGTATAGCAAAAAATGCGATGTCCGGAAAAAAAATAATTGATATTGAAAATATAAAAAAAAGAATTTCAAAGGTAGACGGCACAAATCCGCTCATTTTTTTGGGATTAGGTATACTTGCGAAAAATCCAGCACTCATAGCAATAGGTCTGTATGGAGTAGTTGACCCGCCAGACGAGGAAAAAAAGGAAGAATACCTCGGGTATTTGAATGTCGGAGAAACTCAAGAAAGCGAAGGATATTCGAATGTCGGAGAAAGTCAAGAAAGCGAAGGATATTCGAATGTCGGAGAAATTCAAAAAACAGAAATAAAAAAAAGATTTGTGTACTAAATCAAAATGATACAAAATAATATAAAATAAAAAAATATAATATAAAATATAAAATAAAATGGCAGCAACACCGTACCGGGTATATATGGTATTCAAACATACGAGCATAGAAGGAAAATATATTCCCCTACTTTATACCGCCAGTGATGTGGCTGGCGCAAGTCTAGTCCTACCATCGGATAGTACGATATATACCATTCCCGCAGGAAATGGTTCGGAAGAAAAAGCAGAATATAGGCTCGCTGAGGTTGTGGTTATAGGTACGTTCACGGACACAAACTATATTCAGGTATGGTTCAATGACCAACCGACTGAACACATCATCGTAAATGCGATAAATACAAGAGAGACAGTAACGAGGCAGTTTAAAACAATTGATTTGTTTGTCAAAGAAGGTACTTCGATAAAATTCAAGTTAGCAGCATAAAAAAAAACATGTCCTTGAATTACCGGACGGTCTATCTTGAGAATAGTCTCACGGTAACCGTATTTGAAGCACCACGTGTGATGAGAAGGATTTTTTTAGGGCTATATGTGGTAGCGAGGGCGGATATGACATTTTCGGCACATATTTCATTTGACGACCCTGCATTTGTTAACTATATTTCCATCAACGGTTTACAGAGGAAGTATGAGTTTGAGTGCGCTGACATTCCGCAAGGAATTGTTTTCATTCAAAAACAAGGTGATGTGACTGGGTCGATATCTGCGATTGAAATCCTGAAATAATTAATTTTTTATTTTTTTTAATGTAATACTTTGTGGACGAAAACAAATATATATCTGGAGGGAGTTGCTATGTTCTCCCTCTTTTTTATATAATTCCTTATATTAAATAACAAACATAGCAAATATAAAAATATATTATAAATATAGCAAAATGAAATACATGGCGAAATATTATCAGGTATGTTGGGGTGATGATGTGAAACCAATTCAAAACCAGTGCCAGCAAACCTTACACACAGAAGAATTATGTTCTATTAACACTATAAAGGATAACTACTCACATCTCGAAAATACACCATCGCAGACAAATATAATCTCGAAAGGTTTCTTTCAGATGGAAGCTCAAAAAGCACTTCAAAATTCACAAGTAGAAAAAGCATTTGGGGTAATAGAACAATACATTCAGAGGTCGGAAAGAAAATTCTATCGGTTTCTGGACACGGAAACAAAAAAAGTTATAATCTCAAAACAGCTCAACCGCTTTGACGCAGGGTATATTTTCACAGCAAAGCAGAAACTCAAAGGGCTCCAAAAAATAGGACATGGGCACGATATCATGCACATAACCCTTACCGTTTCACATGTAGGAAACTCAGATTATGTAGAAAAATACAGGCTCCTTAAAAATAAATTCAATCATTTCATATGTTTTTTTAAGCGGATAATAAAAAAAAAAATAGACTATGTTTCTACCTATGAGGTTACTCGAGCAAAGGACGGGCGATATCATCAGCACATCCACCTTATCATTATCGGGGTTGGATACCTTCCGAAAAAAACAGTCGCACTCTTGTCTGCGAAATGGAAAAAAATATCAAACTCCGAATACATCCATTTCAAATACATATCAAAAAACCGAGATGTGAATATTTTTAAATACGTAATGAAGTATGTAACGAAGGAAATCGCCAATGTCAACCTTACAACAGTTCTTCTTTTTTCAGTGAAAGGGAAAGCATATACAATGTCGTTGAGCCTCTCCCGAATGCTTTCAGAAAAAATCGTAGATGTCGCTGAAAAAAAATACAAATATATTGATACTTTTGAGGCACAAGATATTTTTTATGGGTATGATATTGCTGAATATGACCCTGCTTCTCTCACTTTTTTCTTTTCCTTTATTTCGGTGGAAGAAAAAACGAAACTTCTTTCCGAATGTATGCGACAGGCGGAAGCCAGGCAAAAAACACAAAAAGAGAAGGAAGAAGCAGACGGAAGAGATATAGAAGTGAACAAAAAAGCTACTATTAGTATGCTTAATATGATAAAAATAAAATAAAAACAAGATGAAAAACATAGGAGCGAGCGTGAGCGCAGTTCTCACAGCAGAAAAAAAAGAAGCAGAAGTAGAAAAAGAAGAAGGAGAAGGAAAGAAATATATTCGGAAGGAAAACGAGGTAATATTTTGCCTCGAGGAAGCCCCTGAATTTCAAATATCCGTTGTGGCACGGTGGGGCGAAAATGCTCACGGGGAGATAGTCGAGCAACCTGACATATACTTCCGCCATATTTCAACAGGCAGACTTTGTCAGAGCGTATATGCATGTTTGAGCGATGAGGTGTATGATGAGTTCGCTGAAGAAAAGTGGGATACATTGGCATTCCGCATCCATATGATGTTGAGGCGAGACCTTCGGTATATTGTCATGTATGAAAAAAAATACGAGATACACCCGATTTAAAAATACAAAAATGGAAAAAGAGTATAACGCACGGGGAGAAAAAGTCTATATAAACATAATAAACAGAGAAAACGCAAAAATAAAAAATAAAAATAAAATAAAACAAACAAGATGAAAAACATAGGAGCGAGCGTGAGCGCAGTTCTCACGGCAGAAAAAAAAGAAGCAGAAGCTGGCAAAATAGAAGAAGAAGAATACTATCAAATGGAAAACGAGGTAATATTTTGCCTCGAGGAAGCCCCTGAATTTCAAATATCCGCCGTAGCGGAATGGGGCGAAAATTCACGGGGAGACATGGTGGTAGGAGTAGACACGTATTTCCGCCACATTGAAACTGGTCAAAGGTGTGAGAGTGTGCGGGACTGTTTTATTGGGTGGTCGGAATGTGATGAATACTCGACCACAATGTGGGAAACTCTCTGCGAGCGCATCGAAGAATACGGAAACCTTGAGCAAACCATATGTGACGAGAAAAGAGTTGTGCTGTATAAAAAATAAAATATAAAATAAAATAAAACAAACAAGATGAAAAACAAAAAAGCGGGTGAGGGGAATATCCCCTCACCCGACCTCGACCAAGAATTTGAACTTCGTACAAGTGCCCCGCAGGAAGAAATGGAACGGTATTATGCCCGAAAGAAGGCATCCCTTCTACGAAAAATACGAAAAATAAATAAAAAAATAAAAAAAAATATATATAACCCCTTTATAAATGACGATGAAAAATAAACAAAAAATAGAAGATGATATAAAAAAAAGAATACCTCAGTGGAGTGAAAACGTCGAAAAATATCGAATATCTGCGGAATATACCTTGATATCTTATACCACACCTCATTATCTTATCTTCCGGTATTATTGCAATAGTGAAATATATATGTGTGAGACCCGCAAGAGTATTGTGTTGTGGTGGATTTCGCCAGAGGAGAAAGAAAAACTCCTTGCGTTTGAAACGAAAAAAAAAGAAAAATATAAGGGACTAAAAGCCTATGATGGAACAACCGAGGAAGGATTATGAAAAAAACCGTAAAATAGAATGATGAAAAAGAAAAATAGTATTTGGATACAATTTAGGATGGTTGGGTATGGTCAAATGACATAAATATATATGCGGAGATGTTTCAGTGTGTCATTCGCACGGCACGCCGAAACTTCCACCAGCTAGTGTTAATATTTTTAGTTTTTTTGGTTACTTTTTTTACAAAAAAAGTAACATACTAGCAACAACATAATAATAATGTAAAAGAATTGTAATAATATCTAAATAATAAATATATAAAATGTTTAATTTTCTTCGACAAAAAAATACAGCGGACGAAAAAGAAATTATAGAAATAAAAAAAAAAATAGCGTATATGGAGACCGATGTCGCAATCCTCAAATCACAGTATCAGAGGCTCATCGACAGATACAAAGGTGAGGTAATGGCTGACGCTCGGCAAAAGAAAAAAGAAGATGATGTTGTTGTCCAGAAAATAATATCTGAAATCACGGCGAACCCGAAAATGTCATTGCAGGAAATCATGGCAAACCACCCCGAAATAATTGAAAAAATAATGAAAAGTATTTAGTAATATAATATAATATAATATAATATATAATATAATAAAATAATAAAATGGTTCTTCCGGTATTTTTCATTGCGAATGCAGGTAGAATAATTCAGATAGCAGTTGGGGTAGGCACAGCAATTGCACGCTTCATCGCAAAAAATCCAAAGATAATAGGCACCACCCTATCGCTCGAGGCAATATCTTCTGCAATTCAATCATATACTACTAATGAGAAAGAAAAAATTGACCTCGTGAACGAAATTGGAAAAGAAAATCCTCAATTAAAGTATGACATCCTCAAAAATATGTTTTTTTCCAACACAAATATCGTGCCAAACATTCTTCCTTATTTAGTCTTGTTCGTAATTATATATTATTTTTTGAGAAAATGAAAATATCCGCCCGCAACCATTCAGGGAGCACAAAGATATCCGATTTGCTCTTACTCGTGTTCAGCGTGGCTTATTTTATTGCGGGACTGTGTTTCGCAAAAGACTTGTTTGCCTGTGCAATATTTTTAGTAACGGTCATATGTATAATAATAATAAAATATTTAAAATTAAATCAAAATGAAGAACAATGAAAAAGCGATAATCGCAGGGGCAGGCGCAGTATTAGCATATTTTTTGCTTGAAGAGAATAAAGAAAAAAAAACGGATATTTCCGATGTGTCCATATTCCCAACAGAATTTTTCGAAGAATAATATTAATAACTTAATATACTATGTTTAATATATAATATGAAAATAATAAAAAATATAAAATGCCAAATTTTACAATAAAGGTTTGGGTAAAGAACAAAGGGACTTCAACGGTATCCGCTCACCTAGGGGCTTCTTTAATTTCTGATGTTACGGGTCAGGAATATTATAACGTTGCCGATGATATCAAAAAAGATTTTGCGCCAGGGGATATTTTCGTGACGAGATATCTCAACACAGATCTGGGCCCTATTGGAAAATATTCTCTTTACTTAGCTCTCTGGGAAGGCGAAAAAACAATCGGGCACGGTATCAAATATGCCCATGTGGAGTTATTGCATGCTGTCGAAAAAAAAAAAAAACCAATAATTAGGCTCGAACTTCGTCCTCCAGGTATTACTCCTACATCGTTCACAGTTGACTAAAAATATAAAATAATAAGAAAAATATAAATAAAATGGTATACAGAAAAGCAAAACAAAAGATTCGAAGAGTATATTCCAGAGGAAAAACTATGTTTGATGGCGGCATTTTCAAAAATCCGTATATGGTAGGAATAGCGGCAGGTGTCATAAAAAATGCGCTTTCTAAAAAAAAAATAATTGATATCGAGAATATCAAAAATAGGATTTCAAAAGTAGACGGAACAAATCCCCTGATTTTTTTAGGAATAGGTATGCTTACGAAAAATCCGCTAATTATCGCAATTGGCCTGTTTGGAATTGTTGACCCGCCAGACACAGAAAAAAAGGAAGAATACATCGGGTATTCGAATGTCGGGGAAACTCAAGAAAGCACAGGATATACGAATGTCGGAGAAACTCAAGAAAGCACAGGATATACGAATGTCGGAGAAACTCAAGAAGCAAGGATAAAAAAAAGATTTGTGTACTAAATCAAAATAATATATAAAATAATATAATATAAAAAATAAAATAAAATGGCAGCAACACCGTACCGGGTATATATGGTATTCAAACATACAAGTATAGAAGGAAAATATATTCCTCTACTTTATACCGCTAGTGATGTGGCGGGCGCAAGTCTAGTACTTCCATCGGATAGTACTATATATACTATCCCTGCAGGAAATGGTTCGGAAGAAAAAGCAGAATATAGGCTGGCCGAGGTTGTGGTCATCGGCACATTCACGGACACGAACTACATTCAAGTGTGGTTCAACGACCAACCCACCGAACACATTATCGTCAACGCTATAAACACAAGAGAGACGGTAACGAGGCAGTTCAAAACAATTGACCTCTTTGTGAAAGAAGGCACGTCAATAAAATTCAAGTTAGCGGCGTAAAAAAAAAATATGTCCTTAAACTATAAGACGGTATATCTTGAGGATAATTCCGCTTTATATATTTTCGAAGCACCACGTGTGATGAGGCGAGTTTTTTTAGGGGTATATGTAGTAGCGTGGGCGGATATGAACTTTTCGGCGCATATTTCGTTTGATGATCCTCATTTTGTAAACTATCTTACCCTTAATACGATAAAGAAGGAATATGAGTTTGAATGCCCTGATATTCCACAAGGAATTGTTTTTGTTCAAAAACAAAGTGATACGACCGGGTCGATATCGGCGATTGAAATTTTGAAATAATTAATTTTTTATTTTTTTTTAATATAATACTTCGTCTCTAAAAACAAATATATATCTGGAGAGAGTTGCTATGTTCTCTCTCCCCCTTTAATTAAAATAATAAACATAGTAAAAATAAAAATATATTTTTAAATATAGTATAAAATGAAATACATGGCAAAAGATACTAGGATGTATTGGGACATTGATGTCAAACCAATTCAAGACCACTCCCAACAAACATTACATATAGATGAATTATGTTCTATTAACACTATAGAGGATAACTACTCACTTTTTGAAAATACACCATCGCAGACAAATATAATCTCGAAAGGTTTCTTTCAGACGGAAGCTCAAAAAGCACTTCAAAATTCCCAAATAGAAAAAGCATTCGAGGTAATAGAACAATACGTTCAGAGGTCGGAAAGAAAATTCTATAGGTTTCTCGACACACAGACGAAAAAAATCATAGTTTCAAAACAACTCAGCAGGTTCGACGCTGGGTATATATCTTCCGCAAAACAGAAACTCAAAGGGCTCCAAAAAATAGGACATGGGTACGACATCATGCACATAACCCTTACTATTTCACATACAGGAAACTCAGATTATGTAGAAAAATATAGGCTCCTTAAAAATAAATTCAATCATTTCATATGTTTTTTTAAGCGGATAATGAAAAAAAATATAGATTATGTTTCTACCTATGAGGTTACGCAGGCAAAAGACGGGCGATATCATCAGCACATACACCTCATCATTATCGGGGTTGGATACCTTCCGAAAAAAACAGTAGCGCTCTTGTCTGCGAAATGGAAAAAAATATCAAACTCCGAATACATCCATTTCAAGTACATATCAAAAAACCGAGATGTGAATATTTTTAAATACGTAATGAAGTATGTAACGAAGGAAATTGCCAATGTCAACCTTACAACAGTTCTTCTTTTTTCAGTGAAAGGGAAAGCATATACAATGTCGTTGAGCCTCTCCAGAATGCTTTCAGAAAAAATTGTAGATGTCGCTGAAAAAAAATACAAATATATTGATACTTTTGAGGCACAAGATATTTTTTATGGGTATGATATTACTGAATATGACCCTGCTTCTCTCACTTTTTTCTTTTCCTTTATTTCGGTGGAAGAAAAAACGAAACTTCTTTCCGAATGTATGCGACAGGCGGAAGCCAGGCAAAAAACACAAAAAGAGAAGGAAGA
>Ga0210016_1005655_pt1 | contig 10339 bp, 9 predicted proteins | sample CryGeyCG2014_300_FD_185454 | JGI IMG/M metagenome (GOLD analysis project Ga0210016, IMG submission 185454) | Groundwater microbial communities from aquifer - Crystal Geyser CG02_land_8/20/14_3.00 (SPAdes) (version 2) | ecosystem: Environmental > Aquatic > Deep subsurface > Groundwater | place...
GGGGGCCGGGGACCTCGTGGCCGCAGCGCCGGCATACCGACCGGGGGTGCATGACCAGCAGCAGCGCGGCCTGGCCGGCCATGACGCCGAGGAATAGCCAGCCCCACCACGGGAACATGGCGCTCATGGACAGTTCCAATCGTCACGCGTCCCGATTTCGAGGTAGTCCAGGGCGGCGCGGCGCAGCTCCTCATACGAGAAGGACGCGGCGGGGTCGTCCGTGTGGATCGCATCGTAGACGATCTCCAGCACGGCGCTTTCGGTGATCGGCTCATACCGCGCCCAGTCCGAATACTCGCGCCAGCGCGCGAGGATCAGCGCGGTGATCTCGTCCTGGCTGAGGCGGCTGAAGTCGCCCTCGGTGCGCTCTCGCAGCTCGGCCTTCATTTTCCGGTAGCTCGTCGTGGTGTCACTCATGGGAATCCTCCTAGGTGAGTGTGGGCGGCTAGAGTATTCCCAGCCCTAGCCAGGATAGTCCGGTCTTGGGGTACAGGATGGTGAGCCGCTCCGACGCCCTTGTCAGAGCGACGTAGACCACCCTGCGCTCGTCATCCTCATTCCCGCGGGCTGCCATCGCGGTGCTTCTGCTTAGATCGGTGAGCACGATCACGTGCTTGGCCTCGTCCCCCTTGGCCTGGTGCACGGTGGACAGCTTGATCTTCTGGCCTCCCAGAAGGGCGGGGGCCGCCCGCCGCAGGTAGGTCAGGGTGCCGGGGGCCATCTTCAGGGAAAAGTTGGCGATCCCAGGATGCAGGTCCCCTGCCCGATAGCGGTACCCTTCCCGGCACTCCCGCACCGCGAGCTTGGCACCCTTGGCGGGGAGCACCCGGAGCATGTACCGAGCACTCCTTGCGCTCACGTCCCCTCCCGCCTTGAGGCGCTCCAGGGCCAGGTAGGTCCGCACCCTCTTCTCGTCGTCGAGGGGAGACCCCGCCCCGAAGAACGGGATCCCCTCACTGATCAGCTGCCGGCGAATCCCGCGTAGCAGGTACTGGTTGCGTGCCAGGACCAGCACGTCCTTCTCCTCCTTGAGGTCCGGGAGCCCCCCGGCAAAGACGGCCCGGCCGACCTCCTTCTTGGGGTGGAACAGCTTCTTCTTCCGGTCTCGCACCCGTTCGATGGTGCGGGCAGAGAGGGCGTACACCTGGAGCGGCAGGCGGTAGCTCTGGCTCAAGGTCTGCGAGCTCCCTGGTAGCGCGTTGAGCAGGTGCGCCGAGGCCCCGGCCCACGTGTAAATGCTCTGGTCGTCATCCCCTGCGACCCACAGCACCTCGGTCTTGGCCGCCTGCGCCACGTGCAGCACGAACTTCCACTGTAGCGGGGTGAGGTCCTGCGCCTCGTCGAGGATCATGGCAGGAAGATAGATGGGCTCCAAGAACCCGTGCCGACACCCCCGCAGCAGCAGGTCGGTAAAGTCTACAAGCCCGTTGCGGTGCTTCCATGCCTCGTAAGACCCCACCAGTTGCAGCAGGTACTCGCTCCCGATGGCGGGGTGCTGGAAGTCGTAGATGCTCTGATCCAGGTTCCTGATCAGCTCCCAGGCGTGCAGGGCAAAAGCGCCCGGAGTCGTGTCGTTGAAGCCGTCCGTCAGGTGGCCAGGGTCCGACAGGCGCACCCCCGCCTCCTCACCCCACTTGGCCAGCTTCTTGGGCGTGACCATTTCCTCCCTGCACACGTGGCCTAGCTGGTAGGCCATCGCGTGTAGCGTCACGAGGTAGGGAAGATCTAGGCCACGGTCCTTGGCCACCTGCTTGGCCCGCCGCGTGAAGGTGAAAAACCCCACGCGGTCCCGACCGTACTTTGTCACCAGCTCCTCGGCCCTGTCGAGAAGGACGGTGGTCTTGCCGGTGCCCGGAGGGCCGTAGAGCTTGAACGTGTTCACACGTCCCCGTAGTACCGAGTCAGGTTGATGAGGTCGTCCGAGACCTTGGCCGGCGCAGAACCCACCACGTCGATCGGGAGCTTGTACACCCCACTGACCGGCTTGCCGTCCACCCGGAGCGAGCCGCAACGCGCGCCGCGCTCCTTTAGGAGGAAGTGCAGCTCCTTGGGGTTGCTAAGACGGAACCCGTGAAAGCGCAGGTAGTCGTACAGCGTAGAGAAACGGAAGGCGTAGCACGGCACCTTTCCCTTGGGCTCGATAAAGACCACCGCGGACACCACGTCCCGCGGCTCGTTGGACGTGCAGGTCTGGCAGAACTTGAGCGCGCTCTCCCACAGAAGCCCCGACTCCGTGGCCACATCCGGGGGGTCTACCTCCACGAGGTTCTTCAGTTTCTCGGCGAGGATTCGATCCCACGCCTCGGTCTTGACGTTGGGGATCACCATGTTGAACGCCTCGAACACCGCCAGCTTGAAGAGCCGGTGGCACTGGAGCTGCACGGTCTCTAGGTGCAGCGTCTCCCCGTTCACGTCGAGGACCCAGGTGGGGGGCTTGGTGAGGACCTTGGTAACGCTGCCGATGGCCAAGGTGTCGTACCCGAAGCGGGTGAGCACACCGAAGTTGAGCGACCCGCACACGTCCTTGTTGCACCGATCCACCAGCGGGGACTCGCCACACTGGTAGTGGTACCCCTTGTCCTTGCCCAGCTTCTTGAGGCTCTTGATCAGCGTGGTGACCTCGGCCGGCTGGAGGCGAGGGTCGCACTTCTCGGTGGAAAAATCGTGCAGGTAGCTCTCCCACTCGTCGGGGAAGCGTCGGCGCAGATAGATGCCGTAGTTGAACAGCACCGTGTTCCGGTGCCCCGCCCCGATCTTGCCGGCGGTCAGGAGAGCAAGGCATGGGGGCGGCGCGTCGAGGTTGGGCTGGGGTAGCTCAATAGGATTCACCCTCTGAAGGAAGCGCTCCAGCGTGAGCCGCTTCCCCGCCTGCACGCAGAACCGGTTGGTGCAGTTCCCGTCGAAGTACGGCATGTTGAGCCAGTTGCCGATCCCGTTACTGGCAAGCTGGCTCTGCTTGGGAAAGACCTCAACGTCACGAGGTAGACCCAGCTCGCCGGCCCAGCTACGCAGGTGGCCAATCACCACCCCGGCCGGTTGGGGCTTCTTCAGGAAGAGGATCAGGTGCGCCCCGCCGTGGCGAGACCGGAAGACCCAGAGCGGGAGCTGCGCGGCGGCGACCTTGTTGGACAGCCCGATCAGGTCCACCTGCACCGCGTTCCGGCCATGCGTGTCCACGTCGATGGCTCCCCAGGCGCAGGTGTTGTCTTCCATGATCGGGATCAACCCGATCCCCTTCTTGCCGATCAGGTGCCGCTCCCAGTCGTGCTCGGTCACCGCCATGTGCACGGTTTGGGCGCGCTCACGCCTTACATCGTAAGTGCCGTAAGCGCGCCCGTTCGACCGGAACAGCCGGAAGAAGGCCTGAGCAGGAGTCTCAGAAGGGGACTTCTTCTCTGCCTTCTTCATGACACTCCTCGCCGCGGTCTTGGTGGACCTGGACCTCACGAGCCTTCATCATCTCGTAGGTTTCCTCACAGTAGCGGTAGAGGTCGGGGTCCTCGACGTAGTCCCCCTGGGTCACGACGTAGTTGTAGGAGACTCCCTTCGCCCGCTCCTCTTTCGCGCTGGTGAGCCGGTACCACCGGGCGAAGCTGTCCACCCCGGAGCTGCTAATCAGGTTGACGAGCCGCTTGGCCGGCTTGATGGAGGTGGACGCCATGCTGATCGCGATGGGCTGCCGGTTCCCCTGGGCGTCCAGGTAGATGGAAGGGAAGTTGTAGTAGAGCGTGCATCCCGGCTTCACGGGCTCCCCGGTGGGGCTGGTCTGCCAGCGGCTGTACTTGCACCCCGCACAGGTGGGGGAGAACGAGCCCCCCGTCTTGCCGTCGTAGCTCCGGCACTCGATAGGGTCGCCGATCTCGCTGCCCCACTTGATCCTGCTCTTGACCAGCAGGATCGGAATGAAGTCGAAGGAGGTCCCGAGCGACTCCTTCAACACGGAGTGCGCGAACCCGCCTCGCGGGTAGCCGAGCTCCAGGTACTCGTCACTGGTGGGCTGGATCAGGACCAGCCGGGGGATCTGGAGGTCCTCCGGTCCGGCATTCTCGATGCCCCGGCTAGAGTTCTTCTTGATGTGCGTCATGCCGCCGGCGGGGCGCAGTGGGGCGATCTCCTGGCTTTCGGTCTTCTTCTTCTTGGGTTTCACGTGCAACATAGGTTTCTCCGGTGAAAATACTACTGGGTCGGCTACCTTACCTTGATCCGACGGGCGGTGTAGGTAGTGAGGTACCGCCTGACGAGCGACTCCCGTTTCTTGTTGAGCTTCACCTCCTCTGGGTCAGTGGGCATTCCCTTGAGGCTGGACTGGGCCGCGGTCTGGAGCGCCGCGTCCACCTTCCTGGCCCATGCCGACAGGGTCTGCGCGTTGATGGTCCTCTTGATTAGGTGGCCGTCGCCAAGCAGCTTGAGCCGCTTGAAGAATCCTGCCTGGTGCTCGACCTTGAGGCTGGCGTAGGTCGTGGTCTCAATGTACAGGGTCTTGGGAGCCAGCTCAATCGACTGGCCGTCCGTGGACCGAAGGTCACAGGCCGCCCGGATGGCGTCCCGGAGAGGCAGAAGCAGCTCCTTGGTCGTGACGCTTGCCTTCTCGGTCTTCAACTGTTGCAGCTCCTCGTCGGTCATACGCTCCAGCAGTGCCTGGTGGACCGCCTCCGTCTCGGCGCCGTTGCTTTTTACTACTTCCGCCAAAACGTCCCCGAGCAGTCGCAGGCGCCGATACCGGACCTGAAGCTCCTTGAGGGACACCTCGACCTGCTCATCCTGGGTGCTCATCGCGACCTCCCGCCGAGCTTGCTGGACCGTATCGTTGGCCAGCAGCCAAGCCATAAGGCGTTTATGCCGTCTCCTGAAAACAAGATACCACCCCGGGGCCGTTTGTGCAACCCTCAGGCAATGAACTTCTTGAAGGCATCGCCGGTGACCAGGTCAGCCAGCCCCTTTTTTTCGGTGAGCCGTGACCAGATGCGGTGCTCTACGGTCTGCGCCCCGCTCCCTAGGGTGCTCAGGAGATCCACGTAGGTGACGTTCCGCTTCTGTCCGATCCGGTGCAGCCGGTCTTCGCTCTGCAAGCGAAGCCGCATATTGAAGGTGTTGGAGTAATAAATGGCCAGGGAGCTGGCCGTGACCGTGATCCCGATGCTGCCTACCCGCACCTGCATGAGCAGGCAGTCGTACCGCCCCCGCTGAAAGGCCGCGATCCGCGCATCCCGGACCCGCGGCTTGACGGCCCCGCGGATCGTGGCGCTCTTGATCCCCGCCTTCCGCAGCTCCCGCTGGAGGATCTCGATCTCCCGGTTGAAGGTGCAAAAGATAACCGGCCTCTGCGCCACGTTCTCCAACACGATACGCAAGAGCTCCTGCAACTTTTGGTTCTGCTCGGGGGGGACGATCGCCGTCCAGTGGGGCTCGTCACCGGTGCCGAGGTTGACGAACCCCCCGGCCACCTGGGTTAGTTTTGTCAGCATCGAAAAACTATTCGTGATGCTCAGCCGGCCGACACCCTCCATTTCGACGAGCAGCTCGTCCCGCAACTTCCGGTAGACCCGGTCCTGCTCCTTGCCCATCGGGACGCTGCGGACCTCGTAGAGCTTCTCGGGGAGATCCACACAGTCTTTTTTCAGCACCCGGTAGGCGTGCCCGGCCACCCTCTTCCGCAGTACATCCAGGTTCTTCCAGCGGTAGGGGACCCTGCCGTAGTCCCCACCCATTTGCGCGTAGTACCCCCGGAAGGCGTAGAAGTTTTCGTAGCCCAGCACGTCCCGAGACAGGAACTTGCACTGGCTGAAGAGGTCCAGAGGGTTGTTGCCGACCGGGGTGCCGTCCATGATCAGGCGCTTTCGCGCGAGAGTCCCCAGCGCCAGCGCCGCCTCACTCTGCCTGGCGTCGATGTTCTTGATGTTGCAGCTCTCGTCAAGGATCATGGCCGAGGGATCCCTCCGCAGGAGGGTGGCAAGGAGAGGACCCAGCTTGGTGCGGAGCGCCTCGTAGTTGACCACGAGGATGGGCAGAACCTGACTCGGAGGGTAGAGCGTGCGCCCTTGCTGTATCAGCTTGGTAAGGACACGCTGACCGGTTGCCCCTGAGTTGATCCGAACAGCCCGGCCATGCCGAGAAAAGATCTCGACCTCATGCTGCCACGAGCCCTTCACGGTGTTGGGACACACCACCAGCGCGAAACGCACCGCCGCGGTCTCGTACCAGTAGTCCAACAGGTCGATCGCGATCTTGGTCTTGCCAGTGCCCATCTCCATGAACAGGCCGTAGAAGTCTCGGTCGTGCGCCTCGTTGAATGCCACTACCTGTTGGGCGAAGCTCTTCACCTTCGGCTCGAAGGCAGGGAGGTAGGTGGGCGTGTGGTCACGAAGCCGGAGCTCGTTGGTGGCGCGGCTGCGGTCCTCCAACTGGCGAAGACGCTCCCACCCGGCGATCCGCTGCCGCACCGCGGGAGGAAGACGAGTCTGCGCCCCGAAGACCCGGAGCACGTGCTGCACGGAGACGCGGGTGACAGGGATCTCCCACCGCTGCTTTTTCTTGATCCAGGCCCGCTCGGGGAGGGTCTTGATCAGCTCGACCGTCCCGGGGTCCCACGCCACCTGTAGCGTGAGCACCCCCTCCTCGTCGTCGTAGCCAAACTGAGTCACGTGGCATCCCCCCAGTTCCCCGCCGCCTTGCCGGCAGTCAGGAGCGGCACCCGGCACCCTAAGATCCGCCCCGCCTCGATCATCGTATCGTCATAGATCCCATCTACCCGGTTCACGTCGTGCTCGGGGATGCTGTCGTTCAACTCGTCGTGGACCTGTAGCAACGGGACCAAGCCGTGGCGCTCGTAGAGCAGCACCTGGGCAACCTTGATCGTGTCCGCCGCGGAGCCCTGCATCACCGCGTTCAAGGCGGGGTTGAGCGAGTCCCCCTCCCGGAAATACCGGCGCCGGCCCAGTACGGTGCATACCCACCCGGCGCTGTTCTGCGAGAGCCGCCGGCGAACGGTCCTCTCGACGTGGATCTTGAGCAGGTGCGCCGAGGGGAACAGCGTGTTGTACTTGTCCACCACCTTGGTCGCCTCGTCGAGGGTCATCCCTAGCCGGGTGGCGGTCTTGGCGAGGCCCATCCCGTAGAGCAGGGCAAAGTTGATCGTCTTCCCGGGCTTCCGAGTCAGGTGCACAATGTCCGCCACGATCTGGTGGAAGTCCGCGTCGGGGTCCCGCTGATAGATCCCGATCAGGTCAGGGTCCCCGGTGTAGTGCGCGAACCACCGGAACTCTAGCTGGCTGTAGTCCCGGCGGTTCCACCGTTGGCCGGGCTCGGGCAGGAACAACTTCCGGATCCCCCACACCGAGGTGCCATACTTCTCCTGCTTTTCAGGGTGCATGACCTGTTGGAGGTTGGGATCGGTCATCGACGTCCGGCCAGTCACGGCCCCGAAGTGGTCGTCCGTCCCGGGGGTGTCCGCGGGAAGCTGGTTGATCACGGCATGAATGCGGAAGTGGTCGCGGCTCCACACGGCATCTTGATCGAGGTACCTCCGGAGGTACCTCGTAGCCAGGTCGTTGATTTTGCGGATCCGGAGCACCTCCTTCGCCAGGTCCGCAAGCTCGGGCTTTCGAGATTGGCTGTAGTGGTGCTCAAGTAGGTCGGTGGTAAAGGACGCCTGCCCGTCCGGGAACCGGTCCGAGGGCTGGGTGTGATGCACCTCCTCCCCCGCCCCGTGGAGCTCCCACAGCCGGCCCAGTTGCTGGGCCGAGCTCGGGTTGAACCGCGGCGCACTAAGGCGGAACCTGAGCCTGCTCACCCCCGTGGTATAGGCCCGCTGCACCTGTTGCAGCCACTTCTCACACTGCTCGTAGTCGAACCGGACCCCGCGCCGCTCCATCAACCAGAGGGGGTAGGTGAGCCGGGCCTCAATATCCCACGCCTTGGCAAGCTCCGCCTGCTCTACCATCTGCAAGGCGTATCGGGCGATCGCGGCGCAACGCTCGGTGTCCCCGACGGCGTAGGCGCCGACTACCCTGCCCGGCGCCTTGGCAATGTCCCTGCCGGGGACCAGCTCGCGCTGCATCATCCACCGCCCAAGGTCCCGCTGCTCGGTCGCCGGGATCTGGCACCACCGGGCCGCCAGCTCTTTGAGTTCGAGGGACTCGCCCCGCACATACCGGTAGCCCCGGACCAGGCTGGCAAGTACCATTGAACAGCGCACCGGCCCCGCTAATGGGATCCGCACGTTGGCGAGCTGGTGCAAGTCGAACCTGGCGTAGTGGAACCACTTGGGCTGGGCGGGGTTCGTCAGCTCCTTTTCAGCCCACTCGCGAACCTCGTCCAAGGTGGTGTTGTTCTTGCTCGGGTGCCCCCAGGCCAGGTACCAACTACGCACCGGGGTCAGGTCGGCCTTACAGGCGGTGATCGCCAGGCCCACCGGCACGTCATCGAACATCTTCAGCCCGGTGGTCTCGGTGTCGAGGCACAGCACGGGGTAGTCGTAGACCTCCGGAAGCGCCCGCGGCCACCACCTAGGACGCAGTAGCTTAGGTTTCTCGGTTACCGGCACGACTCCCTCCTGGCTTGTAGGTGCACGTCGTATAGGTGACCCGCCAGCTCCGCCACCCACGCACGGGACAAGTGGTGGCGGAAGCGCCGGACATAGGAGGGGTGCGGCAAGAACCGCAGGTCCCGGCGCCACGGGGTGTAGGCGTGCCACCAGTGCAGCGCCTCCTTCCCTAGCAGAACCACCCGCTTGGGGGGGTCGCCTAGCGCCGCCTGCACATCCGCGGCGCTGGTGGGCAGGTCGTCCTCGCCGTAGGAGTTGAAGAAGGCCAGGTCCCGCTCGTGTACCCTGGCCAACCGACACGCACGGCCGAGCATCGCGCCGCTTCCGGTCCGCTGAAAGAATGGCAGGGAGAGGTGCTGCTCGTTGCTGCTCGCCCGTACGCGGTCCCCCACCACCCAGCACCGCGCCTCGGGGGATCCCAGGAATGGGAACTTCGGGGCAAGAGGATCGGCAGAAGTGCGGGCCGCCATGACGCCCTTCCACCGGCCCCAGATACGTTGGAGGGTACGGTCCCTCACCGTACTGTGGACCTGCCGGGTCTCCAGGGTCCAGTCATACGGGTCGGTCATGGGCAGAAAGGTGCGGTTGCGCGGCCGGCCGCTGGCGTCGGCCGCGCCGTCGAACAGGTGCCGATAGCGCTGGAGAATCTCCCACATCCGGGTCGGCCGGGTCTCGTAGTGCGCGCCGGTAGGGTGCGCCCAGGCCCGCAGGAACTTCTCCTCGGAGAGATAGCAGGGAACCAGCACCGCACCCAGACTCAGCATCAGGCGCTCCAGTAACCGCCGCCACTCCATGCCGTCCTTCTCACCTCGGCACACCACCCCATAGGTCGGCTGGCCCAAATGCAGCCGGTCAAAGATCGTCACGGTGCCGTCACGCCGGTATCGCTGCCGAGCACGCAGGACCGCGGTCAGGTACTCGTTCAGGGGGTCTGGGCCGGGAGGGCCGTAGTGCTCCGTCGTGACAAACGGAACCTTCTTAGGCCGGTGCGCGGCCAGCTCGGCCGCGAGGGTGCTCTTGCCCGACAGGTCGGGCCCTTCCAACAGGATCATCATCGCCGCCCCTCCCGGGTCACTCGTCTTTTACTTGGACAATCCCCACCTGCAACCTAGCAGTTACCAGCCTCCCCACGTGCGCGTCGGGGGTGTGCTCAGAAGGCAGACGCCGGCGCGCGGGGAACCCCTCGATCGTCACCGGTACGAGATCCACTTCCCGGTCTGTAGGCAGGCGCACCGGGGTGAGTTTGGGAAGGTCCTCTTGGTTCAGCAAACGCCAGGCGGCCAGCCAAATCTCCTCCCCCCAACTACGCGCCTCGGCTTTCGTGCCAAACACCACCGGCTGGCCGGACGCGGTCAGGGGAAGGACCACCGACACCTCTTCGGAGGGCCGGTGAGGGAGGCCGGTTAGGGCCGTGGTAATCGTCCACACTCCGCCGCGCATCACGCTCCCGGAAGAGGGTGCCCCTCGCACAGAGGGGCACCCTGCCCGCTGCACTACTCCTCCTCGTTGTCCTGGACGAGATCAGCCAGCGTCAGAGACAGGGTCTGGGGGGTGCCCTTCTTGGTGGTGCGCCCCAGCGTCAGGACTTCGTCCTCCTTGTCGATCTTGACGATCTTCCAAAAGTGGCCCTGGTATTCCACCTCGTCCCCCACGTCGATCCCGTCGTCGTCTTCGTCCACGTTCCCGTTCTCTTCCACCGCGTCGTCCTGCTTCTCTTCCTCGTCCTCTTCCTCGTCCTCGTCCTCGTCCTCGTCCTCTTCTTCGTCCTCTTCTTCGTCCTCTTCTTCGTCCTCTTCT
>Ga0210016_1005661_pt1 | contig 10334 bp, 9 predicted proteins | sample CryGeyCG2014_300_FD_185454 | JGI IMG/M metagenome (GOLD analysis project Ga0210016, IMG submission 185454) | Groundwater microbial communities from aquifer - Crystal Geyser CG02_land_8/20/14_3.00 (SPAdes) (version 2) | ecosystem: Environmental > Aquatic > Deep subsurface > Groundwater | place...
TTGGTTCGTGCCATGACCCGCCCCACTGTGGAGACGCCGCGATCGGGACACAAAAACGTCTAAACGAACAGTATTGAGACGCGACCCCGGCTCTTCGTTCGCCTGCTGACCCGGATTGCGCTGCGCTTCATCCGGGCTACTCGCTACTCGCTACTCGCTCAAGTAGTCTGCCAACCGCGCCCCAGCACCCAGCGTGGTGCAGGCGGAATGTTGGGCATCGCTGCGCTTAAGCGCAACCTATCGCCCTGGTTGGGTCGGAAATCTCAGTCTGAGCCCTATTTTCCCAGCGGTGTTCACCATTCCGTTGCAACTGCTCGCCTACCATGTCGCCGTGCTGCGCGGCACCGACGTCGACCAGCCGCGCAACCTCGCCAAATCGGTGACGGTGGAGTAGCAACACAACGCGCTACACGCGCGATGGCAACCGACGTCGTTGCCGCCCAAGCCCGGGAGACGTGAGCTCGCCGGTACGGCGGCGCGATGATTGCAAAAATGTGTAAAAGCGCTATCATCGCACGGGTGAACGGGACGCATCGCAAGACGCTTGAGAAGATACGCGCCGACCCGGCCAATGGGAACATTGAATGGGCGCGGATCGAGTCGTTGCTCAGGGCGGCTGGCTGCAGGGTCATTGAAGGCGCAGGTTCATCAGTCACGTTTGCGTTCAATGGCCGCAAGATGACGCTCCATAGGCCGCACCCAGGCAAGGAAGCGTTGCGCTACCGTGTCTTGGCGGTGCGGGAGTTCATCACGAGTACGGAGATCAAACCATGATCAATTCCATGTCCTACAAGGGCTACACGGCAAGCATGGTCTTCGACGCGGAAGACAAGATCATCGTTGGGCGCGTCCAGGGCATCGACGATATCATCGCCTTCCACGGCGAGTCGATCACCGAGTTCGAGTCCAGCTTTCACGCCGCCATCGACGACTATCTGGCCGCCTCCAGGGAACTGGGTTCGGCTGCGGAGAAGCCGGCAAGCGGCAAACTCATGCTGCGTATTGCGCCCGCGGTGCATGCTGCCGCACTCAAGGCCGCAGCGAAAAGCGGCACCAGTCTCAACAAATGGGCTGAGGGTGCGCTAGGCAAGGCGTCGCGGAAGCCCGCCACGCGGGCTGGCGCGCGCCGATAACGCGCAGGCTCCCGAGCCTGGGGATTCCGGCGGTTCCGAGGCCATCATTTCACGCAATTGCGGGTGTTCCGAATCTGCCCGTCCCGAATCTGTCATGGGGGTTCTTGGTTGCCTGACAAGGTTGACAGCGCGCCGCGCGGGGTAGATTGCGCTGGCGATATTGTGGGTGTCCCGCGTTGTTATCGGTCTGAAACGCGGCGGGTGCTTCCCGCTGGGGGCGTCCCTGAAGGCGTATCCTCGGGCGAGTTCGCTTTGTTCAGAGGAGAGTGACATGCAAATCTTTCGATCATGGTCTGCGCCGGTGCTGCTGGCGGGCTTGCTGGGGGCGCTGCTGGTTGGCCGGGCCCAGGCCTTCAGCTATGTCATGGTCAGCGACCAGCACCTGGTCGATAGTTCGCCCTTGGTGCTCCGTGCTCAGGTGTTGGAAGCGTTGGCGCCCGTGCGCGGGCCAGCGGGCATCGAGTCGCCCTACGCGCTGCAACTGCAGCAGCAGTTCAAAGGTCCGCCGTTGCCCAGGATCGTCCATCTGGCGCTACCCGGTGGCGTGCTTGGTTCCGGTTTCGGCGAGCAGCACTTTGCTATTCCGACGCTGCACAAAGGCCAGACTCTGCTGTTGTTCGCCGAACTTCGCGGAGACGGCATCTTGCAGGCCGAGCAACTGACCCTCGGCTTGTTTTTCAAGCAGCAGCACCAGGGCCTGAGCTACTTCACGCGGGTGCTGGACAGCGGCAAGGATCATGGACAGGGGCGCAACGCCAAGTTTCACCAGCCGCGCGATGCCGAGCGCTTCGAGACTTGGCTGCAAGCCGCGGTCGCTGGCCGGGCCGACGACGCGGCGGACTATTTCCTGGACGCCAAGGCGCTGCAACTGCCGCAAGCGAAATTCAATCTGCTGCTCGGCGACAATGGCAACGCGGTGCGTTGGTTCCAGTTCGACAGCAATACCGCCCTGAACTGGGTGTCCACTGCTGCGGGTCAGGTGGGCATGGTCCAGGACGAATTTGCGATGATCACGGCGGCTGCCAATGCGCTGACCAACGACGCCGGTAGCAAGCTCACCGTGACCCACAGCGGGGGCACCATTGCCGCACCCGACACGCACTGTAATGACGGCACGTCGGATGGCCACAGCGTGCTATGGAACGATCCGCTGAATGCTATCCCCGGTAGCTACAGTTGTGCCAACGGCGGGGTACTGGCCAACGGTGGGCCGTGTTTCTTCACAACCAGCACGATGTCCAACGGTCTGCCTTACAACGAAGCATTCGAAGGCCGCATCCAGGTGCAGGATGGCGTCGCCTGCTACTTCGATGGCGATACCGGCAAAAACGGCGCCGAAGTAATGGTCCACGAAATGGGGCATGTGGTTGGCTTGGCGCATTCCTGCGGCGACACCCAAAGTGGTAGCTGCGCCAGTGCCACCGCCGCCGAGCAAATCGCCACCATGCGCGCCACCGCCTTCGGCGATGGCCGCGGCGCCGCGCTGAAGCCAGACGATCAGGCCGCACTGGCCCTGGTCTATCCGGCCGCCGCCGGGATACTGTTTGCGAACGGTTTCGAATAGCCGCCGAACGCCCAGCGCCCGGTCTGCCGACCATGGCCGCGCCGGGCCCACCAAATCGCCACGGCGGCGTGCTTCGTTCAGGCCTTTTTCGCGGCGAAATCAAGCGTCGACCGCGTCGGCATCGCCGATCAGTTTTGGTCCCGGATTCCGCTTCGGTTTTGGTCCCGGATTCCGCTACGCTGCATCCGGGCTACGCTGCATCCGGGCTACGCTTCCATCCGGGCTACGCCGGTTGCTGCAACCAATTCAGCACGCCAACACCGGCGACCCGGCCGGAGGCCATGCTGGCGGTCAGCAGATAGCCGCCGGTCGGCGCTTCCCAGTCGAGCATTTCGCCAGCGCAGAACACCCCGGGCAGTCCGCGCAGCATCAGTTCAGCGGTCATGGCCTCCAGGCGCACGCCGCCAGCGCTGCTGATCGCCTCATCCAGCGGTCGTGGTCGCAGCAAGCGGAGTCGTAATGCTTTGATCGAGCTCGCCAGTACCGGTGCATCGGCATCCGGAGCGCTGCCCAGAATCTCATACAGCAGTCCGGCCTGCACGCCGTCGATGCCCGCATGGCGACGCAAATGCTCGGAGCGAGTGCGGCGGCCACGGCTTGCCGACAGATCGCGGATCAAGCGATCCAGTGATCGGCCGGGGGCCAGATCGAGTTCGAGTTCGGCACTGCCAATGGCCTCGATCCGATCACGAATCGGCGCCGCCAGCGCGTAAATCAAACTGCCTTCGACGCCATATTCGGTGATGACCAATTCGCCTTGCAACGGGGCTGCTGGCGGGTCGCCAGCGACCAAGGTGGCGCGTACCGGTTTGACCGGTGCGCCGGCGTAGCGCTGCCGGAAATGCGCGCTCCAGTCGACCTCGAAGCCGCAATTGGCTGGCTTCAGCGGTGCCACGTCGACGCCTTGCGCGGCCAGTGTGCCTAGCCAATGCCCGTCTGACCCGAGGCGTGACCAACTGCCGCCGCCGAGGGCCAGCACGGTGGCGTCGGCGGTCACCGAAGTGGTGCCGTCGGCGTGCTCGAATTGAAGTTGTCCGGCCGCGTTCCAACCGCACCAGCGCTGTCGCAAATGCAAGCGCACGCCGCGGGCACGCAGCCGCCGCAGCCAGGCGCGCAACAGCGGCGCGGCCTTCATGTCGGTGGGAAAAATGCGGCCGGAACTGCCGACAAAAGTATCGATACCCAGCCCGCTGGCCCAAAGCTGCATGGCGGCGGCATCGAAACCCTGCAACCAGGCGCCCACCGCGTCGGCACGGCGACCAAATCGCGACACAAAATCGGCCGCGGGTTCGGCGTGGCTCAGATTCAAACCGCCGACGCCGGCGATCAAAAACTTGCGGGCAATCGATGGCATGGCGTCGTAGATTTCCACGGCAATGCCGCGCTCACTGATCACCTCGGCGGCCATCAATCCGGCCGGCCCGGCGCCGACAATGGCAACGCGTTGGCATTCTGCTGGAGCGGGGGGGGTCTGCATGGTGATTTGGATCAGCACGAGCGTCGCGCCGAATCGGGCGCAGGCGGGATTGTTACCGATTCCCGAGCAGGCCGCCGCCGCGCCCTAGCCTGCAAGAGCGCGGCGTTGGACCGACAACAACGCGCGCTACAATGCCAACCCCTCAATGGAGTATCGCCATGACCCTGTGCCCGGTTGCGCTTGCGGTTGGTTGCCAAAAATGCCCGGTGTTTTCGGTCTGTCCGTTGAAGGCGGTGATCGGCGATCAGGCCAAGCCTGAGGACCAGCCGACCCCAAGCCGCAAGAAGAAATGATGCTGCGTATGGTTGGGTGGCTGGTTTGAATCGTTGATGTCGCTGATTACCTTTAGTCAAGTCGATTTCAGTATCGGTGGTCCGTTGTTGCTGGAGCGCATCAGCTTCAGCATCGACCGCGGCGAACGCCTCTGCGTCGTCGGCCGCAATGGCGCTGGCAAATCCACATTGCTCAAATTGATGGGCGGCGAACTGCACGCCGACGATGGCGAAATTCGCTTGGAGCCGGGTATTCGGGTGGCGCGACTGGCGCAGGAAGTGCCGATCACGGCCGCCGGTAGTGTGTTTGATGTGGTCGCTTCGGCGCTCGGCGCCGAGGGCCAGTTGCTGGCCGATTATCACCACCTGATCCACGCGGCGGAAATTGACTGCACGGCGTTGTCACGGGTGCAAGAAGCGATTGAAGCCCAGCACGCCTGGTCGCTGGAACAGCGCGTCGAGCGCGTTCTGGAACGCTTGGAACTGGCCGCCGACGACGATTTTGCGGCGCTATCGGGCGGCCGCAAACGCCGTGTGTTGCTGGCGCAGGCCTTGGTCACCGACCCCGATGTGCTGTTGCTCGATGAACCGACCAACCACCTCGACATCGAAGCCATTGCCTGGTTGGAAACCTTCTTGAAGGAGTTTTCCGGTTGTGTGGTGTTTGTCACCCATGACCGCAGCTTTCTGCGGGCGCTCGCCACCCGCATTCTGGAAATCGATCGCGGTGAACTGACCAGTTGGCCCGGCGACTATGAAAATTATCTACGGCGGCGCGCCGAACGGTTGCACGCCGAGTCCGAAATGAATGCGCGTTTCGACAAGAAATTGGCGGAAGAAGAAGTCTGGATCCGCCAGGGCATCAAGGCCCGACGTACCCGCAATGAAGGCCGCGTGCGCGCCTTGCAGGCACTGCGCAGCGAGCGTGCCCAACGCCGCGAATTGACCGGCACGGTAAAAATGGCGGCGAGCGGCAGTCAAGCCTCGGGCAAACGCGTGATCGAGGCCGAGCACGTCGATTTTGGCTTCGGCGGCGAACTGCTGATCCACGACTTTTCCACCGTTATCCAGCGCGGTGATCGCATTGGCATCATCGGTCCTAACGGTGCTGGCAAGACCACGCTGCTGAAGTTGCTGCTCGGCGAACGGCAACCACTGGCTGGTGCGATCAAGCTGGGTAGCCAACTCAACGTCATTTATTTCGACCAACACCGCAGCGAATTGCGCGAAGACTGGACCGCGATTGAAAACGTCGCCGAAGGTCGCGAGTTCATCGAGATCAACGGCAGCCGCAAGCACGTCATCGGCTATTTGCAGGATTTTTTGTTCACACCGGAGCGTGCCCGCTCGCCGATTTCCAAGCTCTCCGGCGGCGAGCGCAATCGCCTGTTGTTGGCCAAGTTTCTGGCGCGCCCATCGAATTTGCTGGTGATGGACGAACCGACCAACGATCTGGATGTGGAGACCTTGGATCTGCTCGAAGAAATGTTGTCGCAGTATCCGGGCACACTGATTCTGGTGTCGCATGATCGTGAGTTCATCGACAACGTCGTCACCAGTACCTTGGCGCTGGAAGGCCATGGCCGGGTGGCCGAATACGTCGGTGGCTATAGCGATTGGCTGGCGGCAAAAGCCCGCGCATCACAAGTCACCCGGACCGCCGCGCGGCCGATCACGCCGGGCGCCGCCGCCAGCAGTGCTGCCGAGGGTGTTAGTGGCAAGCGCAAGCTGACCTACAAGGCGCAACGTGAGCTGGAGCAATTGCCCGCCTCGATTGAAGCTCTGGAGGTCGACTGTGCGCGATTGTTGTTGCGTGGCACCGAAGCCAGTTTTTACCAGCAGTCGGCGGCCAGCATCGTGGCGCACCACCAGTTGATTGCCACCCAGCAAGCGGCATTGGCGGCGGCCTATGCCCGCTGGGAACAACTCGAAGCCGAGCGCGAGGCGCTGGCCGGATAAGCCGCAAGGTGGGTGGAGCAGCTCCGCTGTTGAAAGCCCCCACCAGCCACCCTGCGGTGGCGCGGCTCACGCCGTTTGGGTGCCTGCCGCCAATTGCCGCAAGACATAGTGCAACAGCCCGCCGTGGCGATAGAACTCGACTTCTTTCGGCGTCAGCAGCAGCACTTTCACGGTAAATCGAGTGTCTTGGCCGGCCTCACTGCTGGCGACGACTTCGATCTCTTTCGCGGCGCCATCCATCAGCCCCGCCAAGGTGTAGCTTTCTTTGCCGGTAAGACCCAGTGTCTGCGCATTTTGGCCGGCCGCAAACTGCAAGGGCAACACCCCCATGCCGACCAGATTGCTGCGATGGATGCGCTCGAAGCTTTCGGCAATCACCGCTTTTACGCCCAGCAGCATGGTGCCTTTTGCCGCCCAGTCGCGTGACGAACCGGTGCCGTATTCCTTGCCAGCCAGTACCACCAAGGGCGTGGCCTGCGTCTGATAGCGCTGGGCCGCGTCGTAGATGCTGAGTTGTTCGCCGCTCGGCACGTGCACGGTGTAGCCGCCTTCCTCACCATGGAGCATCAGATTCTTGATCCGGATATTGGCGAAGGTGCCGCGCACCATGACGTCATCGTTGCCGCGCCGTGAGCCATAGGAATTGAAGTCAGTGGCCTGGACCCCACGGCTTTGCAGGAAACGGCCGGCCGGAGAACTGGCCTTGATATTGCCCGCCGGCGAGATGTGGTCGGTGGTGATCGAATCGCCGAATATGCCCAGGCACCGCGCGCCGAAGATGTCCCGGATCGGGGACACTTGCATGGTCATGCCATGAAAGTAGGGCGGATGCTTGATGTAAGTGGAGGCGTGATCCCACTGATACAGGTCGCCTTCGGGTGAAGCGACCTGGTTCCAGCGGCTGTCGCCTTTGAAGACATCGGCGTAATTTTTCTTGAACATGGCCGGACCGATACTGGCCATCAGGGTGTCGCTGATCTCGCGGTTGCTCGGCCAGATGTCTTTCAAATAAACCGCTTGCCCGTCGCTGCCGATGCCGAGCGGCTCACTGCTCAAATCGATATCGACGGTGCCGGCGATGGCATAGGCCACCACCAGCGGCGGCGACGCCAGATAATTCATTTTCACTTCGGCGTGGACGCGGCCTTCAAAGTTGCGATTGCCCGAGAGCACCGCGGCCACCGCCAGTTGATTCTCGGCGATGCCTTTGGATACCGCCTCGGGCAATGGCCCGGAATTGCCGATGCAAGTCGTGCAACCGTAGCCGACCAGATAGAAACCGAGTTGCTCCAGGTCCTTCAGCAGATTGGCTTTCTTCAAATAATCGGTGACCACCAACGAACCCGGCCCAATCGAAGTCTTGACCCAGAGCGCGGCTTTCAGCCCTTTGGCCACCGCGTTGCGGGCGAGCAAGCCCGCGCCCAGCATCACCGCCGGGTTGGAAGTGTTGGTGCATGAAGTAATGGCGGCGATCACCACGGCGCCGTCGCCGATGCTTACTTCCTGCCCCTGAAGCCGGATGCGCGACTTCGGGCTAGCCGCCGCCGCGTTCTTGCGGTTGCCGATCAGGGCGCCCACGTTGTCCCGGAAGTTCTGTTTCATGGCGGTCAGCAGCACGCGATCCTGTGGCCGTTTGGGGCCGGCCAGCGACGGCTGCACGCTCGCCATATCGAGTTCCAGCGTGGCGCTGAATGCCGGTGCGGCGGCCCCCGCCACTCGCCACAGACCCTGCGCTTTGGCATAGGCTTCGACCAGTTCGATCTGGGCTTCGCTGCGACCGGTCAGGCGCAGATAGTTGAGCGATTCGCCATCAATCGGAAAGATGCCGCAGGTGGCGCCGTATTCGGGCGCCATGTTGGCAATCGTGGCGCGATCGGCCAGTGGCAGATGATCGAGGCCGTCGCCGAAAAACTCGACGAACTTGCCGACCACGCCGTGCTTGCGCAGCATTTGAGTGACCGTCAACACCAGGTCGGTGGCGGTGGCGCCCTCGGGCAACTTGCCTTTGAGATTGAAGCCGACGACTTGCGGAATCAGCATCGACGAGGGCTGACCGAGCATCGCGGCCTCGGCTTCAATACCGCCGACGCCCCAACCGAGCACGCCGAGGCCGTTGATCATGGTGGTGTGCGAGTCGGTGCCGAACACGGTGTCGGGAAAAGCGTAACGTTCGCCGCCGCGGTCTTCGGTCATCACCACGCGGGCCAAGTGTTCCAGGTTGACCTGGTGCACGATGCCGGTGCTGGGCGGCACCACCTTGAAGTTGCGAAAGGCTTTCTGGCCCCAGCGCAAAAAGCTGTAGCGTTCGCCGTTGCGGCCAAATTCGATGGTGGCGTTATCTTCCACCGAAGACGCCTTGCCGAAAGAATCCACCTGCACCGAATGGTCGATCACCAACTCGGCGGGGACCAGCGGATTGATCTTGTTGGGATCGCCACCGAGGGCGACCATGGCATCGCGCATCACCGCCAGGTCGACCACACAGGGTACGCCGGTGAAATCCTGCAGCACCACCCGCGCCGGCATGAAAGCGATTTCGCTCGAGCGTTCGGAGTGGGCGTCCCAACCGGCCACCGCTTCGATTTCCTTGCGGGTGACGTTCTGTCCGTCTTCCCAGCGCAGCAGATTTTCCAGCACGATCTTCAGCGAAACCGGCAGCGGCTTGACGGCAATTTTCTGGCCCAGTTTGGCGAGCGAAAAATAGCGGTAAGACTGGTCGCCGACGTGGAGGGTATCGAGCACCGAAAATGAGTCGCGCATGGGGGGATCCTTTGCAGAGAGTCGCGTTGCGGGGAACGGGATCGGCAACGAACCAATGGCCGTTGTCGGGCCGCCCATTATCGCCGATTGGCGTCGGTAGGCGAAGCTGGCGTTGATAAAAGCAGGCGCGCGGGCGCGCAGGTCAACCGGATCGTGCGGTCGGTTTCAGGCGTCGCGCAGCGGTGGTGGCGCATCGTTGGTGCCGACCATCAGCACAGTGGCGCGGCCGGGCGACGGCGTTACCACGCGAAAGTCACCGTCAAAAACCTGGCCACGGTGCTGGCTTGGCGGTGGCGTCGTGCGGAAGGTTCGCCAGATCTTGATCACGATGAGCACCAACAGCACCTTGATGGTGATCAGCAGTCCGAGTAGCAAACCCGCCAGCAGCAAGGTCGCCAGCAGGGCAAACTTGACCAGGCCGATGAGGAAACCAAAGCCACTGCTGAGCACTGACATAACCGAACTCCGTTGATCTGCGGCAAAATGCCCAGCCATTGTCACTGATCGACCGCGACGACTGATGAATGATTCCCTACCTGAAGCGGGCGAATTGCGGGCGGACCACGGGTCGCGTTGGCTGTGTGCGCTGGCGGATATCGCCGAGGGCGCGGCGTTCGCCGCCGAGGTTGCTTCGACCACCGGCGGCTTTGCGCTGATTTTGCTGCGCGTCGGCGATCAGGTGCGCGCCTATCACAACGAATGTCCGCACGCCGGTCGGCGTCTGGATTGGGCGCCGGGGCAGTTCTTGATCGATCAGGGTTATCTGATCTGTTCCGCGCATGGGGCCGCGTTCACCCTGGATGCCGGCCGCTGCATCGCCGGCCCCTGTCGTGGTCAAGGCTTGGTGCCATTTCCGGTCTGCGTGCGCGACGGCAACGTCTACTGCGGGCGCTGAAGTCCTGGCGGTCTGCGGCCGCTTGCCCTCGCGCGGAGTGCGCGGACAGCCACCGGCCGGGCCCGCAAGATGCTGCGTTGCGGCAAGACTTGTCGGGTTTTTTAACCTATGCAGCGCCACCGCTCGGCGATTCATCCGGCAGGCGGATGCGGGCTACCACCCAGGGATGAGGTTGCGCCGGTCCGGGGTTGCAGACACCGTTGATGAAATTGCGCGACCCAAGATTGCCCCGGGTTGCCGGAATGCTGGTGCCAAGGTTTGGCGCGGTGTAGCG
>Ga0210016_1005668_pt1 | contig 10328 bp, 7 predicted proteins | sample CryGeyCG2014_300_FD_185454 | JGI IMG/M metagenome (GOLD analysis project Ga0210016, IMG submission 185454) | Groundwater microbial communities from aquifer - Crystal Geyser CG02_land_8/20/14_3.00 (SPAdes) (version 2) | ecosystem: Environmental > Aquatic > Deep subsurface > Groundwater | place...
ATAATCTGTCTAGTCTTTGCATAGCTTTAAGGCTATGCAAATTAGTCTTATACCACAAGGCTTTGATATGCATATTGGAAACTCCTTAGTTATTTGCAGGAGTCTCAAATGTTTCGTAACTTATTCAGCAAAATACCAATATTTAAACATTAGTACTAATAACATCCTTCTTGGCTATCACATATATACGTTTCATCTTGAGCAGTACCAGGTCCGTCGTATTTTCCGATAATTGTATAATTACCATCTCCAGGTATACCATCACTATAAGAATAGGTTATGTGATTAGTTCCGCTAGAAGCGGGTAATTTACCATAGTTTACCCAATATTCTCCGAATTTTAAGGATTTTGGCTCAGTACCATTATTATCATCAATATACATTTGAACCATAGTATTAACTTCTCTAACTTTTGCCTGAGCCTCAGCAACATGAGCTTTTTCCTTAGCAGAGCCCAATAATCAGAAAATTAACAGTACAGGTAGGGCAACCATAAGAGCAATTCCAATAATTGTGCCCACTACTCCAATGATAATATATGGCCATTTCTTTCCTTGAGGATCTTCAGCAACCTGATTCCCTTTTAATTCCTTAACATTCATAAACAACATATAAGAATAAGTTAGAACAAAAGGCGCCATTAATATTTGAATTGCTATTTGAAAACCCGAACTAATAAATTGATAAGCAATCTGACCAGTTGAACCCATCATCGCCGATGTTACAGCCATTATTATGCCAAAAATAGCAAAGAATATAAAAAGCGGACCAATTATAACTAAAGCAAAAGCTATATACCGCCATAGTATACTTCCCCATAAACCCTTTGTATATTCTTTACTTTTTAAAAGAGCATTCATGCCCCTTTTATCTTCTTCAGCAAAAACAAAAACTGAAAAAGAAAACCAAATAGAAAATATTACTCCTGGCGCAATTAAGAAAAAAGATCCGCCAAAAGTTACTAATCCAACAAAAAAAACAACCCATGAATAAGAAAACATCCTGGCTAGCGCTATTTTATATATCTCGCCAGCGCTAATATGCTCTCTGTCAACAACAGCATAAAGAAGCGCCACCTGAATAAAAAATGAAATCAGAACTGAAGCTATACCGGATATTATCATCAAAACTAAAGCTGGCATTGGATCACTGACCATACTGCCTAAAAACAAAGTTGGTATCAAACCTAGAATAAATAAAATTAAATAAGGTCCAAAAAGCACATTGACATAATATTTTAACTTAGTCCTATAAACTGCCTAGGTTTGACCGATAAGATCAAAAGTACCTGCTAAAACAGGTGCATTTTGTTGTATAGAAGGCTGTACTTGAGGCTGAGCTCCAGACTGTTGGTAATCATATGATTTTCTTGGACCTGCACAGACAAAGGGACAGGAGGCGGCTCTTTTGTTGCCTGTTTTTGATTGTCATTAATTACACGAAAACTTTCTTCAATATCACTTTCCTGCCAACCAACAGACAACAAAGAACTTTTTATATAATTTTTATCCTTACCTTTTTCTGCCTGCCTTTGAATATAATCAAGCAGTTTTTGATTAATCATCATGCTCCTAGTTTATTATTTTTATTATATCAGATAGCAATTGATTTTTTAACAATATACTACTTATTAAAAGAATTCCAAAAATGATACTTTTATCGTATGATCAACAAGCAAACCATTGATTGACAGAAGCTTCTAAATCAAATAATATGACAAAATGCCCTTTGAAAAATAAATAAAGGAGAGATTACTAGTGAAAATAGGATTGCTGGGTATTCATGAAGAATACTGGCCTTTTTTAACTACTCTAATTAAAGAATTCGGACACGAACCTATTTTAGGCAAAACGAATAAAAACGTTATAAAAATAGGTACAAAATATGCTGAAAATGAACAATGTGTAGCCATCAAGATAGCAATGGGCCAAGCCATATCTTTAGCGTCAAATATTGATAAACTACTAATACCTGAAATTATTTCTGTGCTTGATAGAACATGGACTTGCCCAAAATGGTTAGGTCTTTACGATATGATTAAAATTACTATGGAATGTAATAATATATTCGATCCAGAAAAAATATTACACCCAATTGCAAACTGTAATCCTGATATAGGCTTTGTAAAAGCAATAAAAAGAGTGATTAACCCTGATCTAGCCGCTTCTATCGCTAAGATAAAAAGGTCTGGACTTACATCATTACAGATAATGGGTATACAGCTTGGCACTGAATTAGGTTTCTCGAAAATAAATTCTTTATTAAAAGTTATAGAAGCCCAGAAAAAACAGGATAATTATTGGATAGAAACGGCGCAAAAACAGATTAAAAAAGACCCAAAAAACATAACTTTTGGGATTATTGGTCATCCTTATCTTATCCATGATAATTATCTAAATCTTGACCTGATTAAAAAACTTGAAAGTTTTACTCAATATAAAAAACTCGGGAACAACAAAAAAGAAAAGGTTTGGGGAATCGATGTAATAACTCCGGATAGTGTACCAGATCATATATGGAAAAAATACGCTAATGCTTATAACGAACGTAAATATATATTCTGGAATACTCATAGAAAATTCCTCGGTACTCTTCTTTACTGGCTAGATAACAAAATGGTTGATGGAATAATATTCCTATCGGGCGTACTGTGCGGAGAAGATGCTTTGATAGAACCTATTCAAGACTATATAGCTAATCAAACAGAAGATATATTTTTTACAAGACTTGTGATTGATGAACACGCTGGAGAAGCAGGCCTTATAACAAGACTTGAGGCTTCAAGTGATACTTTAGCGCAGAACTTAACAGAAGCTAAACAAGAGGTGGTATTAGAAAAATTATTACCTAAAACTCCTGTCATCCCTAAAAATCTAATAGTATCATGCCCCAATCTGGGATATGCATCTATTGCTGTTAGTGTATTTTGCAACAAGCTAGGCATAGAATTTGTTGAGGCATCACCAACAACGGAAAAATCCACAAGTAAAGCAAGGAGGTATTGTCCTGAATATTCATGCAGGCCGTTTGGAGTAACGCTCGGCAACATGCTAGAAACACTTGAAAATAGACCCGACGTTAATATTTTCTTACAAGGTGGCGGCTCAGGTCCATGTAAATATGGTAACTACCATGATGCACAGCAAATTATCCTAAATAATTGTGGTCATAATATAAGAGTGCTGCCGGTAAGGCCTCCATCTGAAGCAGGAGTAAAACGCTTTTTCGAGGGCTTATCAATACTTGATCCTAAAAATAGAAAATACATTGGGTCAGCAGAAATCAAAGAAATGACGAGAAGATTTTTTCACCCAGGAGAAATGCCCAACCCTTACAAAAACCAGAAAAACGAAACTTTATGGCTGTTAATAAAACAAGGTTTCTTTACTTTAAGGGGTCTGGATATGCTTTACAAAGAATCATTAGCTATAAAACCATTCGAGATTGAAATAGGTTCAACCGAAAGAGCTCTAAAAGAAGCACAAGAACTGTTTCTAGAGCTTGGTAAAGCTAGAATAAACGAAATTCCAGAAGTAATAAAAGAAGCATTCAGAACACTAAGAAATATTCCTGCTAAAATTAACTTAAATAACCCAGAAGAAATTAAACAAGCAATCGATAAACTCCCTAAAATCGGTATCGTCGGAGAATTCTACGAGGTTTTATCTCCAGAAAGCAATTTTGATATCGCTAATTTCTTTGCCAAAGAGGATAAGATTACTGGTAAAAAAAGTGCTTATGTTGAAAGATTAATCCACGGATCTGATTGGTTGGATCCTTTTAGAAAAAATATAGTAGAAGGAACCCCAAGGAAAAAAATTATCAAACTAGCAGAACCTTATCTTGCCTTCTGTGGTGGTGATGGACAAGATACAATCGGTCATATAATCCATTGTTGGAAAAAAGGATTTGACGGCATTATAGCTATCAGACCATGGGGATGCATGCCGGAAACAGTAGCAGCCCAAATTATTCCTTATCTACCAAAATATGGCATAAACATTCCTGTACTAATAGTTACATACGACCAACAAGCAACAAACTCAGCTAATTTAATAACAAGACTAGAAGCATTTTGTGATCAGATAGAGTTATCTAGAAAAACAAAAACTACAAAAAGGGAGCTGGTGTTAAGATGAAAGGATATTTAGGGGTTGATGTTGGCTCTGTCAGCACTAACCTAGTCGTTATAGATGAACAAGGAGAGGTAATAAGCCTCATATACATAAGAACACAAGGACAACCAATAAATGCCGTAAAGCAGGGACTAAATGATTTAGAAAAAGATTTGAATTCAAAACATCCAGATATTGAAATAATAGGAGTTGGTACAACTGGAAGCGCTAGATTTTTAAGCGGTGTTATGGTTGGAGCTGACATAATCAAAAACGAAATAACTGCTCACGCAATAGCTGCTGCTCATGTAACCCCGGGAGCCAAAACAGTTCTTGAGATCGGTGGCCAAGATTCCAAAATTATCTTGCTTAGAAAAGGCGTTGTAATGGATTTTGCAATGAATACTGTATGTGCTGCAGGAACCGGTTCTTTCTTGGATCATCAATCACAAAGGCTTGGTATACCAATTGAAGAATTTGGAGACTATGCTCTTAACTCATCAACATCATGCCAAATTGCAGGGCGTTGTTCTGTGTTTGCCGAATCAGATATGATACATAAACAACAAATGGGATACCAAACAGAAGATATAATCTATGGCCTTTGCCAAGCATTGGTAAGAAATTACTTAAATAATCTTGCTAAGGGTAAAGACATATTATCTCCAATAGTATTTCAGGGCGGAGTAGCTGCAAATGCAGGTATGAAAAAAGCTTTTGAGGAATCACTTAAAATGGAAATAATAGTTCCTCAATATCATCATGTGATGGGAGCCATTGGAGCTGCATTGCTTGCACAAAAAAATGTTGATGAAAATGTTACAAATTTCAGAGGGTTTACGGTTGCTAATACTAACTATCAAACTAGAAGTTTTTATTGTAAAGGCTGCGAAAACAATTGTGAAATTGTAAAAATTCAACAAATAGAAAATAATAATAAAAAAACGCTTGCCTGTTGGGGCGGAAGATGTGGTAAATGGGAAGTCGGAAATCCTGAAGAACTTGAAGCTGCAAATGTGTAGCAAAGAATCTCTTAAATAATTTACTAAAACAAAATAAACAACTATATATACTAAGGACACCTAAGTGTTTGGGCGCAAAGTGTCCTTTTTTTTATTTTATAAATTTTATAAAAATTACCAATTATTTACGCGGTCGCATATTATTTTGGTAAAATACAACTCTTCTTATTTTTCAAATACGAAAGTTTTTCCAATACAAAAGGCGGGCGCAAAAGCGCCCGCCTTTATTATCCCTAATAACTATTAACTGATTCCTAATAACTTCTTAAACGTCTAAATTCTTTACACTCTTAGCGTGAGATTGTATAAACCTTTTTCTGGGCAAAACATCATCTCCCATAAGAATATTGAATATTTCATTAGCTTTTTCAGCGTCTTCAACGTTTACTTGATACAAAACTCTATTCTCCTGATCCATGGTTGTTTCCCATAACTGTTCCGGATTCATTTCTCCTAAACCTTTATATCGTTGAATCATTACACCTTTTACTTTTGTTTCTTCTTTTTCTTTACCTTCTTCTTGTTCGCCATCAGGCCTGTTTTCTTCTATTGCTCTCTCTTCTTTCTCGCCTTCTTCAGCTTCTTCAACTTTAATATCTTCCTCTACTTTACTTACACCAAAATTCGAAAGGATTTCTTCCTTATCTGCATCAGTATAAGCATAATGAGCCTCTTTACCTTTTTGGATTTTATAAAGCGGGGGTTGGGCAATATATAAATGACCCTTTGTAATCAATTCTTCAAAGTATCTATAAAATAAGGTTAAAAGTAATGTCCTAATATGAGCTCCATCCACATCAGCATCAGTCATGATAATAATTCTTCCGTATCTTAACTTGCTTATATCCATTTGATCACCGATTGCCGTCCCCAAAGCGATTATCAGAGCCTTTACTTCGTTGGAGGCAAGCATTCTATCCAATCTTGCTTTTTCAACATTCAATATCTTCCCGCGAAGAGGCAAAATTGCCTGAAAGTTCCTGTTGCGACCTTGCTTGGCACTATTATGAACAAAAACGCCACTTGCCAATGCAAAATTATGAGTTTGCGACACTTCTAAATCATAAACATCCATCTTTGTCTTCATAGGAATAACCGCTTTGACTTTATGATTATAATTTACAACCGCTTTTTCTAGTTTATTCTTGTCACCACCAAAAAATCTGTAACAAATTGTATCAATACTTATAATGCTTCGGTCGCCTCTTTGCTTTCTAATATTATTATACGCTTCTTTATTAATTTTTTGACTATCTTTATAAATCATAGAAAGCACTTCCAAGGCTTTTCTTAAATAAGTTTGATCATACGCTTTTTTTCTTTTCTCTCTGAATTCATCTGTCCACTGTTTCTTTGTCATCCCTGATCGCCATTTTCTTAAATCTCGGTCATTCCATTGTTCTTTAGCTATAGTAGAAAGATATCCTTTTTTATCCGGATTACTCTCAAAATATTCCCTAATTCGTTCTGACTGTTTTTTTCTATTAGAATCATCACCCCAATATAGCTTTTGTAACTTATTAAGAAGCTTATTATTTTTTTCTCGATATTCGGAATTATTATGATAGAACTCCAAAAACTTTTTCACCATATATTCTTTGTATTGTTGATTTCCCCACTGTTTTTTAGCTCGTTCGCTTAACATTTTTTTCATCCCTAAAGATGAAAAAACTTTTCTAATCCTTTCTCTAAACTCTGGCGTCTGATGTATTTTCCTGCATTTTTCCTTTGTTTCTTCTGTATGTAATGTGAGATGAGCAAGTTCTCTGTGATATTTTAAATGTTCGTCCTTTGCCATCCTTATTATATTATCGGGATTATTATTTAGCTTATTAAAATCGATGTGATGCTTATGAAATCCTTCGCTCTCTATATATGCCCCACTATCCAAATTGTACTTATCAGCTAAAAGATGGGTGAAAATCCACTTCATGTCTTTAGAATTAAGAACCATTTCATAACCATCAATTGTTATTCTCCCGCCAATTTCAGAATGTTTTCGATACAATGGCATTAAAGAATCATCGGACTTTAAATCAAAAGCTTTTTTGTAAATACCGCTCCTTAACATAAACTTATGATCAGGAGTGCAAATTATTTCCTCTCCATTATCTAGAATAATTTTAATAGCCTTAGCAGCTATTTTTGTTTTTCTTGGATTTTCTATTAATGCAATTCCAATATTGCCATCTTTTTGAATCGTATAGCAATAGCTTTTCTTTCCTTTTCTATATTCATTAACTAACTCTTTGAATGTAATATTTCTACCATCTGTAAGAGCAATTTTTGTGTCGCCCGAAAAACAGCCACCAGCAGAATCTCCTTCAACAATAAATAATTCAGATCTATCAGGATTCTTTTCTGAGCAATCAGCAAGCTTTCCCGGCAATGTAATTCCTTCTAAAATACCTTTTCTAATAACGCTGTCTCTTGCGGCACGAGCAGCCATCCTAGCTTTAGCGGCCAAAAATACTTTTTCCATTATTTTCTTGGCATCATCTGGATGTTCTTCCAAAAACTGCACAAATCCTTCACCCATAATAGATTCTACTACTGTTCTTACTTCCGGATTTCCTAATTTTGCCTTAGTCTGCCCCTCAAATTGAGGGTTTTTTAGCTTAACAGAAATAATAGCCGTTAAACCTTCGCGCGTATCTTCTCCCTGTAAAGTTGGATCGCTATTTTTTAAATATCCAAATTTTCTGGCATAATCATTCAAAACTCTGGTTAGCGATGCTCTAAACCCAGTCAAATGCATTCCGCCTTCTATTGTATGAATATTATTCGCATAAGTATAAATATTTTCATTAAAACGGTCTGTATATTGAAGCGCTATCTCGCAAGTAATATCATTAAGTTCTTTATCAATATAAAATATCGATTCATTAACCAAAGTTCGGTTTTTATTAAAATGTTTTATGTAAGATTGTATTCCGCCCTCAAAGTGAAACCCATAAGTTGCATTACTACGATAATCTTTAACTTTAACGGTAATTCCCTTAGTTAAGTACGCTTGCTGTCTGGCATAATCAAGTATTGTATCTAAGTTAAATGTAGTTGTTTCAAAAACATCTGGGTCAGGCTTAAAGCTAATCGTGGTTCCTGTATGGCTTGATTTTCCAACCGGCTTAACGTCCCCTTGAGGAACTCCTCTTTTGTATTGCTGGGCATAAATCTTCCCATCACGCATTACTCTAGCTTCAGTCCATTCTGATAAAGCATTAACAACCGAAACTCCAACTCCATGCAAACCCCCGGAAACTTTATATCCGCCGCCGCCGAATTTACCTCCGGCATGAAGAATGGTTAAAACTGTCTCAAGGGTAGATTTTTTAGTTTGGGGATGCTTTTCTACAGGAATTCCACGACCATTATCAGTTACCCTTATTTTATTGTCTTCTAAAATTTCTATTTGAATATCATCAGCAAAACCCGCCATCGCTTCGTCAACAGCATTATCAATAACCTCCCATACTAAATGATGGAGACCTGTAACGCCGGTTGAACCAATATACATCCCGGGTCTTTTACGAACTGGTTCTAATCCGGTTAAAACCTGGATGCTTTCGGCTCTATATTCTTGTGCAGCTGATTTTTGTTTAGTCATTTTTTTCCTCTTAAAATAAATCCGGCACTAATTTCACTAATTTTTGAAAATATTTAGATAGTCACTAATTTTTAATCTTAGTGCTGGATAAAAAGATTTAAGCTCTTTTTTAAATTATACAAAAAAATAACCTTAAATAAAAGTGTTATTGCTCTTATAAAAAATTACGCTCCTCTAAAAAATAAATCAATAAAGCCACCAAGGTTCTAACTTAGCGTATTTTAAACTTGTATCGGCATTACCGAAATAGCTGATATGAACGTTTTTAAGCACATCCTCAAAAATTGCCGGGGTCCAGCCGGTTTTTTTTTCGCTAGAACTTTTGTCTAACTTTAATTCCTCCCATCCATAAATAGATTTCCTCTTCAATATTAAGCTTAAAGAGTCATTTTTTGTATAGATTATCCAAGGTTTATTTTTATACCAAACCATTGCATCGTTAGACCAATCCTGATAATAATTCGTTTCCACAGTTTCTATATCCCAGGTTGACCCGTTATATTTGGCATATTTGATAACATTATTTGGATTATTATTGAAAGAATAAGCCACATGAGGAATGGGAGGATTTTGTGATGTATCAAGAACTAAATTTGTATATTCTTGCCAGTTTTGAATGCTCTCATTATCAATAGTTGAGGCTCCGAGCCATTGAGCGCCATCCCATTTCTTATAGCGGTATTGCATTGCTGTCCAATCGAAGTAAGAAATATGCGGATAATTGTTAGAGTCTAATGTAATGTCGGTATGATAAATATAATTACTGGTTTCAAGATAAGTCTTAGTAATATACCCGTTATTTTTATCGTAAACCAGGTATCTAACCCCGGGCCAAGCACCATAAATAATATGAACTCTTCCTAAACCATCCTTGACTACAGATTGATGAATGCAATCAACATCGCTAAGACCTGCTGCCGTTTTAACACTCTCAATATTCCATGAACCGTTGGCAGTATTTTTCCAAGCATGTTTTAAATTAAAATTCGATCTATCACAATAAAAGATATGCGGCAAGCCGTCTAATAAAACAATTTCCGACCACTGACCCACTTCAATTGCGCCAACATCTACCGGCTCTGTTATCCAATTGGTTCCATCCCATTTTGCATACCATAAATCCCAATCAGTAAAATTAATGTAACTTATATGGGGATATCCGTTAGAATCTATGGCAATATCCGAATCTCGTCCGAAATCTTTCCCCGCTTGCTGATGAACTTTCCAAAATTCAGCCATTTTTCTTTCATAATCTCGCCTTATGCCATTTTTTAGTCCCCTTCCTTTAAGCCACACCTCTTCTAAAATATCAGCAGTTTTAAAAAATCTGTCTATTAAAAAATAGGTATCGGATGTTTGATATACTACTTTCTGTTCAATACTCTTTCCTGCCTCAGTAATACCCAGTTCCCACCCTGATTCCATATTATAATAAGCAATTTGGGTATTCTCGATATTGAATAAGTTACGAAACATTTGAGACTCCTGCAAATAACTAAGGAGTTTCCAATATGCATATCAAAGCCTTGTGGTATAAGACTAATTTGCATAGCCTTAAAGCTATGCAAAGACTAGACAGATTAT
>Ga0210016_1005671_pt1 | contig 10323 bp, 16 predicted proteins | sample CryGeyCG2014_300_FD_185454 | JGI IMG/M metagenome (GOLD analysis project Ga0210016, IMG submission 185454) | Groundwater microbial communities from aquifer - Crystal Geyser CG02_land_8/20/14_3.00 (SPAdes) (version 2) | ecosystem: Environmental > Aquatic > Deep subsurface > Groundwater | place...
CCTAATACTTTCTCCTTGTTTGAGCGCTCTTTCTATGCGGCGACGCTCATTATCTGTTATATGTGTAAAATTTTTCATATTTTTCTTTTTATCATACAGTGTTCGGATTCAAAGGTAAATCTACGAAACAGCCCCAGTCACAATTATAGGGACCAATGGTTTTTTTACCCACTTCGTTAAAAATATCTTATCTATGATATTCGCAATAGACCAGCATAAAACCGCTGTAATCGAAAAGATTGCCCACATATTATTTTACTCTATCAAAAAACCGCCCTTTTAACCATAAAATCCCTCATATTGACCCCCATGTTGACGTCTGACATCAACATTTATCATCAACATTTATCAACATTCCTTCGTCAAAGCGACTACTGCGATTAGGTGGGATATTCTAAACTTTGCGCGAAATTTCTTTGAAAAGAGTTTTTGACTCTCGAGCGAGAGAGAAGGGGGGGTGGGGTGTCCCGCCTCGCCCTCGCATTGACGGCGATTTTTCGGCAGAATTTGAGAATGTGTCAATTTCATTGGCGCGCCACATAACCACTTCAATTAAACACCTTTCAACTTATCATGCAAAGCTAAAACAAAATGAAAATATTTAGGATATAGACTTTTTATATTTTCCTTAGTGCTTATTTTTTTACTTAGATCTCCCATTAGGTATTGGTGCATTTCCAATTTAAATTTTTTAAACTCGTCGTCATTAGTATATTTTTTATTTAACTGCAAAATTTTTTTCATTTGCTCAACAATGGACTTATTTTCATCTGGCGAAAATCCAAATTCATATTTTTGCTTAAAATAACTCATCATTTTTTCATTTGGCAATAAATCCTCCAGCGTTGCTTTAAAAGAAAGGTCTTTTATATCATTTATTTCAAAAATCTTATTTTCAAATTCTTTTTCTGTATCAATTATCTGTTTCTTGGTATTCTTCCCTTCTTGATCAGAATCAACCACAGCATAACCCTTAACTAAGCTATCTTTTAAAAACTTTATATAATTGGGAATTTTTTCTACTCCAGTAGCTGCTATACTATAAAAATTTAATGGATCAAGTTCCTTATTAAATTTTTTTGTGAAAAAATCAAAATAATCTTTATCGCTTTTTCCCTCAAAAACTATTACATTCTCTTTTATTATTTCATAAATTGAAGTTCCCAAGGATTCATAAATAACTTCTTCTTGTAGCGGGTTATCTTTGTCGATTTTTTCCAGTTGAGTGGTTGAATTTTCATCTTTCCAAATACTGCAATGACGCTCAATATTCTTTTTATCTACCATAAAAATAGAGTGTGTAGCAATCAAAACAACATTATTGTTTGCAATTTTTAACAATTCGTCTCTCAAATATTTTATTCCGCTTGGATGAAGATGCACCTCTGGCTCATCAAGTAAAATAACCTTATTTCTTAAAACATCCGTATCATTTTCCGCAGAAAGATTAAGTAAAATCGAAACAAATTGTTTAAAACCATCGCTTCTTTGGTCCATCCTATATTTTGGCTTAGTATTTTCTTTATCCTCAACCTTCACCTTACAAAAGAGATTTTCTTCAATCCTCACTTTAATATTGATTTTATGTTCCTTCCAAATTTTGTTGATATATTTAGTTACATTTTCCGTAAGAACCTCCTCAAGTTCAGCTCTCTTGTCTTCATCGGTAGCTATCAAATCAATTCGATTTTTTACTTGGTCGTCGTTTATACCACTTAGTCTAAATATGTTTCTAAGGGGTATTGATTTTGTCAAATCCTCTTTAAATTCATTTAAATTTATAGACTCATTCATTAGATATTTTTTTGACGATTTCCAAAAAATTACTTCAGGTCTAATCTCCTCAAAATAATCATCCGCAACATCTTCAAGAAGACCCCTTACCATTTCCCCGTCTAATAAATCAAAGTTTTCTCCAATTAAAGTCTTAATATTTTCTTTAGAAATTTGTTCTTCCCTTTGATAAATATCAATTATTTTCTTTATCTCTTTTGTTGTTTTATCAAAAATAAAATTATCAAAATCTTTTATATCTTCAACGTAAATATGATAATAGTCTGACTTTTCCGTGCTATCACTACTAATTTCTACCTTTCTCTCGATTTTTTTAATTTTGATTTTTTCAATAAGATCACTTGGCAACTTAGCTTTTGTTAAAAGTCCATTAATTTCATCATTTTCGGTTTTCAAACCATAGGTAATTAAGATGCTTTCATTTATATCTTGAGCTTGCTTATTGCAGTCTAATTTGTAATCAATTTTTTCCGCAGTATCGGCGAGCGATATGCCTTTCAATATATTGCTTTTGCCAACCTCATTAATCCCTAATAAAATCAAACAGCTTTTACCAACAATTTCTTCAATATTGATTGGAAGTTCGGAAATACTTCGATAATTCTTAATTGTAATATTGGTTAGTTTCATAAATTTTCGCAAACTACATAATGCAAATATTCGATCGTTTTGTTCGCTGTAAAATTTCTATTTTCTGACTTATCCGCTTTAAACCTATTATATTCTTTCGTAAAATGCCCATACTTGCCCCGCAGGCTCATTATTTCCTTGATATCGCTCAAAGTCATCAAGCCTTCATTGTTATAGCTTAAAAAGATATACTTTGCTTTTGCTTTCAAAATCAAATCATTAAACGCTTTTTTGCTTGCGTTCTTGAACAATAAAGCGATTTTTGGCCTTGATACTCTCGCAAACCGGTTTTCCCATGAATTTCAGGGTTGTCATATTTCGCGATAGTTTCAAGCATGTGATAATTTGTCGCATATTGCCGATGGTTATATGGCGGATCTAAATACAAAATATCGCCCTTAACTTTCCCCGCTACCTCGTTTATGTCCTCGTTGAAAACTTCATGGTCTTGATCGTTTATTATCAATTCAGCAGGTTTCAAAATTAAATTATTTTGAGCCGTCCTTTTCAACTTTTTCAGAAAAGCACCGTAAACGGAAGCCGTATTTGCGTATTTATCAATTGACTCAACTAAACTGGCGATCAAAAAATAATATTCGTCATCAGAAATTAAATTTCGCTCTTTCCAACTTTCAATTTTTTGACGGATAGCGTCGCACCGCATTCCGTTTTCATCGGAGAAATATTGACGCGATTCCTCTTTATCTTTTGTTCCACCAAGACAATAATTTTTATAAATAAATCCTTTTGCACCTTTTAAATTTGATAAAAACTCACAAATAAATTTTTTTTATTTTTAATCTCTATATTTTCCAATTCAGAAATTTCTTTTGCAAGTTTTGAAAAAGACAACTCCTTGTGATTGCCAATATAGTGCCTATTCAAAACATAACTATAATATTGAATGTCGTTTACGATAATTTTATAACCTTTTGTTTTAAAATACCTTCCCACAATTCCGGTTCCTGCAAACAAGTCGCAAAAAGTATAGCAGTTTTTATCAACTACTTTATTTATGGACTCTTCCAAAAATTCTAACAATGATAATTTACTGCCAATATAATTCATATTTATTCTGTTTCTTCTGGATACAATTTTTTAAAAACTTAATCCACGGCCTCATTTGCCGATAGCTTACTTATCTCCTTTACAATAACCTTTCTATACTCAACGGGATCATATTGATAACATCCCTTACACCCCAGTTCCTCAGAATAATTTTCATCCCCTACATAAAAATCATATGGGTTGCCTTTAATATTTTTTTGCGCTCCAACGTTTGTTAGTCTCCTTGCATTTTTTACAAATTTGTCTTTTAATGTCATTTGCTGCTTTTGAAAGTGATTGAAAATCAGTTAATTTCTGTTCCGTTAAATTTGAAAGTCTGTGATCATTTTTTCTGCCATCTTTATGATCGATTTCAATCTTTGTGTTTTCAGAATTCCCATTAATCCCAAGCATTACACAATTTTGTGTTTTATAAAAATCTTTTATATCTTTCCTTATATTTTGATTCAAAATTTTATTGTTGTTTAATCCAAATAAACGAACCCTGTTGATAGAATTTCCAGTTGTCTTACTTTTATCAAATTCAACGATATATTCTTTTGCCAAACTAGAATTAGCTCGGCACCAGCTTCCGCCATTTCCAAGCCGAAGTTGTTTGTATTTACCAATGAATTCTGATACTGAAACCCAACGACTTACGCCTTGTTTATTGGGTATTGCTAGTTCTAAAAATAATTCCTTTTTTGTCATATTAAAATTTATTTTTGAAAATTAAAATATATTCATGTTTAAAAATATAATAATCGCTTAAAAGCGCCCTATATCGCCAAATCCCTTCTTTATTTTGCTTAGCGCGATTGCCCGCCATATTCTTAATTATAATACTTTTTAAGGTTAGTCCTAATTTTGAGCTTCATTCATGCAATAAAATCCTAACGGGATCCACTGTCCGGCAGTATATTTATCGCCGATAACAATTGCTAAATATCTGCCATTTTCTAAAACATCAATTGTATTTTTTAAAACTTCTGCAAATTTTCCTAAAAATTCTTTCAGAGATTTGGTATTTGATAAATCATCTTTTAAATCACTAAATTTAATTATATCGGCATATGGTGGGTGTAAGATTGCCAATTGAATATTTTTATTTTTGTGATTTTTTAAAATTTCTTTTACTCTTTCAAAAGTTTCAATTTTCGCGCTATTGCCAACAATCAAATCAGAAAAATTATTTTTGGGCTCAATATTTTTATCAACATAATCAACAAGTTTTTTTGAATATCTATGCCGATAAAATTTCTGTTTAGACTTTCCGCTTCATAAGCTGTCGTTCCACTACCCACAAATGGATCAAAAACGATTTCATTTTTCTTTGTATATCTCAAAATTAACTGGTGTGGAATTTGCGGAATAAAATTGCCGTGATAAAAGCCGTTATGTTTTCCTGTTTTATCTCTTTCGGGAATAATCCAAATGCTATCAGTCCAAATTTCTGATTCTTTCCATCCATCCAAATTTAAATCATTGAAAATTGGCATAATTAGTTCACTAAATCCTCTATCGGAACACCTAACGACTTGGCAATTTTTTATGAGGTGTCAATGGTCGGATTTTGAATTGCCCCCGACTCAATTCTGATAATACCACGTCCGCTCGATAATTTAAGCGACTAAAGAAAAGAGGAACACTGATTGTTAGTTTCCGACCAAATCAATTTGAAAATATCCTCGCCCAAGCGCTTACAAATGGGGGATAAGTTGATTTGATTTTCTATTTTCTTTCTATTATACTTTAAGTATAGGAATATTATTAACCTATGTCAAGAAACTATCAGCCCTATGCTTACTAAACGGCAAAAAGAAGTTCTGAACTTCATCTCCTTCTACCAAGAAAAAAAGGGGTACGCTCCCTCGCTTGAAGACATCTGCAAAAAATTCAAGCTCGCCTCCGTTTCCACGGCGCATTTTCATGTTGCGAAGCTCCAAGAGGGGGGATACTTGGAAAAACTGAAGAACAGGGCGCGTTCAATCAGCGTTCATGAAAAAGAGACATTGGTTAAAATTCCCTTGCTTGGAACAATCGCCGCCGGACAACCGATTGAGGCAATTGAAATTCCCGGAGAAACAATAACTGTTTCCAGAGATGAAGTCGGGAAATATGGCAAAAATTACGCATTGCGAGCGCAGGGCAACAGCATGATCGATGAAGGGATTTTTGACGGCGATATTGTCATTATCAGAAAACAAGAATCTGCCGACAACGGACAAACTGTTGTCGCAATAATTGATGACAACGAGGCTACCCTTAAAAAGATTTATAGAGAAAAAAATCACATCAGACTACAGCCGGCGAATCCGACACTTTTCCCTATTTATAGAGAGGAAGTTGAAATTAGAGGGGTGGTTGTAAAAATAATTAGGAATTTAGAAACGCAAATCGAAAAAGAAAAAGTTAATGATGGAAAATATGTAAGGAGAATTGACTATTCATGGGATTATAAGAGCGAAAAGACAAAAACATACACCCATGGAATACATACATATCCGGCGATGTTTATCCCTCAAGTGGCAAGGCGCCTTTTGGAAAATTACAGCCAGCAAGGCGAAACCGTCTGCGACATTTTTTGCGGCTCGGGAACTTCTTTGGTTGAAAGCAAGCTCTTGGGACGCAATGCTTATGGTATTGATCTGAATCCGCTGGCAATATTTTTAGCCAGAGCCAAAACAACGCCGATAAACCCCTCCGTCCTCACGAGTGAATATCTCAAGCTTCTTGCGGATATTGGAAAAATAAAAAATGAAGAAATTGAAAAACCAATTTTCAACAATATCGATTTTTGGTTTAAAGAAAGGGTTGTCATTCAATTGGCAAAAATTAAAAAAGCTATTCTAAAAATAAAAAATCAAGATATACAAAATTATTTTATGGCTTCCTTCAGTGAAACCGTAAGATTATCCTCAAACACAAAGAATGGAGAATTTAAACTCTTCAGAATCGAAAAAGATAAATTAGAAAATTACAATCCCGATGTCTTGGGAATATTTAAAAAAAAGACAGAAGCGAATATAAGAGGAATGGCTGATTTTTACAAAGATGCGGATAAAAAAGCCTGGACAAAAATAATCTATGGCGATTCTTCAAAAAATAACAATGTAAAAGACGGTTCAATTGATTTCCTTATTACCTCTCCGCCTTATGGGGACTCGAGAACTACTGTCGCCTATGGCCAATTTTCTCGCCTATCAGCTCAATGGATAGATATTTTTGAAGACCCGAACAAGGCCTCCGGCGTAGACAACGAATTACTTGGCGGAAAAGCGACCAAAACCCTTGAGCATTCCTTAAACTCAACTTATCTAAAAAATTCCTTGGGTAAAATCGCGAAAATAGACGAAAAAAGGGCCAAGGATGTTTTAAGTTTTTATATCGGTTTAAATGATTGCTTGAAACAAGCTCACAGAATCTTAAAACCCAAAAAATATTTCTGCTTGGTTATCGGCAATCGACTGGTAAAACAAGTAAGGATACCGACTGATTTTATAATCGCCGAATTAGGCGAAAAAATAGGCTTTACCTGCGAAGATATTTTCGTCAGGAATATCCCCGGTAAGAGAATGCCCATAAAAAATTCACCCACGAATGTTATTGGAGCGACAGAAGAAACAATGAACAAGGAGAGTATTGTTATTCTGAGAAAAAACTAAATAATTTGAGCGAAGTTATCAAAAAGGCGCAAAAAATCTCTTTTATTTATTCTGAATCCGGTGCCATGGTCATGATATTTCCCTTTATTCTTCCCGCCTCTATAAACGCCTATCCTGATATCGATTTTCAATTTATCGCTTTTAACAGCCGTCTTGAATTTATTAATATTAATATCTGAGAGCAAGTAGGCCTCTGCGAAATGGAATTTCTCGTTTTTGGTTTTCCGCTCGCCTTTTGTTTCTGCAAAAACCAATAAAATTTTATCTGATTTTATTTTTAAGACATCGTCAAAAATTGAAACCGGCCAATAAACCATAATATTGGACTTATTTTTAAGCACAAGCCGATCCTTTTCAAAAACAACCTTAAGGGATTGGGTATTCTTTCGAGACCCGCAAACCGTAGAATGTAAATTATATTTTCCCTCTTTATCCAAATATTTACACTTCTCAAATAAAATTTTATTGGCTCCTTTCGGCTCCGGCGATTTAGTGGCAAGAGTAAGCATGCTATCGGAATCCATTCTTTTGGCTTTTAATTCAATCTCTCCGACGTCGGGAAGACGCAAATTGTTTTCCTTAATCCCTAAAAGATCCTCCAATGTTTTGCCGATGCCTGTGTCGTGGGCTCTATGGGTTTTAATAAAACCCATCGCTTTAATCTTTTCTAATCGTTGTTTTAATTTTCGCAAAGTAAATGTCATATATTTGCTGTGGAACGCAATAATTTCCTTCGGAAATTAAACGTTCCAACAGCGTTGAACATTAATCTTGCTGATCAAAATTAATGTTCTTACGCTGTGGGATATTCTAAACTTTGCGCGAAATTTCTTTGAGCGAAACTGACGCTCCGCCCCGCCACCCGCCTCCGCTATCGCTGCGGCGGGGCTTCCACGCTCGGACGGCTCGGCATTCCTCCCCCCAACCCCCTCCTGCCGAGCCGTCCTCGCTTCGGGGAACGGACGGGCTATTTGTCCATTGAATCCGTTAGATTTTGATTGTAGCACGACAGAACATATCCTGCGTCATCTTTTTTGTATGCCTTGAAAAGTTCCTCTTTGGCAAAATCGTTCCATTCCTCAAGCTTTTTATTTTCTTTCATAAATCCAACAAACAATGAGCGATTTTGTTCCAAATTTCAATCGAAGTATCGTTGCTTGGTAGCGACGCAATTTCTTGCATTAATTTCTTAGCGTCGTTCTCGGACAACTCATACCCTGCTTCGCAGATCGGGCAAACTAAGTAAGTTTTCTTATTCCATTTTGCCACTGGAATAAAATATAAGCTCGCGGTGTTCGCAAGCTCGCGAACTTCAAAAGCTGCAGTGTTGTTGCAATTTTTACACTTCAACAATCCTGCGTCCGCAATTTTTTTACTTTTTTTGCCCCAGCCGCCAATTATCATAGTTTATGAGCATTAACTTGCTCTTTAGTAATTTGCTTTGTGGCATTGTTGCAAGTTGGGCAAACAAAGTAGTATTTCTTTGTTGCTAACAGCGGTTTTTTCATAAAAATTAACCCGACGCCGAAACCCGGAACTTCATAAATTTGATGTTCTGTTTCGTTGCCGCAATTACTGCAAGTCATTTCTACTTTCTTGGTGTTTTCTATGGGTGTTGCTTCCCAATTTTTTATGAACATATTTTTACGTTATGAATGAATAAATTAATAATCCGAGAATTACGACCGTGGCGACCATATTTATTGTGGTCTGTACCTTATCCTCGGCTTGTATTCCGCGATTCTCTTTTAGCATTTCGTTTAGCGAGGATGCCTGATAGAGAGTAGCAATAATTGCTAAGATTGCTAATCCTGTATGATCGCCCCACAGCCGATATGCCGCTATGGCTCCAAGTATTGCAAAGATTAAACCCAACATATATTTTCCATAAAAATTAAAATCCTGCCTCGACCAATCGCCGCAATATACCGACGGCAAAACCCCAAATAAAACCAACAATGATTGCAGCGATTGCGATACCTTTTCCTTTTTCGTGGGTATGCTTAATCTGTGTCAACGCCACAATTCCCAAAATAAAACCTACTATTCCAGCTAATCCAACTCCGAAAATTGAAATTATCGATAGAACTAATCCAATGACGGCGGATTTATTGTATTTCTGCTCCGCCGGTTTTGTTGCTTCTTTTGTTTGTTCGTGATTTTCCATGATGATTTAATCTCTATCCGAAAATTCCGAAAAGTTTTTTCGTCTTTCCGTCTGGTCCGAGATAGTTAAAAATTGATTCCCCAAATTTTCGCTGGAAAGCGTTTTGAACTTTCTTCAATTTCTTTTGCATGACCTCTTCGGAGCCGTCTATGATTGCGCAGAACAAGTTTGCACTCACGCCCGGAGGCAGAACGCCATTTTTCAAATTGTTTTCCATTTGCTCTTTTGTTTTTTCCCAATCTTTGACATATACGCTGTGTGTCTTTGCAAATTGAAAAGTAATGTTGCAATTATCAATCAGGTCTTGAGCTTATGCCATTTCGCCCACTTCCATTTGGACAATCCAGTTTTTTAACTGCTCTTGTTCCTCTCTTGTAAGCTTATTTTCCATAGTATTAGTTTATCAAATCATCAACGGAAACGTCGAACGCCTTGGCGACCTTTCGCAAGGTTTCAAGCGTAGGGTTCTTGTTTTCCCCTGATTCCATTTTAATAATCGTATTGTTGGCGACATCGGCCAATCTCGCCAAACGCTCTTGCGAAAGGCCTTTTTGTTTCCGCAACTTCCCCACATTTTTTGCTAAATTTTCGTTCTTTGACATATCATTAGTATAGTAGTAACATTGAAATAGAAGTATATAAATCTTTTCAACTATTTCAATGTTACATCTAAAAGAGCAAAAAGTCAAAATTATATGCCCGCCCGTTCCCCGAAGCGAGGACGGCTCGGCAGGAGGGGGTTGGGGGGAGGAATGCCGAGCCGTCCGAGCGTGGAAGCCCCGCCGCACCGTCCGAATACTTGGAGGGCGGAACCGAGCAGAAATTTCCCTTTCCTTTTTTGAATTTTTTTCAGGGGGCGCGCGCAAAAGAAAAATTGTAAGGGAAAATTTCTGCGAGGTTACCGCCGCAGCGATAGCGGAGGCGGGCGGCGGGGCGGAGCGTCAGTTTCGTTCAAAGAAATTTCGCGCAAAGTTTAGAATATCCCACCAATCGCAACTTTCGCCGTTTTGGGAAAGGATT
>Ga0210016_1005674_pt1 | contig 10320 bp, 10 predicted proteins | sample CryGeyCG2014_300_FD_185454 | JGI IMG/M metagenome (GOLD analysis project Ga0210016, IMG submission 185454) | Groundwater microbial communities from aquifer - Crystal Geyser CG02_land_8/20/14_3.00 (SPAdes) (version 2) | ecosystem: Environmental > Aquatic > Deep subsurface > Groundwater | place...
TTTAACCGCGAAAAAGCGGCTCAGTTCTGCATTGCTAACTTTATTCGTGGCAATCGGGACTTTATCTACAACAGTTACGAGGACGCTGAATCTGAATATCTACAGTGGCGCAAGATCCAAGATTCAATCACAAAAGTATTCCAAGACGATCTTAATAAAATAGAATCACGTGCAAAAGGAGTTGATATCTTTTCGGTAACTCCGAGTGGAAATCAGCCTCCTTTGTTGCAAATGATCAAGGCAAGTTTTATTACTGTCGAAAGTGCTGTTTTGCTATATAATGAAGGCACCAACAAATTTTTTGACACGTGGGCAGAAGTATGTAATAATGATCCATATGCAAAAACTTTGGTAATGCGTTGTATGAAGTATCGACCTTTTGTCAAATACCAAAAAGACAAGATTCAAACAATAATCAAGGAGCATAAGTTTCAAAATGGGCAAGTCAGTTAAGCGGTACGCCAAGTCATTTTATGATGATGACAAGGAAGATAAGCGTAACAAAAGCAGTCATTATAAGCATTCCACAGCAAGCATAATTAGTAACGTGGATGAATATGATTTTGATGATGACCAAACAGAATTGGCATTAGAACTAGAATATCATCTGCGAAGAAATAACCGTCGTTTATAATCGTGTAGTACCAAAAGCGTTTACATTTCGTTTACAATCGTGTATATAGGAGATACAATATGGCAATTAATCCTGCCCTACTAGCCGCCGTTCAAAAGTTACAAGCGGGCAGCTATTCAAACCAAGATGATAATAAGGAAGATTTCTGGCGGTGTGAAACAGACAGTGCTGGTAATGGTTTCGCTGTCATTCGTTTTCTTCCAGCAAAGTCCGACGATCAACTTCCATTCACCAAAATATTCGACCATGGTTTCCAAGGTCCGGGCGGCTGGTTCATCGAGAAGTGCCCAACCACAATCGATAAAGAATGCCCGGTATGTGAAGCAAATGGTCCTCTTTGGAATTCGGGTTTGGAATCCGACAAGGGAGTCGTTCGCAAGCGCAAGCGTCGTACATCATTCATTTCCAACATCAAAGTCATTTCCGATCCAAAGAATCCTCAGAACGAAGGTAAGATTTTCAAGTTCAAGTATGGCAAGAAAATCTTTGATATGATTGCAACCGCGATGCAGCCTCCGCTGGTTGAACTCGATGCCGGTGAAGCAGTAGCAATCGATCCGTTCAGTTTAACGGAAGGTGCTAACTTCAAGTTGAAGATTCGCAGGGTTGAAAAATACGCAAACTTTGAGAAGTCGAGTTTCGATAATGTCTCTACATGTGATATTGATTGGAAAAAGTTGTTCGATCTTTCCGTCTATAACGACGAGAAGATGTTCAAGAGTTACGAAGACCTGAAAAAGCGTTTCCTAAAGGTAACTGCTGGTGGGACTGCAAAGCCAACTCAAATGAGCACGTCAACCTCCGATATGACAGAGGAAGATGACACCCCTTTTGATAACGCGGTAAAGATGAACCAGCCCGTAACAACGGCATCCAAACCCGCAGTAACCAGTGATGATGACGATGATGATATGTCGTTCTTTCGTAGTCTTGCAGCAGATGACTAATCAGTAAAGATAGTCAAAATAAAAAGGGAGCCTTAGGCTCCCTTTTATTGTGCTACGACTAGCAAAACGTCAATTTTGTAAATTAGATGCGCTGGAAGCGTCTGGCTCCAATGCTTAGATTAATTTATCTGATTTAAACCATGTGTAGTTTTCCCACCGTTAAAAGTGATCAACATCTTGCGTTGAGTCGGTAATGCGGGATTAAATGACACGTGAATCCATACCGACTTTCCACGCACTTCATATATCAATTGGTCGAACGGAACAAGATTCTTTATTTCTTGAGCACGTTTGAATAACTCAGCACGTTTACCATAAATCGAAGTAAACGTCAGATCCGCTGCCATTCCTAGTTCATGTTGAGAAGTCTTACCTGTTTCTGTTTTAGAATACCTGTTACCAGAAGGTCTCCAACCAGAATTCAATTTCATGTCAGGATAAGCGGCCAGAATTGGCTCAAGACAATTCACGGCTAGAGCATACATGTTACATGCTTGTTGTGCTACCGTTAGCCCATGTTGAGGCAGAATCATTCCGCCGACCGCCCTGGCCTCTTCGCCAGAGCACAGTTTACCGATAGTGAAGTTAGGTGTAAGTCTAGTACTCTTAGTTAGTGTTGCGGGTAGTTGTGAACACGAAACAATCCGGGCTGGCGGAGGATTCGTCGGAGTCGTATCTGGATCGCCAGGTGTGCCGCCGGCGAATTCTGGATTAGTAGGATCGATTCCTACCGCAATCATTTCATCGGTAGTCATTTCTTCAATCTGCATGTTCGCGTTATTTTCTGCTGACGGGGTATGCAACAATATGAACTCTGGTGAATTAGAATCAAACTGTAACGCTGGTACCAACGGCGCAGCAGATTTTGCAACACCCGACATGTTGATTACCTTGGTTCCATCAAACGCAATAATTCCAGATGATCGACCAGAAATAGTTGAACCTAGAAGATTCATATCTGACCCGGATTTTATCTGTGTCTTGCCAGTTGACGCTACGTTGAACGTGTCGCACTTCAACTTGAAGTCTGTACATTCAATTTCCAGAGAATCATCACATTGAAACGAAATCTGACCCTCAGAATGAAGATTCGTGGTTCCTGCTGCGTGGACGTTTATGTCGCCTTGAACGTCTAGATGACAGTCAGCAGCAACGAAGATAGAACAATTTCCGGTTACCGAAACTGTTGCTTGCCCGCTGATTGAGATATAACCATCGCTATCGATGATCGTATATCCGTTGCCCACAATCTTGTTGACTTGCGTACCATTACAATCAATCTCAGTGAACGTTCCCGTCTTATGATACAAGTGAATACGTTCTGCGCCGGCTGTATCATCAAACTCTAGAAGATGCCCAGACTCAGATTGATACACATGATTATATGGATATTGAGATGCATACGGTACCGTTGGTTGATCCCATGCACCACCGCCGTTAGCGACAACGTTGCCTGTAGTTCTTCCGTCACGCTTATCTGATACTACGGTTTGGTCAATCTTTTCGTTACGAGCAAGACGATTACAATCTGCCTCATTCAAGAAATCCGATTGAGGATATTTTCCGTTAGGATCAACGAATCCCATGTTAGGTGAAACTGCAACTGGCGGATTTGACGGGGCGGGCGTTGATGAACTTGTTGGATCGACAATAATAGGAGTCGCTGGAGCAGGAGTCGAAGGAGGAGCAGTAGAAGCAACGGCAGCACTGTGAAGATTTTCTCTTGTTGGTATCTCGTTAGTTGAAGTGCCCGCGATTGCTGCATATCCAGCCTTATAATACGTTGAACAATTCGTACCGTACTTGTCAGATTTTGTTGGTCCACCCGCCAGCCATTTATTGACTGGACCTGCTCCCACAAGATGACATGCAGCGAGTACACCAGCAGTCTTCTCAGGCGGAACACCAGAGTCAAGTTTCGCGTAGCGATATTCTTTTCCGAGAAGAATATTCATGGCATTTTCTTGAGCAGCAGGTGAGTTGAACCATGCTTGTTTAGACGTTACTCCGTCTTTACCTGTCCAGTTCGCTGGGTTTCCAGTGATCGGAGCAAGTTTCTTTCCCCTCCATGGCATGTTCTTGATGTAACCAGTGTCAATTAATGCGCCCACACCAAACTGATACTTGCCAATATAACCGATACTGTTCTCAACAGAATACGGATTTGGTTTACCACCAGATTCATATTTCGCAATCTCTGCTTTCAGTTTGCATACCTGAGCGCCAGATAAAGACCCCAAAGAAAACGAACAATCGCTTGGATTCGATGGCGCTGGCGCAGTAGGATTCACTCCAGGAGGTGGAGCAACTGATGATGGTAAATCTGATGATGTTGTTGGGCTAGCTGGCGGAACAATTGATCCGGCTGTAACCGATTGTACATTGCCTGGAGTTGACATGGGCCAGCCCGGAAAAGTACCCATCATCACAGGTTTTTGTTTATCATTACCATCAAGGAAAAATACTGCAACATACGTTCCTTCAACAACACCAGTTGGGGATTCACCGATACCGTTCATGCTTGCAGAGGTAATCGGAGTCATAGGCATCGCCCATGGAAGATCATCCGTAGGAAGAATAACACGATCCGGGCAATGAACCCCGATTACCCGCACCTTACAACGCCCCATCTTTAGCGGATCTTTACGTGATTCAACTACTCCAAAATATAATTCCATCTTGTTTGTAACATCCTGTAACAAGTTGTAACATTTTGTTACAATTGAGAAATAATTTGTACCAAAATAAATTTGACATCCGTACAAAAAAGAGTACGATAGAGTAACGGTTAGATGATTGCATTTTGAAGGAGATCAATCAGCAAGGACATTGCATCCCTGTCCCGTTACGAAACTATTTATGCAGTAATTTGAATGACGCGAAAGCCTGGGCCATGCGGTACAATCCCCGATGGATCATAAAAATTGCTGAAGGCATGAATAGTTGCTTCCGACTTAAATCCGTTTACAAATTCGTTTACCGACGTGCATCACCAAAATTACATAGCCACAAGCCGATAGATCGGTGTGAGAGAAAGTGAATTATCGGATGTTCCGATAGTTTATTCGTTGACAACTCCGCATATATGCGAGGGGGACCACGGCAAAACGTAAAATATAAAAGAGAGCGACAGTTCTCATGAGGTGGGGAGGTGCCACCAAATCATATAGCGTTATGTGTTCCAAAGACTAGCTATATGGTTCCGCCGGGATTAAATTCCGACTACATGTGTAAAAGCCTACAGGACGACCAGGGCTTACCTTATTATACAAGGTTTCATTCTTTGGATGCCAGTTGCGATGTCATGCATCGCCAGGTATAGCCCCTGGAATGGGAAACTATGCCTGTGCTCCATCGTGCATCAATCATCAATTATCTAATTTATAGATTAAAACTAAACAAATAACATCACTCTTACGAAGTAAGAGGGATAATGCGAAGCATTAGATAGTAACTGTATGATGCGTGGGAAATATTCATTCTTGACTTTTATTTGACACTCATACATATAATAAACATACTGCACTTATTATGGTTCATTCTATGTTTATTCCATCAGACCAACAAGTTGCATTCTTCGACTGGATTAAGACTGGTAAGTGATCGTGTGTTCTTGAAGCTGTTGCAGTAGCAGGCAAAACAACTACGCTTGTTAAAGCGTTACATCTAATGGAAGGTAATGTTTTGTTTGGTGCTTATAATAAAGCAATTGTTGAAGATATTAAATCTAAAGCTCCCAAGAGTAAGAATATAACAATTTCAACGTTACATACGGTAGGTATTGTCGCATGTTACAAGATTACTCCTTCGCTTAAAGTGGATTCGTATAAATGTTCGAATATTTTAGAAATATGATTCCTAAAAAAAATCTGCATTGGCCGAACTAGAATCTGATGTGCTGAAGTTAGTATCATGGGCAAAACAGTTTGGTGTGGGGTATCACTACCTCATTTGAAGATTCTCACTGGAATGATATTTTGGTTCACATCGGAGGTGTTGACGATGATACTATCGTTATTAACCTAGCGCGGGACGTTTTGCTTGAATCAAATAAGATTCTTGTTATTGTTGACTTTGTTGTCATGATTTATCTGCCCTTGTTATTTAACTGCAATCTTAAAAAAAATATGATTGGTTGCTTATTGATGAAGCTCGGGATACGAATGGCATTCGTAGAATGATTTCGTTAAAGTCGTTGAAAGATGACGGAAGACTTGTCGCAGTTGGTGATAAACATCAAGCTATTTACGGATTTACTGGAGCAAATTCCAATGCGCTGGATTTAATTGCGGCCGAATGCGGCGCTGTTAGACTTGGGTTGGCAACAACGTATCGTTGCCCAAAGAGTGTAGTTGCTTATGCACAGTCGTTTGTGAGTCATATTAGACCTGCTGATGCCGCGAAAGAAGGAACAGTAGAATTCATTTCTCATGATGATGTTACAAAATCGAAGCTGGGTGACGTTATTTTGTGCAGATTTAATGCTTCTCTTGTTAATCTCGCCTACAAATTTATAAACGCTGGAGTATCTGCTAAGGTAGAAGGTTGCGACATTGGAGTTGGGCTGGAATCTATCGTGAAGAAGATGGGTACGGTACATGATCTTGATGAGTTGCTACTGAGACTTGAGAAATTTCGAACCAAATATGTTGCAAAATACACAAAATTAGAGAGAATGTCTGACGTTGCGAGTATTAATGAACAGGTTGATTGTATTAATATAATTATTCGCCGGGTCAAATACAAAGGAGGCCGATCCGTTGATTCTCTATTGGCCGAAATAAACAGAATGTTCGGAAGTAAGCTGGACAGTAGATATGCCATTCTTTCGTCTATCCACAAGGCTAAGGGTCGGGAGTGGAAGACTGACTACTGGCAAAAGTTAACGAAAATTACGCTTCCCGCGATTGGGAACTGGATCAAGAGAATAATTTATGTTACGTCGCGGTGACCAGAACATTGAGCAGACTCGTGGTAGTTGATGCTCCCATAAAAAGAAAAACCTAGGAAGCAACCAACGGCGTTACGGCTTGTTCAGTCGAATTTCTAACGCATTGAACGGTCATCTTATGTTGGTTAGGTGACAATCTATGATGAATGGCTGTTACTAACCAGTTACCACTTGTCTTTGTATCATCCACATTCAATGATTGCCCGGTGGCGGGATCAACGTCTTGAGTATAATTACCTTGATTTATATTGATCATGTCACCAACTTCTAGCCAACTTCTTCCCCATATGTCGATATCAATCTGATTCATTTCTAGGAAATTGAATGCGGGAATTCGACTCAAGGTGGAATATTTTTCATAATCATCTGGTAGATCATGAGTCAATCGATTCATGTCCGTGACGGCAATGTTCGCATCTGGAGCGATGTTGTATAGTTGTGGATTTGACGGGTCTGCTAGTGACTTTGGATATTCAGGAAGAATTGAGGTGCTACTATCAGAAGTTGCCCCAAAGTTGTAAGTATACGTATCATGATATGACCAGACGGAGGTATTCAATGTCTTCAAGAACATGTCATTATTGAAAGAGGTCTGCCCGTATGCTCTGTTCAAGAATGCTGTCAGATTGTCAACGATCTTTCGGTGTCTTAGATCGATTATTTTGATCATCATTTCTTGTGGGACGCCATTCGATTGTGAGTGATCCCAGTTGAAGTAATCGACAGGATCATCACGGAATAGTTCACCGAATGCTTGAAAGTAGTATGCTTGACTTGATTCATAGAATACGTAGTCTGCCACAGGAAATTGGGTATTACCATCGTCTCTAACTGCCATTTTTTCACACCACTTGATGCACTCGAAGGTGGACCATTGCGGGGATACGAATTTGACCTGGTTCAATTGATCTGTTTCGATTGTTGCTCCGTCTTCGGTTGTACCCTGATTCCAATACGTTGCTCCTGGACCGTTAGTATTTCCTTGAGAAGACGAATTCATAGGAACAGTCTTATCGTAGGCATCCCAGTTTTGTGCGATTGTCAGAATCTGGGCGATGATCTGCCCTGGTGTTCCCTTGAATGCTCCATTGATCGAATTTCTCACGTCTGCATATGCATCATTGGAAATGAAGTGTAGTTTGTACGTTTGCTTATTACCTGTGATCGTTCTGTCAGAGACTTTGAAGACCTTGAACACTTTTTCGACTGTATTGGTTACACCGGGGGTTCTGAAACCTAGAAAAAGAGTTTCCATTCCGATGATGGGCAATCTCGAAATCAAGTTATGTGTGTCTACGATAACCATGTTGCCGTACATCGTCGGGCTCATGATATCTTCATAGAGATTTATTTCTGGAGACAAACCCAGAAGATCGACCGTATACGCAGGATCAATCGGCACTGAACCGAAGTTGGTCAGACTGCAATATAACCAAGTAACGTCACCTCCAGCAGTTAATGTGCCAGCGGATCCCGTCGAATCATAACTGGGGGTCATATAGCGGAACTCATTTTCTTCAAGTACATATTGACAAAGGTTGCCAGATATGATGGTTGCAGGACTCTAATGACTCGCTTCTTTTCGTTAAGAATACTTTCCCATTGAAAGTTTGAGACTGCGGTAACTGGTCCAGAATATGTCGTTGCGGTACTTACATCATTAATTCCATAAGGTGCAACAATATTATTATAATCGTCAATGAGATAAACCAATGCATTTATTGAATCTCCGTATATGTCGGTACAATAATCGACTAATTCATTTTGAGAAAGACACCAATCAGAATATACATCATATATGTTATTGATAATTAGAATAACCCAGAAATAGTGTGGATTTCCATAAAGTTTATTGGAAATGTCTTCGGGTGCCTCACCGTCGAGAATGGTGTATGGACTTGTAACCGAAATGAGGTCTTTGTCCGACATGTTGAGTAGGACACGTGCTGTAATATCTCTGACGCTGAACGGAACTGTGGTGTTGCCGTCAAGCAATGGAAATATGATAGGATTGAGTGTGTCTAGGTACATATCTGATTGATTCTTATGATGTTCTGATATTTATTGGCAATAAATGTGTTGATGTGTAAAATGAACACACTACTTGAATGCATGAAGAATGCGTTGAATATTCTAAATGACCAGAATCAATCTAGTACCTCCATCTGAACTTTACGATCAGCATTTGTTCGCGGAATTTCGTGAAATCAAGATGGTGCCGAAAGCGCTGTCAAGAAGAATAAATGCACATGGATTCCATGGCGTACTTTCTCGAATTCCAAAAGAATTCACCCTAGGCAAGGGCCATGTCATGTTCTTCTATGATAAGGGCAGGTATCTTAAATTTAGATATCAAAGTATTAGGGAGGAGTTAGACCGTCGCGGTATTTGTTTCAACAGAGAGTCCAGATTGGATCCTGACTTGATATTTGAAAATCCGTTGTTCAATAAAGGATATACTCCAACAAATGGAGCACTTGATCTTATTCAAGCAAAGAACAGAGAAAAGATCGCACTCAAACCGGATTGGTACAGAATGGCAAACGGAAGATTCTTATGACAATATTATTTGTGATAATTATTATCTTGTTTATCGTAAGTCTTTATTACGATTTTCTAGATTAAAATCCTCGCGCCACGTCGTTTTTGAGCAATGGCTGGGTTTCTGAGATGGTCAGAGCCAAATCAATTTGTGCAGGTGCACCGCTATTCGCCAAGAACGAATATTGGTTATTAGGTGAATAATCCGTGTCCACACTCAGAATAACGCAGGTTGATATCTTAGGCAGCCATGCATTCTGAGTATAATTATTTCCGTTTTTGGTATACCATTCAACGTCAATATGCCCTGGGAATGTCAAGTACGTGCCTTGTGCGCCAACATCATCATATGATGGAGACGCATGGAAGCGCATCAGACGAATGATAAGATCAATCGAATATAACTCTGTCATATTTCGAGGAACGAGCGTCCAAGAGAACTGGAACTTTCTTCGTTGCATGTTATTGAACGTCATGTCGTTATAGGTATTCTGAACAGACTTTGTTATCGCGTTTCCAAGACCAGTTCCTTTACTTGTCGCATTCAAACCAGCAATTGCGCCCTCTCGGGCTAACGTGCTAGTCATATTGCCAATACCAAGACCACCTTCGGAAGACTGCGTACCAAGCAGACCAATCGCGTTTGGTTCAGAATTCAACTCCGCCCAGTTTGCACCAGTATCGTACTTGATTGAGTTTGGATAGAGCATCCAGATTCCAGATGATGTACGTTCATAATTCTTTACTCCAGACTGCAAATAATCGGAGATGGTCGATCCTTTTTGACCTACCAGTTTATTCATTAACGCACCCATTTGTGCCTGTTGCAACATGTCTTGATACGCCATGTTGCCGGGCGGTACTGGTCCGCTATCTCCACCAAGCATGGACAGATAATTAACGTTCATCGAACCGCTGTTCGACTGCTGGAATACATTCGTCACTTCATCAAAGTAAATCATCATCATATTTGTCAGAGAATCTCCTTGAGGATACTGATATATGCCGTCCAGATCGGGATTTAGGTATGGGATCGTATAGTTCGCGGGATTAATCGAACTATTATACTCAACCGTAGGAGTATTTCCCTTGCCGTCAGCAGTAGGAACAGTAACAGAAGCGTTGCTGGTCCATTTGGGTTGAAGTAGTGCCATTCCGCGAATACCTTGATAAATAGTAAGATGATTGTATGGAGTATTTATGAGTAAGTTTCTACAAGGCAAGTTCAATCCTAAGCATCCTGAAAA
>Ga0210016_1005682_pt1 | contig 10303 bp, 9 predicted proteins | sample CryGeyCG2014_300_FD_185454 | JGI IMG/M metagenome (GOLD analysis project Ga0210016, IMG submission 185454) | Groundwater microbial communities from aquifer - Crystal Geyser CG02_land_8/20/14_3.00 (SPAdes) (version 2) | ecosystem: Environmental > Aquatic > Deep subsurface > Groundwater | place...
TTGGTGAGCTAAAATTAATAATGACTTTTTTATATCTTCTTCGGTTTTAGGATTTAATAATTTTCCTTTCAATTCTTGAAATTCCTCTCCGGAAATTTTTCTCTCCACATCTTCTACTTTAAAATGAAACTCCATGTACTCTTTTACCACTCTTTGTTTTTTTGTTTTCGGTGGCTGATATTCAACTATCTGAGGATTTAATCCAGCCAATTCTAATTCTCTTTTTATCTCTTCTGAATTTTCTCTGGTTGGTTCAGCTCTCATACTTAGAGAAAGCATTGTTTGAACTGCTGCTAATTTTAATTCCTGAGGATTTTCTTTCATTTCCCTTATTTTTCTTTTTTCTTTTTCTGAAAATTTATCAAATTCTTTTTCCGCTAAATTCAAAAACCAGCATTTTTGTAAAGCCAGCGCCCACATATAACGGAATTCAAAATCTTGGGGAGCAATCCTAAATCCATTTCTCAAAATAGTCAAGGCTTCAAAAGGCAACTCTAAATGCAAGAGAAAGTCAGCGTATTTCAAATAACCGGGTAAGAAATCTGGGTATTTTCAACAATCTTTCCCAGCAATTCTCCAGCCTTTTCAATCTTTCCTTTTTCCAAAAACTCAATGACTTTTTTTAATTTCTCCTCCGGATTATTCGCTTTTGAAAAAAATCGAAACATATATTTAGCTCTCTTTATTTATTCTCGACCTTGGATATTGATTTCCCTCAACTTCGGCCTAAATCTTGATTATAATTCATCTTTTGAAGTATTTTTTAATCCTTCTTCAAATTTCACTTCGTCTTTGGAAATTTCCTTTATTTCTTTGCTATCAATTACAGTAAAATATTTTATTGGTTTATTTTTCTCTTTGGCGATTTTAATCTCTGCTAAAACTCCGTTACTGACTTCACCAAATATCCATAATTCATCTGCTTTTTCAACTAAGGCATTATTTGCTTCTCTAATCTTATTTCTTTTTATAGTATCCAGCATAAAATACTCAAAAATCATATAAGGATTTAAAGGGATACAGTCTTTTTCTAAAACAAATTTAGAAATATGCATCCTGAAATAGAATAAATTTTTCGAGATCGCCGTATAAACTAATTTCATAAAAATGCTTTGTCTAAAATTGATTGATTATTTCTCAATATAAGATTTTTTATTGTGATTGATGGATATAACGGTCTATATCTAAAATTTCTTTCATTTTCTCCAAGCCTCGTTCGGGCTGACCGCATACCGGCAAAAGCTCTTTAATTATTTGTCTTTTTAAAATCCGAGCTATTTCATTATTAAACACCCAATTCGAGTATTCTTTCATAAGTTTACTAATTTCAACTGCTATTTTTTTATTTTTCTCTCCTTCGGGAATTATATCCTTGAGCGTCCAATATATTCCGAATTGATTTTCAGAAAGTTTTAGTTTTTCTTTTTCAAATTTAGCTGTGTTAATTTCTTTAATTAAAGATTCGAGTTTCTCTAAAGTTTCTTTAGTGGTGATTTGTCTCTGCTCAAACTCTTCAAGGATTTTCTCAAGCTTTTCTTTAAGTGAAAAAAGAAATGGTTGTTTTGGTCCTTCTGTATCAATAAGAATAGTTATAGTTCGGTGAATTTTAATAATTTTAACCTTTTCCGGTGAAGAATCTTCGTGGATAATTTTAATTGCACGTTCATCAATTGGATATAATGGCAGAGTTTCTTTTAATCCTTCAGTTTTAGTCTTTTCTCTAATTAACTGGCTGGTTTTCTGCCAAATTTCTGCTGATATCTTTATTTTATAAAAATTAGCTTTTATCACTTTAAAAATCCCGGAAAGAATAAAATAATCTTCAAGGTATGGTCTTAAAAATGGGTCAGGAGATAAAATTTCATACTGTTTTTCAATTTCTTGATAAAATTTTATAAATTCTCTTCTTTTTTCTTTATCACTAAAATAATCAATAATTTGTTCTACAGCTTTGTCATCAATTTTTCGGCCTGAAATATTAATATATGCTTCTCCTTTTTTCATGAGTTTTTTAAATTCCTCTTTTATTTTTTCCAAATCAACTACTACCCCTTCGATAGTAGCCGAGTCAAATCTTAAGGCTTTTTCAAGCTTATCAAAGATTCCTATAAAGTCTAAAATTAATCCTGAAGTTTTTGGATTAATCCCCTCTCCTCCGCTAAATGGCCTATTGACTCTGGCTATTGCCTGTAAAAGTGTATGGTCTGACATTGGTTTATCTAAATACAGTGTATATAGAATTGGGGCATCAAAACCAGTCAAAAGCTTACTGGTAACAATGAGAATTTTTGGCATTTCTCCTCTTTTCAAAAAATTCTTCTTTATATTCTTTTCTTCTTCTTCACTTAAATAATATTTTTTCATAAAATCAGGGTCCCGATAATCAGGCGTATAAACTGCTCGAGAATATTCTGGGGGTAAATATTCATCAAGTTTTTGTTTTAAAAGAGCGCAGGCTTCTCTATCCACCCCAACTAAAATTGCTTTTAAACCCATAGGCGTAATATTTTCTTTAAAATGTTTAGCCACGAATTGAGCCACTCTATTAACTCGATCTTTACTCTTTAAGAGATTGCGAAGTCTCACTGCTTTTTCTAAAATTTTCTTATCCAGTGTCTCCAAATCCACAATTGCTTCTTCTTCTATCATTTTAAAGAATTCTTTTTCTAAAATATCGCTCGGGGCTAAAAGCTGATTTGGGGCTAAGGTGTAATAGATTGGGATAGTTGTATTATCTCGTAATGAATCTAAAATTGAATATTTGTCTAAATAGCCCTGGGGTTTATCCTCTTTACCGAAGGTTAAAAATGTTCCTTTGCCAATATTCGTTTTATCAATCGGTGTTCCGGTAAAACCAAAGAAAAAAGCATTCGGTAAGGCTGCCCGCATATAGGTAGCCAGTTCGCCTTCTTGGGAGCGATGAGCTTCGTCAACAAAAGCAATAATGTTTTCTCGCTGACTAATCTCAGCTGGCATCCTCTCAAATTTATGAATAGTAGTGACTATTAAGCCCCGATAATCGCTTTTCAAAAGTGTCTGTAAATGTCTTTTTGATTTAGCCTCTTCAATGACTGGGAATTCATAGTTTTCCAGGTTTCGCAAAAACTGTTCTTCCAACTCATTTCTGTCAACCACGGCAATTAGAGTAGGATTTTCTAACTGAGGAATCTTTCTTAATTTATGAGCAGCGACAATCATTGTTAAGGTTTTGCCAGAGCCTTGAGTATGCCAAATTAATCCTTTTTTCTTTTTATTTTCTAAAACTCTTTTGACAATGTTCTCAACACCCCTAATTTGATGAAAATTCAATAAAATTTTCTTTAGTTCCCCTTGAACTACCCAGAAAACAATATAATCTTCCAAGAAAGAAAGAACCCTTCTTTTATCAAAAAATGTTTTAACCAACTCTTCAAAATTTTCCCCATCGCGCCAATAATAGAGGTTTTTAGCTTCAAAATTCCAAGTAGTTCCGTAGCGAAACTCTAAAAGATTAGAAACTACAAAAATCGGTGGCACTTTCATAAATTCAAAACTTTCTCGGTGATATCGCTGAATTTGAGACAAAGCCTCAAAAACACCCTCTTCTTCTTCCGGGGTTTTTGCCTCAGCAATTATAACTGGGATTCCATTAATATAAAAAACTAAATCAAAACGATTATAAATTTTTCCCTGAGTAAAACTTAGTTCACTGGTAACCTGAAAAACATTATTTTCTGGATTTTCAAAGTCTAAAAATTTAACATTTAACTCCTGTTTTTCTCTTTTACTATAAAATGGAATATTGCCACGCAAATAATTAACTATCTTTTGATTTCCCAAAATACCAGCTTGGGTTCTCTGTTCAATATCTTTTATTATTTCCTCAATGGTTTCTTCTTCGAGCCAGGGGTTAAATTCAAAAAGTTTTTGCTTCAAAACATCCTCAAATAAAATTCCAGTTTCTCCATCCCTTAAATCAAGCACTTTCTCAGAATCCAAAAGCTCCCAGCCAATCTCAGTGGCATATTTTAAAATCGGATTTTGAACCGTTTTTCGCTCTACAAAAATGATCATATTTTTAAAAAGTTTTCCACAGACCCTTGCTTGACAATAATTCTTGTGCTATACTATAGATGTAGCGAAAGCTACCCTGTCCGTCGGAGACGGATCCAATATTCCGCCCGCCCCTCAAGGACGGGCTTTTATTTTCTTTATTATATGTAAAGTTGCGGGCTTGCTTACGATATGTCCATAATAAAATCTTTTTTGTTCGACAAATCTGTCCAAAAATTCTCCTAATTTAACAATATCAACATAGAATATTCCATCTGGCTGTAAGCGAGAATCGTCAGATTTGCGACGGTCATCATCATACCAGTGCTGGGCATTACCATAATCTACGAAGGCGAAAATCCTTCCAAATTCTCTCGGTTCAAACCCTATTTTCTGAAACATATGCAAATCTTGAAAACTATTAAACTTTATAAGTCACTATAAATTAATATTATCTACTCTAATTTTTCCTGTCATTAACTGATTTAACATTGATTTAAACAACTCTTCATAAAGCTCCTTTTTCTTCTGCTCAATTTCAATTTTTTGGTCAACCGTCTGTAAAATCTCAGCAATTTCACGTTGCTCGGAAAAAGGTAGGAGAGGAATTAATTTCTCTTTTAAAATTGGAAAATGTCTATTATAACCGCGGCTTTCTATCTTTAAATTTAATAGTAAATAGTAGAAAAATTTAGCATCAAAACTTTCTTCTTTAGGAATTAAAATTTTTACGCCATCCCCTCCAATAATAAAAGGGAAATTAACAAATTTAACTACTCTCGTATGGTCTCCAAATATAATGATAGGCAATTTCCCCTGATATGCCTTTGCCTCTTCATTGGAATAACCAGCTACATTTTCATTTCCTTGATCAATAATTGGATACTTTCCTGATTTTTCATACTCTTTCTGTTTGAGTTTACCAATTTTAAATTTGGCTTTTTTATCTAAACTATCTGTAAACCTCACCACCTCCCAATTTTCTGGAATTTTGCCAATTTCAGTTTTCTTTAATTTTGCTCCTCGCGTCCCTTCCCTAAAAAGCTTATGCATCAAACTCCTCTTCAACTCCTTCGTCTTCTCAATAATTTTATCTTGCACCCCAACCGCCTCCTGAATACTATCCAAAACATAAACAATTTTTTGCTGCTCAGAGAGAGGAGGGAGAGGAATTTCAAAACTTGCAAGATCACCTTTTCTTACATATGGCATTGTAGAACCAGATTTATCTTGTAATAATTTTTTCTTTAGCCCCGCCAAAATAAAATAATAAATAAATCGAACATCGCCCTCCTTAAAATGATCCAATACATAAGTCCGTTGATATGCTTCAAACTTACCTTTGTAATATTTTGTAGCTCCTACATCACCATTACCAGCTACAAGAATTGCTTCGGCATCAAACGAATAAACATCGCTATGGGAAATTTCTCTAGAACAAGTAAAAAATGGATATTTGCCTTCTGGATTTCCTTCATTAACATCTTTTTTGCCTGTTCTAATCTGACAAATCTCACCTAATTTTTTTGTTGGCCAAATCATGATTATATTTCAAAATTTCCAAATGTTATTTTAGAAGCATATTCCTTCATTTTAATTGGTTGCATCCAAGTTTGTGGCAATACATGCATCATTAAAAGATAAAAAAGAAGCAATGAATCCAAAGTTTTAATAAAACCTCTTCTTGTGTCGGGTTCTTTTGTAACAACTATCATACCATTTTTATCTTGATTAGTTATTACAGAATTATTAAGAATACAAATTGTATCGATATTATTCTCTAAATTTTCTAAATCGTCATTTTGCTGTAATTCATCTTTTAAAAGTTTAAAATCTTTTATGCTATTATACGAAAAAATAAATCCCATCACTGGAAAATATTCCCATTCTTTTCCATATAAGTTTACTGTGTGAATTATCGCTCCTTTTTGTTCAAAAAATGCTTTTTTTGTCATCTTTTTAACAGATCTAATGTTCTCGATGGCGTCCTTTAAAGTCTTCGAATTGAGGTTGCTTTTAACCTCAATAACTGCATAAACTCCTTCAATAGGAAAAATCCGCAAGTTTCCCGCATTATAAAGTATGGGGATATTTAACTTATCGTAAATTATTATATCTATTTGTTTGCTTGGTGGCTCATTTTCAACAGAAGAAATAACAATTCCCTTTTCAACACCAAGTCTAGCCGGTAAATATTGTCTTAAAAGTTCCTTCAATACAAATTCTCTGGCTTCACCCGTAGAGAGTGAATGTGATAGCTGGCTACTCAAAAATTCGAAATCAGCTTGAAGTTTTTGGCTTAATCCTTGGAAAATTTTTTGTAATGGTTTTTCGTTTTCCATTTTCACTCTCCTAAAATTCTTTTTATTTTCTCCTCGGCCTTTTGGCGGGTTTTTTCGATTTGAGTTAGTTCTTTTAGTTAATCATAGTTTTCCACAACCCATAGTCTTGACAAGGGTGCTTGTCTATTCTATGATAGAGATGTAGGCGAAAGCCTACTAATCACGCGGTCCCGCCAAAAGCGGGATTTTCGCTTTATAAATAACTTTTCCTTCCACTATAAAATTTTCCAAAATCGATATATTTATCTTTAACCGCGTGCAATTCTTTCGCAGTCATTCCTCTCACCCCTGCTATGTATATTCTTTTTCCTTTTAATCTTAAACGTTCAAGAGGCGCTACTAAATCAGAATCTCCAGAAAAAAGAAGAACTGCAGAAATTTTCTCCATATCGTCTAACATATCCATTGTAATTTCAACATCGAAGTTACATTTTGGCTCTTCAATTGTTATACCTGCTTTTTGAATTGAATTTATTAAACCATTGATTTTCGATTTAATTCCATTATCAAATAATGTCAAAGTTTTGCGTTTAAAGAATAAAGCATTACTCAAAGTTTTCTTAATGTATTTTACAGATTTTGTTTTAAGTATGGCGCCTGTTTTTCTAATCCGTTTCTGAAGTATATATGACTTTATTGTGTCTTTTGGATCTTCCCCATAATATACTTTCACTTCTTTGATAGAGGGAAAACTAAAAAGCTGTGAAATTACATCCTCAATTCTAAATCCCCATCCTAATTTTTCTTGCCAGTGGAACATATTTGCTAAATCAATATAGCCAATAATAGCCGTCTCTTTTTTCAATAACTCTTCGTATTGTTTTCTTTTCTCTTCGATATTCATAATTTTCTCAAAATCCTTTTTATTTTCTCCTCGGCCTTTTGGCGGGTTTTTTCGATTTGGGTTAGCACTTTGGTAATTTCTTCCACCGGTCGGTGTTCTTCAATCTCGCCGAGACTGACATATCTCGATGGACTTAGATTGAAGTCGTTTTTCTTTGCTTCTTCTAAAGTTATTATTTTACTCAATCCCTCAGTTTCTTTAAATTTGTGATAAACATTGGAGATTTTCTTGATGTTTTCTTCTCCTAAATAGTTTTTTGGTTTGCCTTTTTGGAATTCTTTTGAAGCGTTGATGAGTAAAATTTTACTTTTTCTTTCCTTTGATTTGTTTCTAGAAATAAACATTATAATCCCCGGCGCTGTGGTGTTGTAAAAGAGATTTTCGGGGAGTAGAAGCACGACTTTAATTAAATCTTTTTCAACAAATTTTTGGCGGATTGATTTTTCTCTATCGTGTCTTTCTCCACTCCCTCTCGAAACTGAACCTGTATCTAAAATCACTGCCATCTTTCCTTTAGAATTTAAAGAGGTGAACATATGTTGAATCCAACCCCAGTCAGCCGAATTAGCAGTTGGATAACCAAAGGTAAATCTTTCATATTGGTCAGAATCGTAAAAATTATCATCGTAGCCTTTTTGATTCCACATCGGATTAGCCACTACTTTATCAAATTTCTTTAATTGGTTATTCTCAATAAAAGCTGGGTTTAAAAGTGTATCTCCCAAACGAATGTCTGTCTCTTCAATGTTGTGTAAAAACATATTAATCTTGGCTAAAGCATAAGTGAGGGAGTCTCTTTCCTGGCCGTAGAATCGCAAAGGTTTTTTTATTTCCTCCTTCTTTTCTTTAAAAACGAAATGATTTTTAATTAAAAGACCACCTGAGCCAACAGCTGGATCATAAATTTCTTCACCCTCTTTTGCATCTAAACAATAAGCTATCAAAAAAGCCACCTCTCGGGGAGTATAAAACTCGCCAGCGGTCTTACCTTTTCCGGCAGCATAGAGTCTAATAAGATATTCGTAAGCTCGACCAATTACATCTGGTTCTGCTTCATCCAGCCCAATAGTATGACGATTAAATATCTCCAGTAGTTTTGAGAGGGTGTCATCTGAAATTACCCTTATTCTTTGACCATGACTTGTTCTTGTTTCATTAAAATCCACAATATCAATAACACCTTGAAGTAGAGGATTTTCTTGAGCGATTTTGAATAAAGATTTGGTTAAACGCTGGCCTAAATTCACTGTAGTTTTTCTTACTTCATCAAAATGGGCTTCTTTAGGAACAAAAAAACGAGTTAACTCCCCTTCTTTTATTATTAATTTTAGCTGTCTTTCATCTTCAATTCCGACATCTTTTTTAGTTTGGGCAAATTCGTCATCATAAACATCGCAAATTCTCTTATAAAAAAACAGGGTAATAATATATTTGAGCCCTTCACTGCTACCGCGTAACAAATCGGCCGCACTTTTTATCCAGCTTTCTAAAGTTTTAGTATCTAAATAATTCGCTGAATTATTTTTTAATAGCTTATATTGATTTAACATAGGCCTATATTAACTTTTTCTCTTTAAAACTGAAGGCTTTGGCTTTGATGATGATGATATAGCCTAAAAGGCTACTAAAGGATTTCTTTTAGTTTTTTTAGGATTTCGAGGTTTTCGAGGCCATTTTCTTCAAATTCTTTTTCGTATTTTTCGATGAAGGGTTGCTTTTTTTCATCTAATTCCTCGACCTTTTGCTTGGCTTTCGCTAATAATTCTTTTGTTTTTAGTAAGTTTTCTAATTCTCCTTTAAATGCTTTGCCTAAAATTGATTGGTTTTAATAAATACTGGCAGAATTAAGCCGCCTAAATTCCTGATGGTTCTTTCAATTGTTTTGAAACAATCGCCAATGGCTTGTCTAATTTCTTTTCCGCTAAATCTTAAAACGCTCCAGCCAAAACTGGTTAATTGATTATTTCTTTGTCGATCTCTGGTTAAGGCTTCTGGTAAAACGTGATATCTTTCACCATCGCACTCAAGATCAATATTTCCCTTTTTGCAAAATATTCCAAAATCCAAACAATAAATTTTGCCGCCAACTTTAACATAATACTGTCTTTCAGCTTCTATTTCTCGTTTCTTTAATTCCTGATACATTTTGTTTTCTAAAGGGCTGGTATCCCACAAATCATTAATTTCTCCAGCACTTAATAATTTTTCTAAACTGGTTGGAATATGAATAATCCTCCGCCACCTTTTGCTCGGAATTGGTTTTGGCAGTTCCTTAATCGGTCCTAAATAAAATTGAAAATAATCCTCGCTCGCTCTTTTATGTCCTGGTTCTTCTGGAAAAAGTTTAATTCTTTTTTTGATTTTTATATCCAAAACCGGCGCGTAATAAACCACTTTATATTGATATTTATCTCCGAATGCTTTCGGAAAATAAAAAGCTAAATACTCAACAAAAGTAGCATTCTTTGGCGCCGATTCAACCGGAATATGATACCACCTCTCCTTTTGAATTCTTGGCCAGAGATTCCTCCTCGGCACAATCCCCACCAACGCTGGCTGGTTCTTCATTTTATTTCTCAATTAATTCTTCGACTTTTCGCTTGGCTTCACTTAATAATTCTTTTGCTAATTTCCCTCAACTTCAGCCTAAATTTTGATTATTTAAAAATTAGATGCGTCTTTTAGCCACTGGCCGTATTGACAATCCGGGTGATGCGCCCTCGGCGCATCACCTCTCAAAAGCCCAACTGCTTCCTTGAAAAGTCCCTGCACATAAGAAGGATCGGTGTCTATCGTTACGATTTCTTTTTTAAAAGGTAATTTATCATCAAATCCGTTTTCTTTATCAACCACATAAAAAGCTAAACAACCTTTTCTGATGGTTTTATAGCCATTTTTCTCTAAAAGAAAGGTGTAAATATCCATTTGGATCTGGAAACGGTCATAAACATTGGCCATCTTGCTGCCGGTTGATTTATAATCCATTGGAGCTAATTTGCCGTCGGAAAACTCCAGAATATCATCCACCGCTCCAAAAAGGGTGGCGTCCAACTCAGCGTCGTAATAACGGATTCCTTTTAGATTA
>Ga0210016_1005687_pt1 | contig 10295 bp, 7 predicted proteins | sample CryGeyCG2014_300_FD_185454 | JGI IMG/M metagenome (GOLD analysis project Ga0210016, IMG submission 185454) | Groundwater microbial communities from aquifer - Crystal Geyser CG02_land_8/20/14_3.00 (SPAdes) (version 2) | ecosystem: Environmental > Aquatic > Deep subsurface > Groundwater | place...
TCTGCCTTCTTCTCTGCCTTCTTCTCTGCCTTTTTGCATGGCTTTAGAAGCTGTTTCATTTATTAGGGTACGTTCAGTGCGTACGCGATCCCAATAGCGTTCGTAATATTCCAACTCCTCTTTGCTGAATGCCGATTCCTGCAAACACTCTACTGCTTTTTTAATATCAGGGTCGCTAAGCATTTCAATTGGTACTTTTTCGGTTTTCTCATTTATTTCGGTTAAAAATCGCAACCAAAGGATTTGCAATTTCTTTTCACTTACACTAACAGCCTCAAATTTGGGCAGTTCAACAAATACAAATTCCAGCCCTTCTATACGTCCGGCAGGATCGCCTGTTTCTACTATCCGGTAATGGTGGTAATAATCGGGAGTTTTACTGAAAACATCATCTATTAAATTTAAAGCATAAACCGGGTGAAGCAATTCGTATTTATCACCTTTGTCTAATTGTTTCACATAAGCCTTTGCTGCATTAAACAAAACCCGCTGCATAAACGATGTTGTCCAGTTCATTTGCATTTCTACAATAAATTGTCTGTTGCACTGGTCGGTGCAACGAACATCAACAATAGTGTTTTTCATTAAGGGAACCTGTGGAACTAACTCACCCGGCACATAAGTAATACTTTTAATTAATTTCCCTTCTTCTAAAGGTAACAGCGCATTTAAAAAGCTGATCAACAATTTAGGGTGCTCTCCGAAGATCTTTTTAAATGTAAGGTCGTTTTTTGGGTCTAAGTATCTCATTGTAAAATAATTTTATTGTAGTAAATATATTCATTTCAGCAAATTTTATACATTACAAAAATAGCGATTTAATTTAAAGTAAAAAAATATCAAGTGCCAAATTAATAAAATACATTTGCTCCATTTATTTACTGGAGATAACTACAACGGTTATGTTTCCAATAAAACAGGGACACTTTTATATATCAAAAATTCTCACTAAAATTATTTTGCCTGTTGATATTTTTTTAATCATGCAGTAATAAAAAATTGAATTTCGACAGTAATTCATTCGCTTGATTGAGGTGTTCAACGGTACCCAAATCCATCCAAAAAGATTTATCGTGGTTAAAAGCTATTATTTTATAACTTGAGCAAATCTGTATATATAAATCGGTTATAGAAAAAGCGCCATCATATTTGCTCATTATATCAAATAATTTGGGGTTAATCGCCTGAATGCCGCTGAATGCCAAAGGGCGTAATTTTGTATAAACTCTGCTTTGTATTTTTATTTCATTGGTATCCATGTTTTTCCAACCGCAAAGACAATTGTTTTGGTCAAAAAGGAAATACCTCGAAGTTTTTCTGTTCCTAACAGCTAATGTTGCTAAAGCACCTGATTTTATATGAGTATCGTAAAATGTACGAAGGTTAATATCTGTGAGGATATCAACATTATAAACTAAAAATGATTTTTTGTCATCAAAAAAATATGAAGCGTTTTTTAAACCGCCACCTGTATTTAAAAGTTTATTGCTTTCATCGGAAATTGAAATGTAAATATCAAAGTTGTTTTTACTTTTCAGAAATTCAATTACCTGGTCGGCAAAATGGTGAACATTAATAATTATTTTGTTAAAACCGTAATGTTTTAAATGCCTGATAGCATATTCCAATAAAGTAATTCCATCAATTTGGGCAAGCGCTTTTGGCTTTGTAAACGTAAACGGCTGAAGTCTGGTTCCTAAGCCGGCTGCAAGTATCATTGCTTTGCCCGTTGTTGCCATTACTTTTTCCAATTGTTTTTATTAGTATGCTCCAACTCTATATTAATTTGATACTTTAATTTTAAATGTGCTGCAAGTTTTTCGGCACAAAATACCGAACGATGCTGGCCACCGGTGCAACCAAATGCAATTTGCAGGTGAGTAAAATTTCTTGAAATATATTTTTCTACACTTTGTTCCACAATCTTATATACATTTTGCAGAAATTGTTTAACTTCTTCGTCATTATCAAGAAAATCTTTTACCACAGAATCTTTTCCGTTATTATTCTCATACTCAGAATATTTACCGGGATTTGGTAAGACTCTGCAATCAAAAATAAAACCTCCGCCATGCCCTGATTTATCAATAGGTAAACCTTTTAGATAAGAAAAACTTTGTATGTGAACGCAAAGAGAACTTTCGGGGAAAATTTTTTCGTTGTACTTCATTAATTCTTCAGATACAGTAAGATGTTCAAGTACTCGAATTAATGTCGGAATTTTAACGGGAATTTTTAAATTATTAAGTAACCAATCTAAATTTTGTAAAGCATAAGGAATACTGCGTAAAAAATGTTCTTTTTTCTCGTAAAATCCTCTGAATCCATACGCTCCCATAGCCTGCATAATACGAATTAAAACATATCCATAATACATACTTCTAAACTCTAGCTCATCAACATAAATTATTTTTTTAACTAAATTAATATAATAATCAAGTAATTCTTCTCTAACATTTTGAGGGATATTTGCTTTGGCATCATATAATAACGAAGCTGCATCATAGTAGAGCGGGCCTCTCCTACCCCCCTGATAATCTATATAATACACAATGTTATTTTTAAGCATAATATTCCTTGATTGAAAATCACGATACAAAAAATAAATACAATCGGCTTTTAGTAAATAGTTTACAAATACTTCAAAATCGTTTTCTAATTTTTGTTCATCAAAGTTAACTTTGGCTAATTTTAAAAAGTAATACTTAAAGTAGTTTAAATCCCACATCATTGATTGCCTGTCGAAGCTTTCACGCGGATAACAAAACGAATAATCAAGTTCTTTTCCTGCTTCAAACTGAAATTTAATTAAATCGATAAGAACCTGCTTATAAATATTTATTGCATTTTCAGGAAAAATTTGTTTTTTCCTGTTTTGTTCTAAAAATGAAAAAAGAGTTGTATCACCTAAATCAGTATGAATATAAATATGGTTATCAATATCTTCGGCAATAATTTCAGGTACTTTTAAGCCGCAATTAATAAAATGTTTGGAAAAATGAATAAACGCAAGATTTTCCTTTGGCTCCGGATTAAATGCACCAATAAAAGTTTGCAAACCGCAAAAAAGCCGGAAATATTTTCTGTACGAGCCTGAAGGTGGCAGTTCTTGAATAGTAGTAACTTCAAGCCTTTTTGCTATAAAAAGCAAATCTGATAATTTTTGTTCTGTATTTTGTTTTACCAATTTCATCAAATATTAGGCAAACATAGCAAAATTGAATGTATTGAGAAAAGTCAAAATCTTATTTTATTCGTTACTGTTCACCTATTTTTTTCAACACAGAAGACACAGGGCAAACAGAGTTACACAGAGTTTATGTAGAAAACATCTTTTTTCTCTGTGGAACTCCGTTTTCTTTGTTCACCCTGTAGAATACGCTTTGCGTCCCGAAGGGATTCCACAGGGTAAACTCTGTGTTAAATTCATGTTGCTAAAAATTGGAGGTAAATAAGTACAATTTCTTTTTGCCAATTATGTTAAAAAATGTTTATTTGTTGCAAATTTATATTTAATGCTTGCCAGTTACAAACAAGAATTGTTTATATTTGTAACCCAACTCTCGCCAACTCCCGAGTGGAAGTAACTTCTGCACCAGAGTGGGAATATTTAGTGTATGTCTGTAAATAACAAAAACCTGTAAATTTATGTCAGTATTTTACAATCCGCAATTTAAAGATATATGGTATAAAGGTATGCTCTCAATAAGTAATGGTAAATTCGTCAACTGATAAATATTATAGCGAGTCAATTAAAAAATAAATTGATTTAAGAACAAGGATTAACGATTTAAGAAGTAAAAACAGATGAATAAATTTGAATTAGAAGAACGATTAATAAATTTTACACAGCCAGTGTTGGAGTTATCTCCAACACGTTAATTGATAAAAACTCTTTGTTGGAGATAACTCCAACAAAGGCAAGGAGCGAAATTATAAATCAAAAATCGTTAACTTAGCGAAGCGATCTCATTTACCCCGTTAGATAATTGTTCTTTATATTGTTTGTTCTTTTTTTAAAATATCTAACGGGGCAGGCACCTTTAAAATAAATAATATTGTGAGTAATCCTTGTTCTGAGATCAAAGAAAATTAATTAACAACTTTATTAATAATTGTTTAATCTACCCTCTCTTTTTGAGAGGATACGTATAAAGGTATATGGTACAATGCCTTGATTTTTATCCCATATTTCCTTATACTTTATAAATTAAAAATATTGATAATACGGACAAACTCTACTTATGCTCTGTAAATAAATAAAGCGGATAAATGGATTGTAAAGACATATTAACATTGAATGATTATTCCACCGAAGTACGAAAAAAATATTCACCCTGTTAAATAACTACATAATAATATGCAAGCATTATGTAAGTTGTATTTAACAGGGCGGGCTTACGAACTACGAACGGTTCGTACTTCGTAAGCCCGCCCCGTTGGATATCTTAAATTCACCCCGTAGAATAAACCTTGTTTTCACGGTATAAGTGTTAAAAGAATTATTCAACGGGGTAAATGAGCGGTAAAATATGGGGAATTATCCAACGGGATGAATAAAAAATTCGTAATTCGATGGGATAATAAATATGACAAAGCATAAATTGAGTAAACGTTCAATTTAATATTTGACATAGACTTAGCAGATACTTATATTTTGTAACTGCTTACCAGAAAAGAATAACGAACAAGAATTACTCATAATATGTAAGGTTGAATAGTAACTAAAGAAAAACACTGATGTTCCATTTCAAATACTACATAATAATTATTATTTTTTGTGTGTCTTTTTTGGATTTGTTAAAAGCACAAAAACCTGAATTAATACAGGTTAAAGGAATGGTTGTAAATTTACAGTTCGAGCCTGTTTCGTTTGCACATATTATTATAAAAAATAAAAATTTGGGAACAATCAGCAATGAAAACGGGAAATTCAATTTTTTTACCGAAAAAGGAAATACAATTCAATTTTCCTGTGTGGGATATAAAAGAGCTTCTTATTTAATTCCTGTAATCACTAATTATAAAATTTATCATATTCTTGCAGTTATGCACCCCGACACAATTCTGTTGCCCGAAGTTATTATTTTTCCGTGGGAAAATTACAAAGAATTTGTACAGGTATTTTTAAAAACAAAAGTTCCGGATGATGACATAGCAAGAGCAGAAAAAAATTTAGAATTAATGCATCTGCAAATGTTAATTAATGATGATGAAATTCCTTCTGCACCGGGTGCGGCTTATAATTTAACAATGCAACAACGCAATAATCAATTATACTGGAAAGGACAAACTCAACCAATGCAGATTTTTAATGTATTTGCATGGCAGCAATTCTTCGATTATCTAAAAAATGGGAAATTTAAACGTAAATAAAAAAGTAAAAGTAATACTTTGCACAAGGTAAATGGGTATAAGGGAAATAAGGTATAAGGAAACAGGGAAATTTCACCGTCATATACATATACCTATTTTGTATTCATAAAATACAGGGTTTTATATGCCTGTGTGTACACGCACGCATACAGGTTCCGTTTTCAGTATAAGGGGACATGAAAAAAATAAATCCCATTTTGCAAGTCAGGTATGAAGGTATAGGGTATAAAGGTATAAGGATACAGCCATATTTCCCTATACCTCTATTCCTCTTTATTTTTATTGGAATTAATTATTTCAAATCCCCTAACTTAGAATACCGGAATATTTTTATTTCCTCTTATTGAGTCGTTTTTATAAACTGGTAAATGTTTTATCATACCTTTTTCGTAAATACCTTTCATATAAATTTCTCCAGATTCATCCCAAAGTGTCGCTTCGCCATCATAATTTCCTAAATAATAATTAATTTCACTTTTTTTATTTCCATTCTCATACCATGATGTGCATTTTCCGTTTTCTTTACCGTCATAATAATTTTCTTCGCTCATTTTTTGTCCATTCCTATACCACGTAACCCATAGTCCTTGCTCACTGCCATTTTTAATTATTCCCTCTTTTTTTTTCCTGCCGTTTTCGTACCAAACTACCCATAACCCGTCTTCGTAACCATTTATATAATTTCCTGAGTTCTGAATTTGTCCATTTTCATACCATGTTTGAAATTTCCCATCTTGTTTGCCTTCGTTATATTTTTCTTTTTTTTCGGGCTTTCCATTTTCGTACCAGGTAATCCATGTTCCATGTTCAAGACCTTTTTTATATTTCCCCTCGGTTCTTTTTTTTCCATTTTCGTACCATATAATCCAATCGCCATGTGCTAATCCTTCTTTATAAAACTTTTGTTCTTTCTTTTTGCCGGTACTATAAAAACTTATATCTTCTCCATTAGAAACATTATTTTTTAAGATTTCAATGTGTTTTAGTTTTCCGTTATTATACCACTCTTTTACAACTCCTATTTTTGCTCCATTTTTAAATGTCTCTTCAAGTATAATGTTTCCATTATTATCAAAAATTTTTTCGGTTCCCTCTTTTTTCCCTTCGTTATAGTGAGTTTCAAAAACTTTTTTACCTTCTTCATTAAATACAGAATAAACACCATGAAGTTTTCCTTTTTTATAAAAATAACTTTTTTTGACTCCCGAAAAATTTTCTTCGCACTGTCCTGTATAAGGAATTGAATCATCAGCTAAATACATAATTCCTTTTTTATCTGATAATTCAGTACAATCACACGAATTTGAACAGGAATAAAAAATTGAAAAGATAACAGGAAATGTTATTACCGGTAAATAAAGTAAGTTTTTAATATTAATCTTCATCGGTATAATAAATAAATTTGGTTTTATTCTAAGAGATGGTTGTTAAATAAAATTTTCAGCATAATTGGTTGAGGTATAGTTAATTTATGTTTTCCACTTCCTTTTTACTGGACAATGGAATAATTCTATTATTTGCTCTATCTTTGTAATGCTTGATATTATGTCAGGCACAATAATATGAAAAAATTATCTAACAATCAAAATTTAGAATAAAGCCATTAATTTTAATTTAGATGTTTCAGGTTTCAAAATGAAATCTGATTCCGCAACATTCTCTTTCACATTTGTTTTGAATTATCGGTAATGATTATTTATATCAATAATTTCAATTGTTTCTTTATCGTGAAAAATAAACAATGCTCTGTATTTTCTGTCTATTCTGAAACTCTATATTTTCATCTCTCTGGGTTCGAGCAATTCGGTGTTTAAACCGGGATAAAACGGATTTATTTTGATGAGATATTTCTCAATATCACTATTGTAAAGGAAATATTTCCATTTACTTTTTAAAATAGGAAGAGCGTTTCAGACCTTTTTTCAAACTACTGATGAATGCTTTACTATACTTTCCGGTTTCATAGAATGCTGTTGTAATCTCATTTATGTTTTTGGTTGGAGGAGGCGAAAATAAATCATCAGTTAAAATCTGACGCAGATAGTCAATTTTCATTCTTGACGCTAATAGTGTATCATATTCTTTTCTTGTTATCGTTATTGTTTGCATGACTTTAAGGTTAATTTAACTTATGCAAAGATAATATTAATTTTGTTCCCAAAACTGTTATTTGTCATTTATTTTTGGAAGACTATTTTTTTGTTTGCATTCATAGTTGTGTTTTAATTTTTTTAACATCCGTTTGAAACTAGAAGTTTCAGGTTTCAATTCACTACGAATTACTGTCTTTACGAATTACGAATTGTACGAATATACGAATAGAAGCATGTTTCAGGTTTTACATTTAGAATAGAGCCATAAATTTTAAAACATTTTTTTTATTATTTGTACGAATTACAAACTTGAAAGTTTTATTAAAAATTGCTCTATTTTTTCCTTTACACGCGAAGGATTTGATAAATAATTATTTATAATTATTGCAAAAGCTAATTCTTTAGATGATTTTGTTTTTAAGTAGCCCGCATAACTTCTAACACCAGTCATATACCCACTTTTAGCACGTAAATTATTTTCTGCTATGCTACTTGAAAACATTCCTGCAAGACTTCCACTTTTTGATGCAACCGGTAATGAATTATAAAATACATCGAAATTTTTGCTTTCTTTTTTCATATATTTTAATACATAAACCAATTGTTTTGCCGATACTGCATTAAACCGCGAAAGACCGCTTCCATCAAACATTAATAATTTTCCAGTTGTTTTTTCCCAAAAATTAATAATACAATCTATTCCGGCTGAGTTACTTCCTATGCCTTGATTTTTTAATCCTATTTGACGTAACAAATGTTCGGCATACAGATTTACACTTTTAATATTTGTGAAATAAATAATATCTTTTAATTGTGGTGATTCAATTGTATAAATACATTTACGATTTTGGGAACTATCACTGTAAAATTTTAGTCCCGGAATTGCTTTTACCGAATCACTGACTTCTATTCCATTTTCTTTTAATATTTGTTTTAATATAGTAGCGGCATAAAGTGGTGGATCAGAAATTGCTCCTTTTACTTCAAAGTTAGTTTTTTGTAATGGTAATTCCCCTGTAATAATTCTGTAATTATCAAATAAACCGCCATATATAACCGATTGGTCACCTGAAATGTTATTAGTTTTAACAAAGTTCTTAAACACCTGAAATGGTATTTTGGGTTCCTGGTTAGTAATAAATGTGCTATCGCCAGCTTCAGAACCGGTTTTAAAGTAAAGTTTATACTCATTATCTAAAATTGATAAAGCCCATGGTGATGCACCGTAATAATTTGCAACATCGGCTAAAATCCATGTTGAAGGTGCCGAATTATCAGAATAATATGTAGCATCGCCAACAATTGAACCATCTACTTTTTTAATTCCGGTTTTTTTTATTTCTTCAACAATTTTTAGAAAAACATCAGGATTATAATAATTAGAATTAAAGTTATGACTCATAAAACATGGATCGCCACCACCTTTAATATAAATATTTCCCTTTAAAATTCCATTCTGTTGAATAATTCCACTATATTCAATTTTAGTTTTAAATGTAAAATCAGGTTCAAAAATTTCAAGTGCAGCAGCAGTTGTAAATATTTTCATTGCTGATGCAGGCGAAAGAAGTAAATCGGGATTTATTTCAGCAATTTCTTCGCCTGAATTAACATCAATGGCATAAAAACCAATTGAAGAATTAGCTAAAACAGAATCTGAAATAAAATCCAAAATAATATCTTTAAAGTCTTGTTTTTGTTCATTTAATACACTTTGAGATTTTGATATATTACTTAAAAAAACAAAAACAATTAAAAAAATAAGCGTCTTACATTTCATATTTTTTTAACCACAAAGTTTTTACTTGCTTTGCAGCAAAGTTAAGGTATGAATTTTGAAAAGAAGAAATTTCTTTTAAGTATATTTTTTCCCGCATTATTTGTAGGAATGCTTTGGCTTATTAAAGTTTCTGAATTAGTGCTAAATGAAGATTTTTCTTCGTTTGGGCTTTATCCGCTAAAAATTAAAGGTATAATTGGAATTTTTACATCTCCCCTAATTCATGGAAATATAGATCACTTGTTGGCAAACACAATACCTCTTTTGGTTTTAGGAACTTCGCTTTTTTACTTTTATTCAAAAGTTTCTTATAAAGTTTTTATTTTAATTTACATAATAACAGGTATTTGGGTTTGGTTTAGCGGAAGACCTGCATATCATATTGGTGCAAGCGGAATTGTTTATGGATTAGCAGGTTTTGTTTTTACAAGTGGTATAATTCTTCGTAATTTCAGACTGCTTTCAATATCATTATTAGTTGTTTTCTTATATGGAAGCATGGTTTGGGGAATTTTTCCTATCGACCCAAAGATTTCATGGGAATCGCATTTTATGGGTTTAATTGCCGGGATTGTTTTAGCCATTTATTATAGAAATGAAAGCTCTTTTCCTGCAAATGACAGTTACGAAGAAAATGATGATGATAATAATGAAAATATTGATTGGCAAATTAAAAATAAAGAAAATAAAATTTCATATTTGAATAATTAAAAATTTATACCTAATTTTACGCATTATTAATTTTAAAAAATAACGATTATGAAACAGATTGTACTTTTAATTGCATTATCAGTTATGGGTATGCTTGTAAATGCCCAATACATTACAAATAACGGTTTTGAAAATTGGACCGCAAGCGACCCTGACGATTGGCATAGTCCTGACAGCCTTACTTCGCCCTTCGGAGTTACTACGGTTAGCAAAGAAACAGTTGATGTTTATTCGGGTTTAAATTCTGCAAAACTTGAAACTAAATCCGTTCTTGGAATTCCTATTCCTGGAATACTAACCAATGGAACAATTACAATTAATCCTCCTTATTTAAT
>Ga0210016_1005690_pt1 | contig 10289 bp, 8 predicted proteins | sample CryGeyCG2014_300_FD_185454 | JGI IMG/M metagenome (GOLD analysis project Ga0210016, IMG submission 185454) | Groundwater microbial communities from aquifer - Crystal Geyser CG02_land_8/20/14_3.00 (SPAdes) (version 2) | ecosystem: Environmental > Aquatic > Deep subsurface > Groundwater | place...
TCTTCTGGACAATAATTTTCAGGTGATAGTGTCGGCCATTGAAGAGGGACGGGTTATCTTCCAAAATATTCGTAAGTCCATCACCTATTTAATTTCGGATTGTTTTTCGGAAATCACTTTAATTACCGGGTCCATTTTTTTTGGCATCCCTCTAGCCCTGTTACCAACTCAGATTTTGTGGATTAATATTATTAATGATGGCTTCCCCAATTTTTCTTTAGCTTTTGAAAAAGGTGACAAAAACATTATGGAGCAATTACCGATTAGTCCGAAGGAGCCATTAGTTAATTCTGAGATGAAAGTAATTATTGTTTGGCTTGGTTTGTTTCGCGATTTAGCGCTGCTAGCTATTTTTATTTATTTTTATCATCATCTGGATATTTTGGGTTGGGATATTAATTACTTGCGCACTTTATTTTTCGCCATTTTGGGAATTAAGTCGTTAACTTCCATTTTTAGCTTAAGAAGCTTTACTTTACCCATTTGGAAGATTAATCATGGGAGCAATCTTTACTTGTTAGGCGCTTTTTTTACCAGTCTAATTTTACTAATATTAGGTATTTATCTGCCATTATTCCAGCCAATTTTGCAAACCCAAGCGCTTGGTTCGGGCAGCTGGCTATTGATTTTATCGATAGCTTTCATTAATATCTTAGTAATGGAGTTTATTAAATACTTCTTTACTGGCCAACGACATGTTAAACAATAAATACCGTTTAAGTCAAACTAAAAAGGTGGCCTATATGCAAAAAGGCCTGACCGGTATTTCGGGTTATAGTTTGGGTCGTTTAATGTCTAATCAGGGACTGATGACCATTTTGATCTTGGGGGCCTTGGTTTTAATCAGTATCCCGGCGGTGAGAAATTATGCCCAAGAGAGAGCCGTTGATCTGGAAATTAATGAAGCGCGAGCGGAGATTGAACGATATACCAGTAAGAACAAAGAGCTGGGTGATGTTATCGGTTATTTGGAGTCTGATCAGGCGGTCGAAGCCAAGGCTCGATTAAATTTAGGGCTTAAGAAGCAAGGGGAAAAGGTCGTAGTTATTACCGATCGGCCTCAGGTTAGTGAGAACCCTTCGGCTAGGGCCGATTCTTCCCAGTCAAAATTATCCAATCCTCATAAGTGGCTAAATTATTTTTTTTCCATCAAGCCTCTTTAGCTCAGTGGCAGAGCAGCGGTATCGTAAACCGTCGACGTCAGTCCGATTCTGACAAGAGGCTCATTTAATAGTGTAAATCAAATTTTTATGAAATTAAAGGAACAATTTAAAACCTGGAAACAAATAATTAGAAAGCGCGGCAGTACTTTGGCGATAGTTTTAGTGGCCTTGGCTTTTTTAATTCCTAATAATATTATTTTGGCTTTGGCGGGGAATAATAGTTCGGTCAATTTGGAAGCCAATTATTTGGTCAATTCCAGCGAGTTTAAATTCGGAAAAACTATCAAGGCTTTTGATAATAACTTTCGGGTGATTTTTCCCAAAACCGCCGACATTACAGGCTTGACCGAGGAAGCGAATATCAGGTTAACTCAATTAAACGAAGACATGGCTACTCCTTGGAATTTAAATAAAATCAGCCAGATTTATCAATTTGATTTTGGCGCTCAGAACTTGCCTCGGACTTTTAATCTGGAAATTAGTTATCAAGAAAAACAAGCCATCCATGAATATAAGCAAGTTTTTTTCTATGATCGAAACAGCAATAGTTGGAAGCCGCTGCCGACCAAAGATTATCAGGATAAAAATTATGTGGCCGCCAAAGTGACTATGCCTTATGCGCGGGTGGTGGTTTTGTCCTATCCGGGGGTGCTAGTGAGCGGTAAAGCCAGTTGGTATGCTTATAAAGGCGGACTTTTTACGGCTTCGCCCGATTTTCCCAAAGGCTCGAAATTGCGGGTTTATAACTTGGCCAATAATAAATTTGTCGATGTGGTGGTCAATGATTATGGTCCGGAGAGATTAAAACATCCGGATCGGGCCGTAGACTTGGACAAAGTGGCTTTCAAAAAAATTGCTTCCACCGGTGCCGGCATCATCAATATTAGAGTTGAGCCCTTGGAAATTAAAGCGGACAGTTCCGGTCGTTTAATGGGAATACCGGCGAAAGGGGCGACCAATAATCCGGCTCTAAGTTCCCGGGCGGCGATTGTGATGCGGGAGAGCGATCAACAGATAATTTTTTCTAAAAATTCTACCACCACTTTGCCTTTGGCCAGCTTGAGCAAAATGGTAGCCATAAAAACTTTTTTGGATATCAATAAAAACCGAACCAGATTGAGCGAGGCGGTGGCTTATAAATTGCAAGATGAGAAATATAATTATAAATATTGTCAGCCCTGGGAGTCACCCAAGATTAAGATGAGGGAGGGTGATAAGTTGACCATCAAGGATTTGATTTATTCCAGTTTAGTCGGGTCCACCAACAATACCGTGGAAACTTTAGTTCGGGTTTCGGGCGTCAGCCGGACAAAGTTTATCAGCTTAATGAATGCCAATGCCCAAGCTTGGGGCGCTAAAAATACTTTTTTCGTTGAGCCGACGGGACTCTCTCCTAAAAATGTCAGTACGGTGTTTGATTATGCTTTAATCACTAAACAAGTCAGCCAGGATGCCATTATTTTGACGGCCAGTGCCGCCAAGAAATATAGTTTCAAGACTATTAATGATAAAAAAACCCACAGCATTAAAAACACCAATTACCTTTTAGATTTATCCAAATATAAAATTTCTACTTCCAAGACCGGTTATTTGGACGAAGCCGGGTATTGCTTGATGACCCGCTTCCAAAATGGCAAAGACAATTTGATTACCATCACTTTTAATGCTAAAACGCGTGATGTCAGCTTTAATGAAACGGCCGAACTTATGAATTATAGCGTTCGTCTCATTCAAAACGGCCAGGTGGGGGTAGCTAGCGCCGAGTAATAGCTATTTTATTAAACTCATTGTTTCGGGCAATGAGTTTTTCGTTTGTCTACTCTTAATTATTTTGTTATAATAGAGATAAGTTAATCTTTATGATCAAGCTGGTTAATGTTTCCAAGGCATATTTAAAGAATGTTAAAATCCTCCAGGACATCAATTTATATATTGAAGCTGGAGAGTTTGTGTCTTTGGTGGGCCAATCGGGGAGCGGGAAGACCAGCCTGGTCAAGATTTTAATCGGGGAAGAGAAAGTTAGCGATGGTCGGGTGATTATTGGCGATTGGGATATTACTAAAATTTCGCGTAAGGAAGTCCCTTATTTGCGCCGTCAAATCGGAGTTATTTTTCAAGATTTTAAGTTATTGCCCCAAAAGACTTTATGGGAAAATGTGGCTTTTGCTTTAGAAGTCTGCGGTCAACCTCAAGGGAAGATTAATAAAGTTGTTTCCAGCGTGATGCGTTTGGTCGGTTTGGAGGACAAGAAAGATCGTTACCCCCATGAAGTGTCCGGCGGCGAACAACAACGGGCGGCCATTGCGCGAGCCTTGGTCCATCAACCGAAAATTTTATTGGCGGATGAGCCGACCGGTAATCTGGATTCGATTAATGCCAATGAGATCGTTGATCTCTTGATTAGAATTAATAATTTTGGGACGACCGTCATTTTGGTGACGCATAATCGGGAAATTGTTAATCACCTTAAGAAACGAGTTATCGCCATTGATAAAGGGCGCGTCGTTTCGGACCAAGAAAAGGGTAAATATTTATTATAATTAAATTATTATGTTTTTATCTCTGATTCGGATTATCAAATTTAGCTTGCAGGATATCAGCCGCAATGTCTGGCTGACTATCGCTACCGTCACTATTCTAGTTTTGGCCCTGCTTTCGGTCAATACGCTTTTAACCGTGGATGTTTTAAGCCGCCATGCCATTGACGCCGTCAAAGAGAAGATTGATATCAGCTTATATTTGAAAGCGGATGCCAGCGAAGAACAAGTGACGAGTCTCAAAACTGAAATTTCCCAAATGAGCAAGGTGAAGCAAGTGATGTACACTTCCAAGGCCGATGCTTTGAGGTCTTTTCGGGAAACGAATGCGGATAATCCGGAAGTTTTAGCGGCCCTCAGAGAGTTGGGCCGAAATCCTTTGTCTCCGAGTTTAATTATTGTACCCAATAACGTGGAAGAGGCGCCTCAACTTATCAATGAAGTTAAACAAATTGACAGCGATATTATTGAATCTCGTGATTTTACGGATAATACTTTGATCCTAGATAAGATCAATGATATTACCAAAAAGATTAGCGAGGTCGGATTATTTATTATTTGTATTTTTCTCTTTACCAGCATGTTGGTCGCTTATAATTCCATCAAAGTCGCTATTTATACTCATCGCCGGGAAATTGAAATTATGAGACTGGTGGGCGCTTCCAATAGCTTTATTTATTTACCGTTTGTCTTGTCGGCGGTTATTTATGCTTTCTTGAGCGTAATGTTGATTATCATTTTATTCTATCCGTTCTTGGGCATCCTCCAACCTTATTTGGAAGTTTTCTTTATGGATTATAATATTAATATTATCGATTATTTCCTTAATAACTTTATTATTATCTTCGGTCTGCAGTTTTTGGTCGTTTCCATTATCAGCGTCTTGTCTTCTTGGTTGGCCATCAGAAGATATGCTAAAGTCTAGGTTTTTAAGGGCCAAAAATTAATCCTTGACGTTATAGATGTGATTTTGTATTATATGGGAGCTGATTAATCGTCGGCTTTTATTTATTCGGGGATCGTCTAATGGTAGGACAGCGCCCTTTGAAGGCGTCGATCGGGGTTCGAGTCCCTGTCTCCGAGCCAACGTAGATTAAGCGAGGTTAAAGCCTCGCTTTTTCTGTAATATAAGCCGATTTTCAACGGTTCTAACTTGGCCAATTCAGCGTTAAATTTTTCTACGTTCTCAAAGAGCGGTAAAAGCCATTCGTGATAAGAAATACTAATGTTTTTATGTATTATTGTTTGGTTCGAGCCTAATCTATTTATCGTTTCTTTTCGCTTGTTTTTATCACCCTCGGCAAATTCTTTGTTAGCATGAGCACAGAAGATAAAATTATCTTTAGTTAATTCAATTAGCTCGCTTTGAAATTTGGGTTGCTTTTCCGGCTTTACATTTTTTAGATTATTAATATCTTTTTCCAGATCAGCCAGCTGGTTGGAAAAAGTGCTATCGTTAATTAATTTTTTCGCTCGCATTTTAACTAATTCGTTTTTCTCGGTTTCCAAATTAATGATTTTATCTTTTTGATTATCAACGATAATTTTTTCAACTTCATTATTTTCAGTTTTCTTTTTGTCTAAATGCTCCAATGCCCAATTTAAAAAGAGTGGGTGAATTTCAAATTTTTTCAGTTCCGACTTAACTTGTTTTTCCAATTCGTTTTGTTCCACCGAACCCTCTTGGCAATTAGCTGATTTTTTCTTATGGGTGCAGTGATAATAACTATAGCTTCGGACTTCATTTTTGCTTTTAATATATTTGGTTTTTCTTTCCGCCGTTATTGAACAACCACAAATACCGCACTTAAATATTCCGGAGTAGGGAAAATCATGTTTTTGCGGTTTCTTTTTACAACCCCTCAAACCTAATAATTCTTGAATCCGATTAAACTCGTCTAGGGTTATAATTGGTTTATGTTTGCCCGGACTTTCTTTGCTGTTATAGGTAATTACTCCGGCATAGAACGGATTAGATAGCATTTTATACCACACGCTCCGAGATAATGGCCGGCCACCCATTTTAGGTTTTTGGCGAGATATATATTCCCAGTCATTATTCAGTTTATTAAGCACTTCTTGAGCGTTATATGATCCGCTTAAAAATAGCTCAAAAGCTTTTCTCAAAAGTGGAGCTCTCTTTTTATCGGTAATAAGTGTTCTTTGGCCTTTCTCGAGCCTGACATCATTAATATAGCCCTCAGGAGCCACACCAGGGAGCCACCCTAAAGACACTTTCTTTTCTAAACCACGTTTAACATCTTTACCTAATTTTGAAGAAAAATATTGCGATTGCGACAGAGCTAATTGCAACATCATTATACCCTCGGGGCTGTTATCAAGATTATAGGAGGCAAATTTTAAGTCATAGATAACGCCAGTCCTAACCATATAAGTAATGGTTGAGGCGTCTATTTCATTTCTGGATAATCTGTCGGGATGCCAGGCAATTATACCTTGAGCCTCGCCTTTTCGAATTCGTTTAATCATTTTTTCAAACTCTGGCCGGTTATATGGTTTAAAGGCACTATGCCTTTCTTCAAAATAATCTACGATTTCCAGACCACTAAAAAATTCTTTAACCTTATCCTTTTGGCTTTCAATAGATAAGGCTTGGCGTTCTTCGCCCTCGGTGGATTTGCGGACATAAGCGAAATATTTAATTTTATTTTCTGTTTCCATATTTTATATTAATTTTTTTAGATAACAAAAAGGGGCGGTCCTAAGGCTCCAACAGAATATCGCCAAAAGCAATACTCGTCGGTAGAACCGTCCCTTTTTGAGGGCGAGTATAAAAAAAGCTTTTGACACTTATTATTCTATTGGAGCCTAATTACATAATAACACGGTCGTTTATTTTTTCAAGGCACCGTAGTATTTTTGGTGCTGGGCCCTGGTCATTGGTTTATACGTTAAATCAATGAGCCACAACAAATCCGAGGCCTGTTTATAGGCTTCGGTTCTAGTCAATTTCTTTTTGTATGTTTTCTCATATAATTCCATAAAACTGGTAATGTCGTTAGCGGTTAAGGTCATATAGTTCGCTAAATCACCATGTTTTACATCAAAGGTTTTTTTAAATAGCCAATATTTAACCCTACCAATTTCTGGCTATTTGAACGGTTTTAAAGCGACTGATTTTGGTGGACGACTAAGTTATCGACTTTGGCAGAATAAACTTTTAAAACAAATGGTTGGGTTTGTTTTTGGTTGTCCTCAGGCTTTTTTGTCAGCCTCTCGTGAAAGGCCATAATTTCTTTTTTATCTTTTTTGGCATAATCGTTTTTATCAACTAATTTATTGAATCCTCTGGCGATAGTTTGACGACTAAAGTTTTGACCGATTATTGTCATGGCAAAACAAATACTGGTGCTAATCCCTGAATTTTTGTAATTAATTTTATTAAAACGTCTGGCGATTGATTTCATATTATTTATTTAGGTTTTTATTAATGTTTTTTAAAATTCTCCCGGTGTGTGCGTATAGTCAAGTTTATATAAAGCACACACCCTAGACAGATCTTATTTAAAATCTCATTTACCGCCCCGACTTGTTTTTCTTTTTTCGGCGAGCGGACAAGCCTCGCCGAAAAAAATAGAAATAACAATGTTCGGGGGCGGTTAAAAAAGAGATAGTTAAGAGAAAGACAACCTAATTAACAGGGATAAAGCTATTAATAGGTTAAGACGAAATTAACACGTCTTTGCCAAAACAAAAAAACCGAGCACGGAAAAAATACTGGTTAATGAATTAAATTGGCAAAGAATGGACTTTGCTAATTTACAGGGGATATTATTTTATGAGTTTGAAATTTTTATTTTACGTTTCATGCAAGCGACATCCGTTTAACAGTGGGTCCCGAGGTTATATATTTTTATTTTAATTAATCCATAGAGTATTATAGCATAAATTTGGGGTTAGGTTAAGAGCCGATTTTTCGAGTGATTTTTGGGATTTTGACGAGGCCGTCTGATTGTGGCTGATTGGGTTGGGGATAAGTTTTTTTGGTTTGACTTTTGGCCTATTAAAAGCTAAAATTATCTTATAAAATGACTTTAAATTTAAACTTATGGCCCTATTTAAAATAAATGGCAATGATGTTAAAAAATAGTTGTTAAAAGCGTTGATCTTGAAAGACAATTGCAGAGATTATTTGAGGGGAATTTAGAGGAAATACTAAATATCACCTTTTTAGCGAGTGAATATTCAACTAGCAGTGGCGGAAGAATGGACACACTAGGAATAGATAAAAATGGTGCCCCGGTTATTATTGAATTCAAAAAGAGCCAAAATGAAAATATCATTAATCAGGGCCTGTCTTATTTGCGTTGGCTTTTAGACCACAAAGGTAATTTTGAAATTTTGTGCAAAAATAAAAATGTTGACGTTGATATAGATTGGGATTCGCCTCGTGTTATTTGTATTGCTGAAAGCTATAATAAATTTGATATTGATACCGTGGATATATTGCCAATTAATATTGAACTTTATAGATACAGAATTTATAATGAAAATATTTTATATTTGGAGCCGGAAAATTATCAGAAAGTTAGAATTTCTACGTCTGGAATAATCAAAAAAAGCAATAAAGAAAAAACCGAGGTTTTGCAAAAAGATTATTCTGTAGATCAGCACTTAGAAATAGCTAGCGAAGATATTAAGTCATTATTCCTAACCTTAAGAGAAAAAATCACAGCATTAGACGAGGATGTTGTTGAGGAGGCTAAAGCAAAATATATCGCTTATAAACTTTCAACTAATTTTGCCGATGTCGTCATTCTTCATAACTCGCTAAAAATATTTGTTAATGTAAAAAGCGGAAAATTAAATGATCCGGATAATATTGCTCGTGATTTAGAGAAACCTAAGCATATCGGCCACTGGGGCAATGGTGATTATGAAATTAAGCTAGAGCACCAAAAAGATTTAGAAAAGGTTTTTAATTTAATTAAACAAAGCTTTGACTTTAATAAGTAAATTTATCTTTATCAAAATTTTAACTATTTTTTAAATAAATTTCATCACTCATTTGCTATAATATGACTGAATCTAAAAAGGCGAAGAAGAAAATAAAAAAAGACAAAAAAATGATTACCCCATATTTCAAACATAAGGACTTTGAATTATTCAAGGCTAACAGTCTTGAGTTTTTGGCTACGCTAAAAGAAAATTCAGTCGATATGATTTTCGCTGATCCACCTTACTTACTTTCTAACGGTGGCTTTACTTGCGATGGCGGTAAAATGGTCAGTGTTAATAAAGGGCAGTGGGATGTTAGCAACGGTCTAAAGAAAGATTTTGAGTTTCATTTGGCTTGGACTCAAGCTTGTCATAGGGTTTTAAAACCGGGTGGCACTCTTTGGGTTAGTGGAACTTATCACTCAATTTACCAATGCGGATTTGCTTTACAGGTTAATAAATTTCATATTTTAAACGATATTGCTTGGTTTAAGCCAAATGCTTCACCGAATTTAAGTTGTCGTTTTTTCACTGCTAGTCATGAAACTTTAATTTGGGCTAGAAAAGATAAAAAAGGAAAGCACAAATTCAATTATGATTTAATGAAAAATGGCAATTGGCCAGAAGATTTTTTGAAAAAGCCTAATTTACAAATGAGAAGTGTTTGGTCTATGGGCACGCCAAAACCATCAGAAAAAAAACATGGTAAACACCCAACTCAAAAACCAATCGATCTATTGGTCCGTATTGTTATGGCTAGCACCGATAAGGGCGATTTAGTCATTGATCCATTTACTGGATCGTCAACGACTGGATTAGCCTGTGCTCTTAATGGCCGAAAATTTATTGGTATTGATTTGGAGAAAAAATACTTAGATTTATCAATAAAAAGATATAAAGATTTAGATATTAAATAATTCTATGAAATTTTTAAATTTCTATAAAGAAACTTTAGGATGTAAAAGCGAGGATGATGTTTTTGCCTATTTCCTAAATAATTTAAAACCGAGCAATATGTTTTGGTCTTATTTTGTGAATTGGGAAAAAGTTTTTGAAAATACCAGAAAAATAGAAATTGCTTTAAATAATCTTAATTATTTAATTGGCAAAAAAGACTTTGACAAAGAGTTTAAATTTTTAGTTAAACAAAACCCCGAAATTATTAAAGTTATTCCTGCTTTAGCCGTGAGAGACGGTAGCAATAATAATAAATTTCAAATTCTCGTTGATTATAAGAGTAAAAAATTAGTTTATGAGGAATACGACTTTTCTAAAAAAGAAACAACCGATGAAGACATCGAAAAATATTTGTTATTCGTAAAAGAAACCGGTCTTAAAGATTTGATAATTTCGCAAAAGATTAAAAATTTGGTTGATTATATGATCGGTGTTGAGGCCGGGCTAGATAGCAACGGTCGTAAAAACAGAGGCGGACATTCCATGGAGGATATTGTCGGTTTCTTTATAGCTGATATTTGTAAGACTAAAGGCTTTAAATATCTGAAAGAGGCAACTGCGGAAAAGATAAAGAGCGAATGGGGTTTTGACGTTCCAGTAGATAAATCATCTAGGCGATATGATTATGTTGTTAACACCGGCAAAGAACTTATTATTTTTGAAACTAATTTTT
>Ga0210016_1005694_pt1 | contig 10285 bp, 9 predicted proteins | sample CryGeyCG2014_300_FD_185454 | JGI IMG/M metagenome (GOLD analysis project Ga0210016, IMG submission 185454) | Groundwater microbial communities from aquifer - Crystal Geyser CG02_land_8/20/14_3.00 (SPAdes) (version 2) | ecosystem: Environmental > Aquatic > Deep subsurface > Groundwater | place...
AATAATGTCTGCAGAATTTGTCACACAAGCGTGTATCGTTGCCAATAACGTATGGGAAACAGTATCCAAGTTTTTAGTCGGAATTGAAGGAAGCGAAAGTAACCGAATACCCTGATAGGGGCTAGTAGGGTGGCGGTTATAGTTCCACCGGCAGTAGACTAACACTTGGTGGCCTCGCTTGGCTAGCCGCGTTGTCTTAGCTTCAGTTTCGCGTTCACCGCCCCCCGCTTTGGGTAAATCGGCAGGGAGTCCGCGCATTCCAATAAAGGCAAGGCGGAGTGATTTCGAATTACCCTGGGAAGATGGATGATCCATGCTCTAATCTTTACCTTGCACCAGAGTCGCGGAAATATACTCACGCAATGCGATCGGCCACGGTCGCATCAATTCCAAGCCTAATAATTCAGAGTGTAAGTTTCGTCCTGCCTCCATCTGTGGGCGCGGTGCCGGCAATGGAAATTCCGCCGAACTTACCGGCATCAATTGACAACTGGTCACATGCGCATACTCCAAAACATTCAGGGCAAATTCATAGCGGCTACAAGGTTCGCCAGTGTTGACCGAATGATAGACCCCAAACCAGCCGGTTTTAGTAAGTTCAATAAGCGCACGCGCAAGATCACGGGTATAGGTTGGCGAACCGAACTTGTCATTCACAATTTTGAGTTCAGGACGATTGCGTGCTAATTCAATGATCTTGGCTACAAATTTTTTATCTTCTTTTCCTCCGCCGAACATCCAGCCGGCGCGCACGATATAGTAACGTTGAAGCAAATGCTCGACGATTTTTTCACCCTCGTATTTCGAGCGACTATACCAGTTCTGTGGATTAGGCTGGTCAAATTCGGTGTACGGGTCGCACTTGGTACCGTCAAAAACACTGAGGGTGCTGATGTACACCAGCGGAACGTTCGCCCGCTGACAAGCCAACGCCACGTTCTGAGTCCCTATCGTATTGGTTCGATACGCCTGTTCCGGCTCACGCTCACAACCATCCACATCGGTCAGTGCTGCCAGATGCAAAACCAATTCTGGCTTGAAATCGGCGAAAGTCTTTTGCACTTGAAGCGAATCGCGAATGTCCATTTCCTGAATGTCCGTTGCGCAAAGATCGTAGCCATGCGCTTGCCATTCACGGCACAAATCTGTACCGAGCATGCCTTTCGCACCCGTAATCAACACTCTCATGTTTAACCGTCCTTTTGTGACCAGTCATAAGGAATTTCACCGTTGTGAGGATCAATCCTAAACTCGTCAGGATTTTTATAGTCGTATACTTCAGTCACGGTGTTGACAATGATCGCCTCCTCCATGCCAACGCCTTTGAATCCATGCGCGATGCCATGCGGAATATGAACCAGCATGGGACGATGTTCTCCGATGAAAAACTCATTAACCTCGCCATGGGTCGGCGAATCGGTACGGAGATCGTACAGCGCCAATTTTATCATGCCTTTGACAACAGCAAAGTTGTCATCCTGTTTGTTGTGATAGTGCCAACCTTTGACCACGCCCGGATACGCAGTGGTCATATATACCTGACCAAACTGGCTCAACATGTCTTCATCGCAACGCAGGATCTCCATCAAATACCCGCGTTCGTCGGGAATAACCTTAAGCAATTTTGTCTTTACACCAAAAATCATATTTCTCTCCTTGTATGGTTAAAAATAATCACAAAATCCAGAGCAACGCCGGTTATTTTATTTTGTATCAGGCTGTATTGAGTATTGATGATGGCCTGGAGAAGCCAATTCAACAAATAGTGCTTCGAGCTTTTCAAGGTGTTGTTTTTGAGAATAGGTGGTTTCAGCAATTTCACGAGCATGCTTGCCCATCTCTGCCAATTTTTGGGATTGGTCAAGGCATAAAGCCAAACGTTCAGCTAAATGATTAGCATCACCAGCTTGAAATAAGTATCCTGTCTGACCATCATTTACACATTCAGCAAGGGAGCCTAGATTTGATGCCAACACCGGTGTACCACATGCATAACTTTCAAGGATTGCATTCGGTAGATTCTCGTAACAAAGAGAAGGTACGACAGATAAAAATGCTTTATTCATCAGTTGCACCACTTGTTCAGCCTGTAGCTCTCCTATAAACTGGACAGAACTCTCCAGACCCAAACTTTGCACCTGTTGTTTGAGCGAATCAAGATATTTCTCATCTCCAGATCCAGCAATTTTAACGATCAAGTTAATGTCAGGGCGCATTTTCAGAAACAATGACAAGGCATCGATTAAAACATGTACACCCTTAATTTTCACAAGCCTGCCAGCGTAAACGATATACTTTTCTTTTGCTTCTTGAGGGGCCGGGTGGAATATTTTACTATTTACAAAAGTCGGAATATAACAAAGTCGTTGTTCTGAGTATCCGGCCGCGATCATTTTCTGATACATAAACCTGGTAGGGGCAACAAATACGTCAACCAGATCGAAATAGCGCCTTTCTCGATGGTACCAGGTCGCCAGAGCATTCAAAGAAGAAGCAGCCAGACTGCCTTGCACACAACGATATTTTATACTTGGCAGAAGATTACCATTTATACATAACTCGCAAGGAGTATTCTCTCGCAGAAAATGCGCCTGGGGGCATAACATGGCATAGTCAGACAAGCGGACAACGATAGGTAATCCAGCTCGTTTCAGTCCCACCAACAACGCTGGTGATAGTTTGCGCAGGTAATGCAAGATGTACGCAATTTGGGGTTTGGTATCACTTACCAACCGCGTCACTGCTTGTTCAACATCTGGCGCATAGAAGAGTCTTGATAAAGTGCGCCGGATGGTTTTTAGTGTCATCCTTTGTTCACGAAAATAAACTTCGCCTCGTTCACCAAGTGGCTCAACAAAATAATGGCTATATGATGTAGGCTGATTTCGCTCATAGTGAATTGAAAAGGGAATTATCTCATGGCCACGCTCTGTCAAGGCATCCGCGACATTGAACATATATCGTTCTGGCCCACCAGAAATAAAGTAACGATAATTAGCGAGAATAATGCGCATGTTATGACATCACTTGCTGTCGCCAAAGTTCAAAAATGAGCAATGACCAGATTTCTCTTCCGAGATTATGCGTGCCTTGTTGATGTTTAGAAAGCGATTTTTCGATTGCAACACTGTCCAAGTAACCCGATTGGCGCGCTTCTTGACTTAGGAAGACATCTGTAGCGAATTCTGCCAAATCGCCACGAAACCATGTAGCCAAAGGGATAGTAAAACCATGCTTGGGCTGGTTCAGAATTTCAGGGGGTAAAAGATCCGCCATTGTATCTCTTAGAAGTCCCTTTAAGCGCCAATGGGGAAATCGTTGTTCAAGGGGAATAGTTGAGACAAATTCTGCCAGTACGTGATCAAGGAATGGTACACGCACTTCAAGAGAATTGGCCATACTCATACGATCTACTTTAACCAACATATCCCAAACCAGCGGGATTTTCAGGCCGGCATATACAAACTGTTCCAACAGATGAGCCCTTGCATCTGCCCAATTATCCAAGTACTCATCAAATTCCCAATAAGGATTTTGCCCCACAAAATGATTCCGAACATCTGAAGATAAAAGTGGAGAAATAACATCAAGCCCTCCAGCGGTCATCTTCCTGTAGAAAGCCTCGCGAGGTGGCAACATGCTATCGCGCACTTGCTTTTTAAAATGCATCACCTTATCTTTCCACGCAGATTTCCCGATGCCTGGCAGGCTTGCAACCATAGATGCAAGTGCCCGTCGAATTGGGGCAGGAAACTTTTGAGCATAGCGGGCAAATTCCAGGCCTCTAAAAATTGTATACCCCAGAAAAAGCTCATCCCCGCCATCACCAGACAACACTACTTTTACATACTGCCGCGCCATTTTTGAAACATAATAGGTCGGCAATGCCGAAGAATCGGCAAAGGGTTCTCCAAAATGTCCAACAATCTTCGGCAAGATATCAACTGCATCTGGCTCCACAATAAATTCGTGATGCTCTGTTTGGAAACGTTTCGCCACCAAACGCGCTTTATCCAGTTCATTGAACTCCCGCTCCGCAAAACCAATTGAAAAAGTTTTTACAGCCCCCGGATTAATTTCGCTCATTAGCGCAACCACAATGCTGGAATCAATCCCGCCGCTTAGAAAGGCACCCAATGGAACATCGCTGATCAAATGAGATCTCACAGCCTCTTTTACCGTTTCTCTTAATTCCTTACGGGTTTGAGCCAAGGGACGATCAAAACGAATCGAATCTTTAGAGAAATCCCAATAAGGTTCAATACTTATTTTGCCAGAAGGTGTCCAACGTAAATAATGCCCTGGAAGTAATTTGTTGACTTTTTTAAAAATTGTATATGGCCCTGGAATGTAACCGAACGTAAAATATTGAGACAACGCGTTGTAGTCCATATCGCGCGCAATCTGTCCCGAGGTTAAAAGACAGCTTAACTCAGAACCAAAAACGAGCCCCTGCTCATTTATTGCATAATACAAAGGCTTGATCCCCATGCGGTCGATTGCCAATAAATAAATCTGGCGCTGAACATCCCACAGAGCCAGGCTAAACATGCCCCGCAATTTGTTCAGAAAAACTTCGCCATACTCTTCGTAAGCGTGAACGATGACCTCAGTATCGGATTGAGTATAGAAGACATGCCCAAGAGATTGCAACGAGATCTTCAACTCAGGGTAATTGTAAATCTCTCCATTGAAGACTACCTGAATTGTCGAATCCTCGTTATGGATGGGTTGTTTTCCACTCTCCAAGTCAATAATGCTTAACCGCCGCATTCCTAAAGCAACCGGAGCGGACACAAAATAACCATCATCATCCGGGCCGCGATGCACAATGGCCACTGTCATCCGTCGAATAACGGTCCATATTTCGTCTGTTGATAGATTTACGTTAAATAAGCCTGCAATGCCACACATAGTGAACCGTTATCCTACCGTCTCTTTGATAAACATCTAAACTTGCCTGTGTATTTTTGGGAAAGAACGACGCTTTGGGTTTAGATATTTACGGAGTACTTGTGGACTGCAATGACCTTCGATGCCGTTATCCATAGCGAACTTCAATCTCCGTTAAGCCTGCTTCACGAAACCACTTCAGTAAAGTGGAAAGCGTTTGTGGCGAATCATACCAAGGAGAAAGCATGTCAAAGCAATCGAGATAAGCCCATTCTTTCAATAAGTTGTTTGGTAAACCAAAGGAACTGTAATCCGGTATCAATATCTGCCAGTTGATCACTCGACCCAGGCGAGGAATCTTAAATTCAAAAAGTCCCGTGTATCATTTTTTCTATTTTGAAGTGACTCAGAAACCGCTGTTTACCTGCCTTGCCTAAACGCTCTGCCACTTGTGGATTGTTAGAGAAGCCTATCTGCCAATGCAAGGGCATCGTCTGCTGGATCCTCACGATCTAGTACCCTGAGCAGGCGTGGGATCGTGGATCGACCTCAACTGCTACCGCCGATCACTAATTGGTTTGTTGGTTTGAAGAATCGATCGCCGGTGGTTTTCGCTATAAATGGCAGCCGCACAAACCCAGAACACCAAGGAACTCATATCCATTCGCCAGAGATCATATACCAGGAGTCCCCAACCAGCATAGTAGAACCAGATCCCAATAAATGCCAGCGAGACCACAGACCACCATACCTGTTCATCTGTTGTTATCCCTGCAACAACCCTCCTAGTTGTGGACAAAAAGGAGAGATTCATGCGCATGATCAAGAGCATCATCGTCCAATAGACGACAAAACCAGCTAACCCCAGCTCGGAAAGACCGTTTACAAACTGATTCATGTTAACAACGCGAGCATAATAATCTCCTCGTAATTCGATGAGCAACTTGATCATTTGCCCCGGCTGACCAATGGTTCCTGGACTGAAACTCCTGGGACCAAATCCAAATAGCAGACTATTATAAGATGCCAGAATCCGGAACACCTGCTGGATTGATTCAAACCTGTAACTCGGGTTAATATATTTCAATGCTGATATTCCGAGTACAAGGTCTTGCCACGGCAATAAAACAGCAATCACGATCAATACCAGGAAGGCTATCGAAAAGCCTTGGAGCATGTGTGAGCCATGACGATACCGGCTGATCAAATTAAATAATAATAAGAGGAAAAGCGAAACAGGGATGCCGAACAAGTTCGATCTCACAGTGGCGATAATGGAAGCAACAAGCGCCATGACAATAAAGACCAAGTGATACCATTGAATTCCCCTCACCAAGGCATGGGCTATCACAAAACAAGAGCCATATAATAAAATGCCCCCGCCAGTTATAGTGCCATACGTGACACCCAGGGTAAAAAAGGTCCCATCGCTCTTCTTGCCCAAGAGGACAAAGTTCAGAATGGCCTCCAATCCTACCAAAAAAAATATAGCGAGGAACCAGCGTAAGGCTCGCTTATAGCCTATTACCAGCAGATTTAAGTTGACGAGAAAAAGGAAAAACAATGGATATCGGAGGTACACTCCTATTGACTCCGCGAATGCGGTCAAGCCAGTGTGATTAATGGTGGCTGACAGAAACATTATCCCAGCTAACAGGGCCACGAATGACTCGATCAGACCTTTGCGCCAAGTTCTTCGGTTGAATACGCGAAAGGCTACGAGCACGCCAAAGATGGGGATCAGCAAGTATGATCCCCATCGCACAATCGGATAAGACTCTAATAGATCCCCTCGATCAGCTCGACCCGCAATCAGCCAAATATACAGTAAGAAAACAGGTAGTATCCAGCCTGGACGCACAAGCAATGCCAGGATAATAAACAGACCCGCCACCACTCCAAGTATGAGCCAGATAAATAGGAAGTTCATGAGTCACCAGCCAGGACCATCAACAGAGAGAAGACAATAAATAGCCCATAGCCAAGGGCAACCAGTGTGGATCGTTCTGACACCATTGGTGCGCCTTTTCACTACAAACACGGTTTTCTTCCCTATAGCCACAATCACCTTTCTCATTTTCCTTCTAACCTCTGTAGTGCCACCATAGCCGGTGCATTTTGAGGATCCAATATCAGAACTGCCTTGTACACAGTAATCGCTTCTTGTACTCGATCGGTATCATAATAGGCTTGTGCCAATGCTAAATGGTATTGTACCATCTCATCCACTGACACTCGCGGTTCTTGGCTCTGATTCCACCACGAAGCCAGCCGAACAGCCTCCTCAAATTCCGCGATCGCCATCCCCAGCGATCCTTGTTGGCGGTATACCGTCCCCAAGACATAATGGGAACGGGGATACTGGCTTTGTGCGCTGGCTCTCAGTGCATAGTATGTAGTCCTATCAAGGTCCCCTTGCCCCAAGTAAAGGCTGGCCAGGTATATGGTTGTCCACATATCGTTTGGCGCAAGTTGCAGAGTCTGTTCAAATTCTTCGATGGTCTGCACTGTCTTTCCCTGACTCATATAGATCAGGCCCAGTTGGTGATGAATAGACGGGTCGTCTGGCGCAAGGGAACTTGCGCGCAGCAAGTAGTAGAGGGCCTCAGGGAGCATCTCTTGAGCGCGCCGCACCTGCCCCAAACTGTAACATGGTGTAACCCAATTGGGGTCCACTTCCATTGCCGCCATATACCAATATGAAGCTTTCTCCCATTCCTTGTTTTTCTCATATCTCTGACCACGATAATAAAGAACCCTTTTGATCTCATCTTTTTGCCATTCCCCAATCGCTCTATCTCTATCCCCTACTCCATTGTATGCATCACCCAGAGCCAGATGCATCAGGACATCACTTGGTCGATTTTCGACTGCCCGCTCTAGAACTTGAACCGCTTCAGAATAACGCCCTTGCATGATCCAAACTTGCCCTAAACCATAGTCAGTCCGTATGTTCCGCTGATCCCAGACAAATGCCCTTAGAAACCAGTAATTTGCACTTGTCAGATTGCTCTGCTGGGGAACATGTTCCTGTAAAGAACGATTGAGATATACAAAGCCGAGATTAGCGAAAGCAGAACCAAGCAAGACTCTTGAGATTCCCGCGAGCAGCAGAAAACCAAGTAACACAAAAGCGAAAGATCGTACTATCCGTTTGAACATACTGAAGTAGACCTCATTGCAGTAAACTACTATTTAGCGAGAAGACCAATAAGCATCACAGTAAATATCTTCCAAATAAACACTGTACCGCTCAATTGTTTGCTCCCTCATTACTTTTTCTCGCGCATGCAATCCCATGAGATAAGCATCACTTGGGTGCTCTAGCAACCAAATCACTTTTTCGGAGGCAACCTGAGCATCTAATGGTACACGAAACCCAATTTCATCCGATACTAATTTTTCCGTCTCACCAACATCACTTGCAACAATAGCACAACCACAAGCCATTGCTTCCATTAGTGCTTGGCTATGGTAATTATCTTGAGACTGAAGACTCAAAAAAATCTGTGCTCGGGATAATATTTCTTCTGCCCTAGAGTGAAAACCAACAGTCACCACATCTCTTAGTCCATAATAATGGATTCTTCGTTCAACATCGCTGCGAAGCGATCCGTCACCGAGCATGAAAGCACGCATCGTGGGGCAAGATTGATGCACCTTATTAACAATATCAACGAATAACAAGGGGTTTTTAAGAGATTCTAATCTCCCTAAAAAAACCAAAGTCAACTCTTTTGTAGATATATATGTTATTGAATAATCTATAAAGCTACAGGGACCAACATGCAACCTACGATTATCCTCTACCTCCGTCTCGGCAATAAGAACGGCTTTAATCCGTTCGCTTGCAATATCAAAAAAACCGTCATTATACAGAGCATCTAAAAAAAATTTGTTTTTAAGAAGAGTATTCCTCAAATTGGTATCCTGACAAGAAAACACTCTGGCTCTATGCCTACCCATAAATTCCGCAAAATATGGGAATACATAGTGGACTACATCGAATCGATAGGAGCTTATAGATTTACCAGCACTCCTCAAAATAAAAGCACGGGCTACTCGAAAGACCCAATGTGCAAGAAAATTAGGGCCGCAACCCCTTACACCTAATTTGCTTTTCAGATCCGGAGAAGGCCGATCAAACCATTTTATCCAACCAGTAGAGTATAAAACATGAATATTGTTACTCTTTAAAGCAATACCCATACTGTTGAGCTTTTCAAAGAGGTAGTTGTTAATAACTAAATGATATTGATGACTAGAATGAGTCGACAAATAATTAAAGAGGTTTGCAAACCTTTTCTCTGAACCGCCAATTCCCCAACTTAATAAAATAATGCCAATGTTCATATTATCTTTCACGGATTACTTTAGCCGGTACACCGGCCGCAACTACATAAGGAGGAACACTTTCTGTTACTACAGCTCCAGCACCAACCACTGATCCCTTTCCAATATCAACCCCATCCAAAACAGTAACATTACCTCCAATCCAAACATCATCCTCAATGACTATACCCTTCGAGGACATACCCTGCTCCCAAATAGGAATATCTCCTGCCTCAAAGATATGATTCGCCCCTAATAACAAGGTTTGAGGACCAATACGCACCCCGTTCCCGATCTTAACTCCTCCCGGCCCACTAACAACCATTGAAAAATAATTCAAAGTGCAATCTTGGCCAAATTTAATATCGCCATCTGTCGCCTGAACTCTGGCATATGTGTTTACCGTTGTCCTATCTCCAATTATAATCTTGGCAGTCCTAGAAATCAATGCACAATAATCCGCGAGGTGAACAAATGAGCCTACATTAATCGTCTTCGGATATGGAATATATGCCGAACGAGATATTGTCACTCCCGAACCGTGCGAAGCAAATAAATATTTTCTGAGATCGAAGTTCTGAACAAGACGGCGCTGTACGCGCCACAGGAGCCAATATGCTGAGGCAAGAATCTTAACTACTTTCATAATACCCTCTTAATTAAAGGCATTGAGCTAATCTTCTGCGGCAAAAACCCTCTCAATAAATCCTTTTCGGTATTATTGAAAATGCTGTTTATAAAAGTCAAAATTACATACACAAAAGCGCCCAGCGATACGACCAACGCCAGCGTTATCATATTAACAACAAAACCTCGCATTAAGATTACTACACCACCCATAATCAGAGAATTAATGATGATTTTGAAATATGACATCCACTCCCAATGCAATTTAACATAACGGGTAGTATATACGTAAATGAACAGATTTTTCAAAGTAATTGCTGTGCCCGTCGCGATCATTACTCCAGTGATACCCCACAATCTCACCAGTATTAGATCCATAATAAGATTGTACAGTGAGAAGATGCGACTATAAAAATTGATCTGATTCTTCTCA